>Ga0307518_10000479_pt1 | contig 30446 bp, 30 predicted proteins | sample 25_EM_MG_FD_203889 | JGI IMG/M metagenome (GOLD analysis project Ga0307518, IMG submission 203889) | Populus trichocarpa ectomycorrhiza microbial communities from riparian zone in the Pacific Northwest, United States - 25_EM | ecosystem: Host-associated > Plants > Roots > Unclassified | place... | reverse complement strand
GAACGGATCCACATCGGAACTTGACAGGCAGATAGACCACACTCCAGGCTCTCTGACGGTATAGTCACGTGCCTGATAGCTTTGGAAACGGTGGAGCTATTCAAAATATCGGAATGCCGGCACTGGGTGCCTAAAAATGACATTTGAGCACTAATGTTGCTTCTCTTCTTTCCTTTGTTTCTCCATCAACTCTTCAGCTTCTTTGCTCGTTCTGGTATGGGAGTTGGACTGCAGAAGTGTGCATTCCTTTCTCATACCATACTGGACGTTATTCCTTCAGTTTCTTCTGCTTCTTGGCGGTTCTTGTGCGAGTGATGACTGTCAGCGTCGGCAGTCGTCTCTTGCATCAGGATAGTCTTCTTGTGCAATAGATGGCTACAATGAGGCTCCGTTGTGCTCATCCTTCGCACCAGGATCATTTGATATTGATGTTATCTTCCATGTTCACTGTACCAAACCTGTTTGGTGCGTGACAACGCGTTAATTTCTCTGCAGAACCATGGAATGACACATCCCTTGTGATGCCACGTCATGCTGTTCGACGCCTCTGGAACGAGGCCGCACTCAAGAAACATGGCAACGAGTCACGACGCTTTGTTTTTCAGTGTTACACAGAGGATAGGATTAAGGGACAGCCACTGACATTGGCTGAATGCTATGCTGCTGCAATTGGTCGCAGTGCACGAGGGGAACAGAAACACTGGAACCAGGACTTGCCCGACGTCATCGAAATCACTATTGGTATGAAGGTCATGGTCACTGAGAACGTTGAAACAGACCTTGACATTACAAACAGTGCACGTGGCACCATTATTGACATCATGCTGAGCCCGGACGAGCCTGTGGTTTTGGATCTTCATGCTACCATCAAGCTTCAACAACTTCTGGTGTGCATTCTTGTCAAGCTGAATCGGACATGGGCAACACAGTTAGATGGGTTGGAAGGATCCACCATACCAGTAGAACCTGCCACCAGATCGTACTGAATCAAATGCACATCACCAGAGGGCAAGGTGATCACATGTACGGTCAAGCGACATCAGTTTCCAATGACAGCTGCATATGCATTTACGGATTACTGCTCACAAGGCCAAACGATCCCAACTGTGTTGGTGGACATCGCAACACCACCAACAGGCGGGCTGAATTTATTCAATTTGTATGTCGCACTGTCACGGAGTTCGGGGTGTTCGACAATTCGTCTCCTGCGCAATTTCAACAATCAACTCTTTCGAGCAGCACACGAACCTGAGCTTTTGGCAGAGGATGACAGGCTTGAGGAATTGAATGCCAAAACAATGACATGGTGGAAAGATATGGGACGGGACACGAGAACGCCTTGACTCAGATAGTGATAGTAGCATTGACAGCACAGTATAGTAGTGGCCACTAGCATTACTAGGAAAATCGCTCTTGTTTGTATATGTGTGGCACAGACCACAGGGGCTACAATTCCCATGAATTATGGGGGTGGCAGAAACCTTGACAAGCAAGGTAATGCCTGGAAAATGAAATCTTACAAAAATATCAGAAATTTGGGTAAGTACCCCTAGGAGCCTTGCCCAATCATCTGAGTGGCTCATGTAATGAATGATAGAAATAATCTGGTCACTGAAATTCAAGGCGAAGAAGCCACATAATGCACCTGCATTGTCCCATACAACATCAGCAAAACAGCACTTTTGGGCTACAGACACTACAGACCACATGACTTGTGTGTACAGACCCATCAACTCTGTACAACTCTGTAAATTCCTAACTACTGACACTATTGCTACACCTTTACTACACTTTTTTGAACACTTTTACTACACTTTTGACTACACTTTTTACTACACTTTTCTGTACACTTTTACTACACTTTTACTACACTTTTGACTACACTTTTACTATGCTTTTTTGAACACTTTTACTACACTTTTTTGAACACTTTTACTACACTTTTTTGAACACTTTTACTACACTTTTTTGAACACTTTTACTACACTTTTTTGAACACTTTTACTACACTTTTACTACACTTTTACTACACTTTTACTACACTTTTCTGTACACTTTTACTACACTTTTACTACACATTTACTACACTTTTGACTACACTTTAACTACACTTTTAACTACACTTTTACTGTGCTTTTTTTACTACACTTTTGACTACACTTTGGGCTGCACTTGTTAACCCAGTCATGACTATGCTTCTTAACATAATCATGACTACACTTCTTAACCTAATCATAACTACACTAGTTAATCTAGTCATGACTATACTACTTAAGCTAATAATGACTATGCTTCTTAACCTAGTCATGACTACACTTCTTAATCTAATCTGACTACCCTTCTTAGCCTAATTGTGACTACATTACTTAACCTAATCAATTTACCAAAAGTGTAGTAGAAGTGTAATAAAAGTGTAGTCAAAGTGTAGTCAAAGTGTAGTTAAAGTGTAGTAAAAAGTGTAGTTAAAGTGTACCAAAAAATGTAGTAAAAAGTGTAGTAAAAGTGTACAAAAAAGCATACTAAAAGTGTAGCAAAATGTGTAGTAAAATGTGTAGTAAAATGTGTAGTAAAATGTGTAGTAAAATGTGTACAAAAATGTGTAGTATCCATTAGGAAATGTTGTGTAGTGTTTGTATTGTAGTGTTGATTACCAAAAATGCATAGTTTCAATTAGGGAATGTTTGTGTTGTAGTGTTGATTACCAAAAATGTGTAGTATCAATTAGGAAATGTAGTGTAGTGTTTGTGTTGTAGTGTTGATTACCAAAAATGTGTAGTAGCAATTAGGGAAAGTTGTGTAGTGTTTGTGTTGTATTGTTGATTACCAAAAATGTGTAGTGTCACTTAGGATGTGTTGTGTTGTGTTTGTGATGTAGTGTTGATTGCCAAAAATGTGTAGTGTCAATTAGGAAATGTTGTGTAGTATTTGTGTTGTGTTTGTGTTGTAGAGTTAATTACCAAAAATGTGTAGTATCTAATAGGATGTGTTGTGTAGTGTTTGTAGTGTAGTGTTGATTATCAAAAATGTGGAGTAGTTGTGTTGTGTTTGTGTTGTAGACTTGATTATCAAAAATGTATAGTATCAATTAGGATGTGTTGTGTAGTGTTTGTAGTGTAGTGTTTGTGTTGTAGTGTTAATTACCAAAAATGCAGTGTGAGTCAAAGTGTGGATTTGGGTCAGAGTAATAACCCAAACTGTCAAGCACCTACGATCTCCACCTTGCTTCTGGGTGCTACTCCGACGAAAAGGAGGACAAGTCCAATGGGAGGAGGTACAACTCCGAAAGCAGGAGATGCAAGTCCAATGTAGGGGAGGACAAGTCCTACGTGTCAAGCACCTACGATCTCCGCCTTGCTTCTGGGTGCTACTCCAATGAAAAGGAGGACAAGTCCAACAGGAGGAGGTGCAACTCTGAAAGGAGGAGATGCAAGTCCAACGTAGGGGAGGACAAGTCCTACAGGGGAGGAGGAGTTCAGCACCTGAAGAAGAGGAAGGAAGACGTAGGGGGTGAGGGCATCGGCTTCAGCTTATGTGCTGCGCCCTTGGACAGGCTCAGCCCTCGTATTTCAGAGGAGCGGAGTTACGTCAGAGGAGTAGGAGTTGAGTCGGAGGAGGAACTTAGAGTCAGGCAGAAGCAAGATGAGGACGGGGCTTTGTTGATATTTGTACTAAGGTATGAGGAGATACACAGAGACTTATATACTAACTGAAAGGACAGGATCCTTGTGATAAACACAAGACATGTGAAAGATGGAGTAGGAGAAACACATGAGAGGAGGAAACACATGAAAGGGGTAAACACATGGAAGGAGTAAGTAGCAACAGGGTGACAAGTAAGTGACAGGAAGGAAACAGGGTATGTACCTGAAGGTATGACAGAAGCGGGCCGGACGGACCAGAGGAACAGAGTAGGAGTTCGGAGGAGAAACGTCGGAGTTGGTAGGAGATACGTCGGAGCTAATAGGAGATACATTGGAGTTGGTAGGAGATGTGTCGGAGCAAATAGGAGATACATCGGAGTTGGTAGGAGAGATGTCGGAGCAAAGAGGAGATGCGTCGGAGCAAGTAGGAGATGTGTTGGAGTTGGCATGGATGTGACATGTCTTCTGGATAGCGACCAGGTATAGAAAGGTGGTGGTCTGCACAGGGAAGGTCTAGCCTGAGGAAGGGAGAAGGAGATCTGTAGGATAACCTCAGTATGCTGGCAAGCTACTAATATATTAGTATATACCTGTAGGTAACTACAAGGTATTAGTAGGTAGGAAAGTGGTTAGTAGGAATGGTACTCACCCTCAGTATGCTGGCAAGCTACTGAGGGAACTATGGTACTTGGAACTCTACCACCTTAGGCACGAGTTTTAAGAGGTTCCCACCATCTCCTGATGGGGTTTTTTGCAGGACGAAACCTATCTAACAGATACCCTCCCTCGGCGCTACTCTCTCACAAATCCTAATTTAGTTAGTACGATTTCTGACCCTCTTCAGCAAGCCTCCCAGAAGGTTTCGTGATCACAATGGTCACCCACATGAGGCTTGTGCCGCTTACTGACACTGGCCACTCACCATCTGCACTCCACTGTAGAGGCTCTCAGGTCTCTCTTGACGCTATAACTGGCTCTTTCAATGCTGTTGCCGTATCGTTGGCGACATCGCTTGCCCTCTGCACACCACTGTAGAGGCTCTCTTCCTGACCCTCTTCGGCGAGCCTCCCAGAAGGTTTCGTGATCACAATGGTCACCCGCATGAGGCTTGTGCCGCTTACTGACACTGGCCACTGACCATCTGTGCTCCACTGCAGAGGCTCTCGGGTCTCTCTTGACGCTATAACTGGCTCTTTCAATGCTGTTGCCGTATCGTTGGCGACATCGCTTGCCCTCTGCACACCACTGTAGAGGCTCTTAGAAGCAACATGGTGATTCTATATTACACTCTAGCCCATCATACGAGGTTCGTCAGCAGCTCTCTCTCAGAACTATTCCAATGCAGAGGCTCTTCCAATCTCATCTGTACTCTGTACATAAATGACATGGCACCTATATATTTTGGGGTATAAACTCGAGACCGCTTGAAAGACACGAGAATGAAGAATGGTTAAGAGCAGAAATACGGATTTGGCAAAAACTAGTTACTTGTCTGCAGCATCATGAATAGGAGGCTCGGATGGATGGACAAAGTTGTCTGGGTGGGTGCCAAGGATATCTACAGAGTGATTGGCAGCTCCTTCGACGCTTGGGGGAGCTGCAGTGCCAGGGGACATTTGGCGGAGGTATGCCTCTCAATAGGCTCCTGGAACGGGCTCATGGGCACCACTGGGTTCTGCATATCCAGTCATGTGTTGGCTGCGGAGAGGAAGGTGGGGATTGGTATAGTGCCCGTGTCCCATTGTTCCAGGTTGCCGATGTATTGCCGGATTATCATTGGTGTACATATTCATGTAAGGACGTGAGGTGAATGGAGGCGGAAGGAGAAACCGTGGATGGTAGCGGCCATACTGGACGTCTGGGCCTCTGCCCGAAGGGTCATACCAGCCAGAATTGATGCCAAGATGGTATGGAGCTCCTTCGTAGTTGAATCGGCCATCGTCATGATATGCCGAATCTGGGAGTGGCTCGTGGGTGCGTAGTCTTGTGGGATTGTCGTGTGGATAAACCTCTCTATCCATTGGCATTTCGTAGTGGCGGTGAGGGAGAGGCAGATGGCCTGGTGGGTGTGCACCCGGGGGGTTTCCAACTAGGGGATCCTGTCCAGCCTCCATAGGTCCCAAGCGAATGCTGATGTGACCTTCTTCGGTGGCTAGAAGCCTGCAGGAGGCTGGGGAAATTGAGTCCTTGGGATCCGCCACAGATGCATAAGTATCTGGATAGATCCTTCGGCATAGGTTGAACGCCGTGTCTGGATCGCTGTTTTGCCCAGGTCCCCGTACCACTGGATGCAGTTTTGGTTGCCCGCCAGACTTGAGGTAATAATCTCGCGGTGTAGAGACAGTCCTGTCTCTAGGTGTAGAATTGGTAGTACTGATACTGGACTCTTACCTTAGCTATGTAGGCTTGTACTTAGCTTACTAAGCAAATATCCTTCTCTTCAGTGTACATCTTTGAGCTCAGTCATGGAGTGACTGATCCACCACTACTCTCCCTAGTTCTTCTAGTCTCCCCAGTCCCTGGGAGCTCTGCCAGACCTCCAGAAGCCCCTGGGTCAAGTGTGCCTCACCTGAGGCAGCAGCAACACCCAACCCCCCCCTACAGTGGGGATAGATCTACCAGGGCGTTAGGAACCAATCAATCAAAAATGACATCATATGGTATATAGTACCATGACTTACATGGCGCAGGGTTAAGTGATTTTGCAGGACCGACTCCACCCTCTGTGGGTCCAGCCGCAGGCTGAACGGTGGTGGTGATTTTGGACTGTACATGCTGAGGGCCATGTGCTGTGGTGATAAATCATGTAACGAAGCCATTAGTACTTAGGTGTTTCGTCATACAGCTGTTCCTTACACATTTCACATGGACCTGGGTCACATTGCATGTCTACCACACAATATATTAAGGGCACAATTTCTTGTATGTAGTGGGCACTTACCTTCCGTGCAATGAGGGTCTTGCATTGGTGAACTCATTGTGACACCACTCCATACAGCCTGGGACTCATCTAGAAGGTGCAGAGATTGTACTCCTGTAAAGTGTGGGTTAGTATGACATTGAATACTAGCAACGGCTTATGCTCATCGCCTTGAGGCTGGCCCTTATCCATTTCACATGGAGCTGTGTCACATTGCATGTCTACCACATAAGTACATTAGGACAATGATCTTTTGTATGGTGTGGCGACCTACCTTCCATGCAATGAGGACCTTGCACTGGTAATATGGTCGTGCCTTCACCCCGTACACACTGAGACTCGACTGGAGGGCACAGAGATTGCGTTTATGCGAGGTGTACATCAGTATAGCTGTATAGCATAGAATACTCGCAATAGCTTACGTTTGTTGCCTTGAGACGGTCCCTTATCCATTTCATGCGGAGCTGGGTCACATTGCATATCTGCAACACAGTACATTAGGTTGGTGATTTTTTGTACGTAGTGGCAACTTACTGTCCGTGCGACGAGGGTCCTCCAAGGGTAGCCGTTCACTGGATGTACACTCAGAGCCATCTTGAGGATGCAGAGATTGCATTGCTATGGAGTATATATCAGTATATTAAAGTTGGTACAGGCAGTGACCTACATTCGTTGCGTTGGGGCCATTCCTTGTTTGTATCACGTCGAGCTGAGTCGCATGGCATCTCTACAGAACAATACATTACTAATGGTGAAGGTTTATTTGTAAGTAGTGACGACTCACCTTTTGTATGAGGAGAATCTTCCAAGGGTGGGCTGGCTATGACCTCTCGAGGGTGCGCAGATGGAGGGTGCACAACTTGCGTCGCTGCAGAGGGTCCACTGAACTGACAACATGGATTTTATGTGAGTACTTATGCGCGTCGAGACGAGGCTCATCAGAGGCTCGTGCCACCTTAGATAAATGTGGAGGGCGTGGTACTTGTGTTGCTGCAGAGGACCACTGAGCTGGAAAGAAACAGGTGTTATGTGTGAAGACTTACGTGCATCGAGATGAGGTTCGTCTGAGGCTCGTGGCACCTTGGATAAATGTGCGGCTGTCCGTGTGGCAGGCCGAGCATGCTGGACGCGACCGAGAGTTCCCAACATTTGGGATTCATTACCCTTGAGATTGTTGTTTCTTGGTTCATCATCACCAGAAGAGTCAGTGTCAAGTGGTGAGTCAATTCGAAACCTAGCCTTCCTGGTCTGTGAGGATCCTTATATACTCTTGGGAAGTTGTCTGGTGCTCCTATCCGCTGAGGATGCTGCTCTTTTCACAGCATGCGATGAATCCTGACAATCTGCCTTTCATTTGCGTGTATGAGCCTGCTCCTCTGAAAGATGAGTGTTGGAGCTGTCACAAATGATTTTCTCAGCATCGGAATCAGAGGTGTCCGGAATGGTGATGATGCTTGGTCCTCCTGTCGCTGCCTTGCCTGCCTTTTTAGTAATGACGACCTCAACCTTTTTTTGCCTGACTGTAGCTTTTGGTAACCTAATCGGTGGCGGTAAGTCTGTATCTCCAGCTACATCTTTCGCTCCTTTTTGCTTTGTAGATTGGAGTTGCATTGGTGCAGGCGAAGGTGACATGTCAAAAAGATTGTTGATGTCACTGCCAAGGCCGGTCTTCGAAGCAGGAGGCTTCCCACCCCCCACCTGCTTCCTAATCCGTGTCTTGGCTGTATTAGGTAGGCGCACTGGCCCTTTGTGATCTACCTTGCCATTGAAGAAAACTCTTTTCCCTCTCAATGAGTCAGAATCACATAATGGTGGGGCGCCATGGATGACAGGAATTTTGGATGCAAGGAGGTCCACTAGTCATAAATCAGAATTTATGGCCATGAGCGCAAATTCAACACGCACTCTTTTTGTTTGGCATAGATATGAAATGTAGCCTATGAGGGCCAGTGTCACGGAGTGCAGCAATTACCTGCACAGATTCCAAAACAGTCAGGTCTGATACACCCTTAGGTTTGCTACATGAAGCACGCTCTTGCCCAGGGAACAACACCACATCTGGCCAATTCATGCAGACAAGTGCATGCTGACCCAGCTTCCCTGAGGCCCATGTGTGACCATGACCCTCTGAGACCTTGTCAGTATCATGTTGTTGGCTTCAAGGAATCAAACAAACCAATTTGTGAAGTGAGAAACTTCTTAACAAGCTTGTGGTCCTCTCTCTCATCGCTCGCGTTGTCCAGAGCATGGTCACCGCTATCAAATGTTAGATCGACAATGTCAGCTCCTATGTCATTGCGTTCCTTCGCTTTACCCTTAATGTCCGACTTGTCTTGGTCAAATGTGTCTGTGACACACGCCAGAGACGACCGGTTGCTGACAAGACCATGGCAATGTGAGAACGTGAAACGGAAGTGGATGGTAGAGCTTACTATATGTGTGCTTTGAAGTGACCAATGATGGCATCCATGTCAGCACAGCAACACTCCATGAAAAACTACATGTGTACAGTTGTATCAGTTAATTGTAAGCAGTTGGATTAAGTACATACATCCTCTGCACCGGGTGTGGTGTATGAATAACCCAGCGAGGCATCTTGGTTGACAATGCTTCCTGCCATTACAAATGCCGCTTCAATCCCGTGCGCTTTTGACAGAGCAGAGAACTGGAGTAATGTTAGGTGTGCTTGCTACGCTGTTGGATCAAGACTTGCCAACTGGGTATAACTCTTCGCTGATTTATGGAACATTTGTTGCTGTTGGCCAACCGTCTTCCCTGCTTCAGTGTAGTGTGTACTTTCCTCAAACTTTGTAAGAATTATTTGCCAAGTTTCAGGGTACTCCTGCTTGAACAGCTTGTAGCACTGTTTGCGGACTGTGACTGCTGAGATATGATTAGTATATAATGATGTATCACTTGCTACCGTGTCCTTACATTTCATATCAATAGCGCCAACTTGTGGTCCAGTCTTTCGGAAGCGATCAAGTTCAACCTGAGTATTCAGGGCAAAATACTTTGAATACTTGTTCCAGTCATTTGCCAAGTTCAAATGCGCATATTGCTTTATGAAGTGATCAATTAATTGTTGGGGTGGTTGGCCAGAACGGACTGTGAGGTCTGTAAGATATGTTGTGATATGGTCGAGTCCCTCTTGGATGATGTCTAGAACAGCGTCGGATGGTCTTCCAACCGCGAATTGGCTGTCCTCGTTCTCGTCTAAATCAGCATGGCTATCATCGCTAGGGGGCAAGGCAACTGCATCCACAGATGGAGTATACAAAGGCTACCAATACAGAGTGAGTAAATTAAGAATCACCACCAGCTGGAATAACATGCCTCTGGAGGTTGAGTGGCCTGAGCTGGCTCAAACCCTAGTCTGTCTAGCGCTGCACTAGGCGCTAACCCTTGATTGGCAGGACGAGAAGAGTGTGTGCGCTTGAACTTTCCTAGGGGTACAGTGTCCGCCCCATTATCTGATGTCGCAGTAGATGTTAACTACGAATGCAGCAGTCAGTTAGGGCCCATCAGCAGGTGGGGTAACTTGCCTGCGAAGGTGCAGCCGGCTCAAAGCCAAGCCGGTCTAGCATGGCACTAGAGGCCAATCCTGGCTTGGCAAGACGAGAAGAGCGCGCGCGCTCAGTTTTTCCTGGGGGCATGGTAGTAGCCCCATTATCTGATGCTACTGTAGATGTGGCATCCCCGGGGCCGGGCGTCTCAGACACCGGCTTTGGATCCGAATGCAGAGTCGGCTCAAGCTGGGTGGAAGACAGGTTGACCACGGCCGAAACGTTTGATCCCTTCGCCAGAGCAATTAATGCATGACATCAAAATAATAACAGATGGGCATACCTCATTGGCACGCCTGGGAGGTTGGAGCAAACATACCACTGACATTGTTGGTGGGTTGAGTGAGAGGCTCGTGTGAGGGTTGACGGTTGGCCAGCAGGACTTCTGACACGCCTGGCTCTCGCGAGGCTCTTCGGATTGTAGGGGGGACCTCTGATGAGGCTCCCAAAATTAGTACCATTCAGAATGGAGAAAGTCAAGACACCTACCATCGGCTACACTAGCGGTTTGAATAGTGGGAGCCATGTCACCGCTCCAAAGCGGCTCGGAGACCTTCCCCTTGGGCGTTGGAGACCCTGGAGAGCCTAGTGAAAAATATGTGGTCAGCAAATAAGAATGGCAATGACAGCCGACCATACTGGTGACAGAATCTTTTCGTGAAGGGGTCTGTAAAAAATCAACCAACACAGCACCATCTGTGGATTGAAATAGTTCAGATGCGCATCCAATCTCGGGTTCCTCGAGGGATGGATTGATTTCGATAGACTTGGGGTTTTCTGTAATAGAGGTAGATGGCACAGTCTGGTGAGTATGACGAATTCGCACCTTGGATAGATATGAGGCCGCCATCACGGTCTGTGGCTTTGATGGAAGTGCGAAGATGAGTGGGCATCAGGACAGGAGGCGCTGTTGCATCTGGATGCCCCCCGCCGCCTACTTGTAATTTGTCAAAATCTGCATCTAAGTTGGACATGCTACACTGCTGAGCGGTCTGGGTGGAATGGTGATCTGAGTCTGACAATATTCAGAAAGCGACTCAAGCACTTACAGTGGCGTTCGTCATGAGAAATCAACAGAGTGAATGGTAACGACATCCTGTTTATATTTTGATGCAAAAAAAAATGCTGGACTAACCTTGGAAGGATATTCGAGGAAATGAGATGTTCGTTGATCGCGAACTCAATCATTTCCACCCCAAACCAAAGTTGCCCTATATGATGTTAATGAATCAAAATAATATCATCATCACCGTGTGATCAGTGGATCAACAAGGACATCACAGGCTGCGTGCTGAAGCTGGTGAGAATGATGAGTGTGGATCTTGAACGGATATACAATTAGTCCCTACCTTGAGCAGGAGGAACGCCAACCAATGCATTATGACGATCTTGATTAGAGGGTTCATCATTGACCCTCAGTACCTACCGTAAATGTTAACATTGCATGTAGGAATGTTGTATGAAATAGATTGCTGGTAGTGGGAGCCTCGACCAACGGACTGCGTGTTGAAGCTGGCGAGAATAAGAAATGTCGATCTTGATTAAAGATAGAACTAAGCCTTACCTTGAGTGGGAGGAACACTGACCAATGCGTATCGTAATGAGCTGAAAAGATGGTGATTGCAGACCATAGTAGGCCGCGCATGCGAAAAGGATAGCGATGTCAGAGGATATCGCAGGCTCGTCATTGGCCTTCAGTACCTATCGTAAACGGTAACAATGTATCAGTGTCACAGGAAATAGAACACTGACGTTGATGGTGAAGCCAATCATTTCCACCCAAAAGCCAGCTTCCCTATATATCAAGATGAAGACTGGAAGACAATACTTGATGAGCATCAATGCGAAGATTCCACGAATATAACAAGGCGATTAATTGGAAGGAGAGCGGGGCCTGGGCAAGCAACAAGAAATTGGGAGAGGGGAAAAGATACAAGAACTACCTATGAGGCTTGGGAGAGGCTCGTATACAACACTCGGTGAGTGACTGTGCGTGACTGGGCTAAAGAATGAAGCGTACACACTGTGGTGGGGTTACATCAGTAAGGACACATTATCAAGGAATACTTGAGATTGGTGAGGCTCTGCAATGCAGGCAAAGTTGATGAACAAGTAGGAGATAGGACTATGCTACACACCATGTGAATGGACGATGCAACATCCCAGTGGATTTGATGATTCGGATCATTGAAGAAGAGTTGTCGACCGTGGTTGGCAATGCGGTCAACACATGATGACACAGCCACGAACTGTCTGATCTGGATAGGCTCCACAAGTAAGTCTTGTAACTCGCAACTTCTGTGGTGGTGTGCCACGGGTGCAACGTCCTGATGCCAACTCGTACTGCTATCAAATCCACAGCCCGAAATTACAGCTCGCACCAACAACGTTACATTGTCAATGTGGAAGTCTGTCAGTAAGTAATTCATGTATGACTGTACTGTACTTTCCAACCCGAATCCAGGAGTGTCCGACCAACTCTCTCCAAGCTTCTCATCAACATGGACGCCAAGTGTGATTATTGGTGCCGCTTTGCTGTAGTTGGAGACCAAACCAAACATTGTGATGTTACCGGAAGTTCGTTTCAACAATATAGCACTCAGTGTATTTCTGACCTCCCCCCCTAGCTTCTTATCATTGTGGATGTGATCCGGCGTCATGTGCGCGCTCTGTTGCAGTGGTAGCGGAATGTTGTTTCATCGATATAGCGAGTGTCTGACCAGCTCCCCCTCCCAGCTTCTTATCAATGTGGGTGCGACGTCTGATGTCATGTGCACGCTCTGCGGGCATACCTCATTGGTGCACCTGAGAGGCTCAGAGGTTGGAGCGGACATATCACTGACATTGTTGGTGAGTTGAGCGTGAGGCTCATGCAAGGGTTGGCGGTTGGCCAGCAGGACTTCTGACACACCTGACTCTTGCGAGGCTCCTTGGAGGTCTGCACTCCTACCCTACCATGTCTCCTGCTGCTCAGCCTATTGCATGCCACTCCTCTGATTGCACAGACTTTCACTCTCCCTCCCAGACTTGTATGCTGCTGCCTTGGGGGGCCATCACCACCTCCTACATCATTGGAAAATTGTCTCGAGTCTGACTTAACTGCTCCGATTGTACACGAGGGCTCGATTTTTGAACCATGTCAATAACTATTTACCCCCATCATTTCATTTCATTTAGATTGTGTGTTAATGTAGTGGTTGCCATTGTATATACTATGTTCATTCAGATCCAGTGATCACGCATCACATAGATGAAAGTGAAGAATAAATTATCAGGTGATTCTCTCGGTCGGCATTGAGGTATGACATGGAAGAATTTGTGGTAACACGCAAGAAGTCTGAATGATATATGTATGTAAAATCATCATGAGCCGAATAGAATGGGAAATGGACATCATATCAAGCTGTGGGATCGGATCTTCTGGAGGTCAGGGTAACGGCAGAGACATCCAGACTCAACCACTGGTGCTCAGCTCAACTGTAAGAGACGACGAGGAATAAGTTGCTTAGTGGTATCCAATGCACAAGTTAGTATATAACTTAACTTACAGTGATGTCTGACCTTCATGTCATTCTTCTAATCTCTCCCTGGGTCCCTTTGCTTTTTTACGACTCTTCATCTCCTCCTCCAACACCAGCTCCAATACATGTTTGGATTTGAGGACCACATTGCTCATTCCATTCTCGCCCCAACAGTTAACATTGGTTAATTCCTGTGCTACAGCTGCATCCTGCTCGGGCCAAGTCCCTGATTCAAGGTGGCTGGAAAAACATCTGTTACGACCATGTCCAACTCTGGGCCTTATCTGGTTACTCCAGTCGCATCGCAGCTCTACAGCTCAACTCCGGTCGCGCATCACTTACTCCGGTCATGGTCGCGCAGATATACCTCCGCTATGTACGACCCTTGGTCTAATCCCTACAGTCCTTACTACACCTCACTGTCTACCCTGGCTTGACGTGAGTTCTCCGTGTGCTCGATATATCTCCTACCTTGTATCATTTTCACCGGACCTGGTTTATTTTACTCAGACCTGACTTTATTTTACCCAGACCTGACCTAGTACTTTCTCCGGTTATCCCTTGTCCACTTTTTAGGCTGTTTACTTGTCACCGTAAGTACTCGTCCCTAGTTGTTACTTAGTATAAGTACTCTGTAGATTATCCTGTATTCTTCAGTCTGAAATCAACCATAGTCATCTACTCCTGTTCTTGTCCGTCTCTGTCTCTGTCTCTGTCTTCCCCTCTTGACCAGAACCTACGCAAGGGATCAATGCTCGTTATCCTTAGTCGTTGAATCCACACGGTCACCAACTCCAGCCAGACTAACCTCTTGTCCAGCCCTCTGCTCTCTTCCTTCATCCAGACTCGACCGAACCCCCTACTGGAGTAGACCCAGACTTGACAGTATTTCAGACTCACACTTGTGTGGGTTCACTATACAAAAACCTCGTACGCAAACTAGTTTCCATTTCCTCATGACCATGACTACGCGCTCGTACTGCTGCTGCACTCGCTGAAGAAGCAGGTGCAGTAAATGACCTCCATCTTTCTGCTGCCCAGCAAGCCCTGTCTAACCACAGGCAACCTCTGGCTTCCGTTAGCCAATTCCGGAGCTTCACAGCTCGAAACCCCACAGCGTCTGTGACTCTGCATCGAGATGCTGCGTCTCAGAGCCTTCGTGGTTCTGCGGACTTAGGTCACCATGAATCTGTTTCTGGTGATCGGTTCCCCTACCATCACAACTCCACCCCGGAGCACCGCGAACCCAGTCGTTTCCAATGGTTCGGCCCTGAGGATGGTCCCAGAGATGATTTGGACGACCCCGGAGATAACAACAATGATGACGATGACGATGATGAATTTCTCGACGCCACGGAAGAGCTAGACCCTAGTCTGGCTGTCTTCCACAATCTCGCTGTTGCCGTCAACCGCCTCTCCTGCTCCTCTCGTTGTACCAACGACTCCTCTTCCTCCCGTGCCAAGGTCTGTGAACCGGACACCTTTGATGGCATGGACCCCAAAAAACTCCGGACCTTCTTGGTCCAGTGTGAGTTATGCTTCCAGGTTCAAGCCAAGGCATTCCGCCTTGATAGGGCAAAGGTAACTTTCGCCCAATCATATCTAAAAGGGATGACACTAGAATGGTTCGAACCAGACCTCCTCAACTCCAGTGATCTGGCTGACCGTCCACGCTGGATGGACAGCTGGGTCCATTTCGTCGCTGAGCTCCAGAGCACCTTTGGACCTCACGACCCCATCGCTGATGCTGAGCATCAACTCGAGCATCTCCGGATGAAGGATGCTCACCGCGTTACGCGGTACATAGTAGACTTCAACTGCCTCGCCTCCCAGGTCCAGGACTACAGAGATGGCGCACTCCGCCGCCTGTTTTACTCCAGACTCCTGGATCATCTCAAGGACAAAATTGCTCGAGTTGGGAAGCCCCTGACTCTACATGGGCTTAGGGCCCTTTGTCAAGAGATCGATGCGCGCTATTGGGAGCGCAAAGACGAGATCTCTCGCACAACAAAGAGTCAGCCCACTTCATCCACAACCAAGTCCTCCAACTCCAGAGGCAACTCATCCAACTCTGGTCAGGAGAAATCCAAGACCGGCAACTCCCCCAGCTCTGCCAACTCCTCTGGCTCGTCAAAGGCGACCAGCAACCAGTCCTCGTCCAGTTCCAGACTGGACCTAACCAACAAGCTTGGTAAGGGGAAGCTAACCACAGACAAGTGCAAAAGGCGTCTGGAAAACAACCTCTGCATGTTCTGTGGAGGTACTGGTCATTTCGTGGACAACTGTCCAAAGAAGACCAAAAAGGCCAAAGCTCGTGCTGTGGCCATTGCTGCTGAGTCCGGTAAGACGGACTTGAACTCGGGTGCCAACTCCGAGTCAAAAAAAGAGTAAGCAGCTCCCGGCCCTCCGCACAACCGGTGAGCTGCGTTGACTCCAGAAGTGCACCCAAGGAGGCCTGCCTCAATGCGTCCGCTCTTTATGATCCTAATTCCCTTATGCCTTATGTTCTCCTTTTGTCTTACGATTTACCAGAACTTTGTGCGCTTGTGGACTCCAGTTCCATGCACTGTTTTGTAGATACCAAATATGCTCTCGGACACTCTCTCTCCGCTTACTCCATTTCTCCGATTGTTCTCCGGCTCTTTGATGGTACCCCGAATTTTGTAATCACTCAAGCCGTCGATTTATCAGTGCAGTTCCCCGCATCCGGTGATGTCACCCCTATGACCTTTTACCTTGCTCCATTAGATTCTGAATGCATGATTGTCCTTGGACATAACTGGCTCACCCGCTACAATCCGTTGATTGACTGGGTACTGAACAGTTTAACTTTCCGGACCCCTGCACCAAGTTTGCTAGCGCCCCTGTCGACTCCCTCTCTGGTTCAGTCCGGTAACCCTGTCTCTGGCCTCTCCGGCCAATCTGACCCCGGCCTTGCGCCATCTGTCGACACTCCGGTTTGCACCCCTCCACACATCTCTCTAATCAATGCAGCCGCATTCGTGCATGCGTGCAAGTTAGAGGGATCCACCAAGTACCAACTTCAGCTGCGCCCCTCTGACTCAGCAAAGGCTCGTTCTTCCTCCGCCTCTACTCTGCTGGACCTGGACATTGTCCCTCCGGAGTATCGCGATTATGCAGATGTGTTCAGCAAGGCGAAAGCCTCTGAACTTCCCCCGCATCGCGACTATGACTTGAAGATCGACCTTGAAGAAGGTACCTCTCCACCTCTGGGAACTCTTTACTCACTGTCTCCAGTTGAGCTCTCCGCTCTCCGGACTTTCATCAACGAGAATATCAATACAGGTTTCATCCGCCCAGCCTCTTCCTCTCATGCTGCTCCGGTCCTCTTCGTCAAGAAAAAGGATGGCTCACTCCGCCTCTGCGTTGACTTCCGAGGCCTAAACAAAATCACCAAAAAGGATTGCTATCCACTCCCCCTTATCTCTGATCTTTTGGACTCACCCAGCCATGCTAAAATCTATTCCAAGATTGATCTCCGGCATGCTTACCACCTAGTCCGGATTGCTCCGGGTGATGAGTGGAAGACCACCTTCCGTACGTGCTATGGGTCCTACGAGTGGTTAGTAATGCCCTCTGGCCTCACTAATGCCCCTGCAGCATTCCAGTGCTTTGTCAACACCATCTTTGCTGACATGCTGGATGTCTGCATCGTCGTGTACCTCGACGACATCCTCATTTACTCTGAGGATATGGAGTCTCACCAGCAGCAGTCCAGGAGGTACTCCGCCGACTCCGGTTACATGGCCTCTTCACCAAACCGGAGAAATGCGAGTTCCACTCAGACTCAGTGGAATACCTTGGCTACTGTCTATCCCCTGAAGGCCTCACTATGTCTCCAGACAAAATACAAACCATCTCTGATTGGCCTGAACCTCATAAGGTAAAGGACATTCAATCCTTCTTGGGATTTGCCAACTTCTACCACCGGTTCATATTCAATTACTCGGACATTGTGGTCCCTCTTACCCAGCTCACCCGGAAAGATGCTCCTTGGAACTTCTCCGAGGACTGTCGATGCTCTTTCAATGCTCTCAAGCACGCCTTCACTACTGCGCCCATACTCACTCACTTCATCCCGGACACCCCTGTCATCGTGGAAACGGATGCCTCTGACTATGCCGTCGCTGGCATCCTGTCTATTACCTGCACAGATGGAGAGGTCCGTCTGGTCGCATACTACTCCTGGACTTTGACTGCTCCGGAGTTAAACTACGACACCCACGATAAGGAACTACTTGCTATCTTTGAAGCTTTCCGGAACTGGCGCCATTACCTCGAAGGCTCCGCCTCTCCTATAGACGTTGTCATGGACCACAAAAACCTCAAGTATTTCTCCACATCAAAAGTACTCTCCCACCGGCAAGCCCGGTGGTCTGAATTTCTCTCCCAGTTTAATCTTGTCATTTGTTTCTGTCCCGAAAAACTTGGTGCCAAGCCTGATGCTCTCACTAGATGATGGGACATCTACCCCAAAGAGGGGGATAGTGGCTACGCCCAGGTTAACCCCCAAAATCTTAGGCTGGTGTTCACTCAAGAACAGCTCTCTAACTCTCTTCGCGCTACTTACTTAGAGTTTCCAGTTCTCCGTGCAGTCGCAATCATGGACATGGAAACACTCCATAGCAACATTCTCTCTGCACTACCCTCTGATCCCATTGCCCAGGTCCACCTTGCAGATCCACCGGACTCTCGTTGGTCTACCAATGAGGTTGGATTCCTTCGACTAGACGGTCGTATATACGTACCGGACTTGGATGATCTCCATCTCCGGGTACTCCGTTATCAACATGATCACCCACTTGCTGGTCACTTTGTGCAAAACCGGACTCTAGAGTTAATCTGGTGTGAGTATACCTGGCCTGGTCTCCGGACCTTCGTCAAGGACTACATCCGGTCCTGTACCTCTTGCGCAAGAGCTAAGACACCGCGCCACAGACCCTACGGACTGCTTAAACAGCTCCCCATACCAGAGAAGCCTTGGAATTCCATCTCCATGGATTTCATCGAGCAACTCCCTTCATCTACTGGCTTCACAGCCATCCTGGTCATGGTAGACCGGCTTTCTAAACAAGCCATATTCATCCCTACTCATGACACCATCACTAGCCCGGAGCTTGCTAAACTCTTCCTGCTCCACGTATTCTCCAAGCATGGTGTTCCCGCCCATGTCACTTCAGATCGCAGTACAGAGTTTGTTTCACACTTCTTCTGGTCACTCGGAAAGGCTCTCGACATGCGCCTCCACTTCACCTCTGGTTACCACCCGGAGGGCGACGGCCAGACTGAGCGCTCCAACCAGACTCTCGAACAATACCTCCGCGTCTACTGCAATTACCAGCAGGACAACTGGGCGGACTTACTCCCACTGGCGGAGTTTGCTTACAACAACACACCTAGTGCTACCACAGGAGTCTCACCATTCTTCGCCAACAAAGGTTATCATCCTAACATCTCTGTCTATCCGGAACGAGATATGACCTCCGCACGGGCTCATGACTACGCAGTTGACCTCGAGTTGCTGCATCAATACCTTTGAGAAGAAATGGCCAATGCACAACTTTGCTACCAAGGTCCGGCTGATGCCAAACGCACTCCGGCGCCGAACTTCAAAGTAGGCGATCAAGTATATGTGAAAGCCAAATACTTCCGGTCTACTCGACCATCCAAAAAGCTATCAGAGAAGAACTTGGGGCCCTACAATATCATCATGCAAGTAGGCTCCCTCTCTTTTACGCTCCGTCTTCTAGATTCCATGCGCGCCGTTCACCCCGTCTTCCATGTCTCCCAACTCAAACCGGCCATACCCAACACCATACCGGACCGGATACAACCTCCTCCGCCGCCGGTCGAAGTTGATGGTGAACCAGAGTTCGAGATCTCTGAGATCCTCGACTCCAAGGTTGACCGTCGATGAAAATCGTGCAAGCTTTTGTACTTGGTATGTTGGTCTGGTTACGAAGGGACTGACGAAGAAACATCTTGGCTCCTCGCCACTGAATTAGGCCACGCTACAGAACTACTGGAAGATTACCATGTCCGGTACCCGGACAAACCCGGACCACTCGCGTCCATGTAACAATACTCTCGCTCTCCATTTCTCTTATCTGTTTCCTTTATCTGTTTCTCTTATCTGTTTCCCCTATCTGTTTCACTCTGTAATATCACTCACTTTCAAGTCAAGGCCATTTTTCTTATAAACAAAAGTAAAACTAATTTACATTTTCTATTTACAAGGAGTCCGGACCAGACCAACTACTCCGGCACACCGCTGCCAGGGTTCTCCTGCTCCTCATGGAGCCCCTGGACTTCCTGTTCGACCTCCTCTGGGTCAACCTCCGCCCCACTGTCCTCCGACTCCTCGTCTTCGTCCCAGGGCACTGTAAAGAATCGGCACTCCTCGAGAAAAGTCTCGAGGCCCACCGTCAGCCGCTCATTCCCTCTGGCCACCGAGCAGATAGCGTCTGCGACCTGGTGCATCTGGCCAGTCATCTCTTCCACCGCTCCGGTCAACCGGTCCAATCGCTCCAGGAATGGCCCAGGGTCAATCCTGGACCATTTCCCAGATGGCCCTGGTACTTCAATGATATCATCGTCGTCGTTGGCAATCTTCGCCACCGTCTTCTTCTTCTTGCGCTTCTCGCCTCTGCGCGGTGACGTCGCCACCTCCTTCTCCTTCGCCTTGCCCTTCGCCTTGTCACCACCGGACCCGGACCCGGTGTTCCCCACCTCCAGCCACTCACATCGCTCCTTGAGCCCTGCACACTTCATACACGCGCGCTGCTTGGGCTTCTCTGGGTCCTTTTCACACTTAGCCTTGTGCTTCGTGCAATGGAGACACCTGCCAGAAAGTTAGTAAAAAGAAAAAGAAGCAAAAGAAATAAAAGTATTACTTACCGGACCTCGTCGCTCCGGTCGCCACTCGGACCCGCCTCTGGCTCCTCCCTTGCTCGTTTCTTCGACGCCTCTTGCACCAGTGCCCTCTGCCTTGCTGCAACCTCTGCAGCCCTCCACTGCACCTCCGCCTGCTCATGCACCTGGCGCTCCGCCTCCTTTCTCGCCTTCCGCTCTGCTTCCGCCTTAGTGTGCTCCGCCTCCTTGCGAGCCCTTGCCTCCGCCTCTTTGCGTGCTCGCCTCTCCGCCTCTTCCCTGCGCTGCTTCTCCTCCCTCTTCACTTGCTTGCGACGATGGCGCTCCTTCACTTTGGCGTTGAGGATGTCGGACTCGTCCTTGCTACCGGACTGTAGCTCCAGTGTTGAGGCCTTTGTCCAATCCCTGGACTCGGTGGCAGCGGAGGCGATGGGGCTGTTGGACTTAGCAGTGGCAGACATTTGGAAATCAAAGGCAGGAAACTGAGGGTAAAAGCAAAACCAGTCTGATCTTTATAGATCCAAAATTCATACTCAGACAAACACTCCGGACTCCACATTGTCCTAGGCTACCATGTCAGCCTCACTGGGGCCTCATGGGTTCGGCCCCTAAAGGGGGGATACTGTTACGACCATGTCCAACTCCGGGCCTTATCCGGTTACTCCAGTTGCATCACAGCTCTACAGCTCAACTCCGGTCGCGCATCACTTACTCCCGTCACAGTCACGCAGATATACCTCCGCTATGTATGACCCTTGGTCTAATCCCTACACAGTCCTTACTACACCTTGCCGTCTACCCTGGCTTGATGTGAGTTCTCTGTGTGCTCGATATATCTCCTACTTTGTATGATTTTCACCAGACCTGGTTTATTTTACTCGGACCTGACTTTATTTTACCCAGACCTGACCTAGTACTTTCTCCGGTTATCCCTTGTCCACTTTTTAGGCTGTTTACTTGTCACCGTAAGTACTCGTCCCTAGTTGTTACTTAGTATAAGTACTCTGTAGATTATCCTGTATTCTTCAGTCTGAAATCAACCATAGTCATCTACTCCTGTTCTTGTCCGTCTCTGTCTCTGTCTCTGTCTTCCCCTCTTGACCAGAACCTACGCAAGGGATCAATGCTCGTTATCCTTAGTCGTTGAATCCACGCGGTCACCAACTCCGGCCGGATTAACCTCTTGTCCAGCCCTCTGCTCTCTTCCTTCGTCCAGACTCAACCGGACCCCCTACCAGAGTAGACCCAGACTTGACAACATCCAATGATGTGAGTGTGATCTCCCAATCTGTCCAAAGACTGCTTATGGCCGTATACCGCCAAAGCCTGCAAATATTTTATCTCCCTTTCCGAGAGATCATTCAGATTGGAAGGTAAGAGAGTCCATTCTTCCGCACTGGGCTCGTAGTAGAAATGGCCAAACAGGTCCGCCAGATCCTTCAGCAGTCGAAATAATGTGGACTTGTTGGGAAAGAGGGTGGGAGACTTCGGGTCGTTGCACTTAAATATGGTCTGGAAGGTGAAAACGCCCCGTTTCTGCTCCCCTGCTGACTTGAAGGTGTCCTGAATAAAGGTACTGCACTCCGAGATAGATAAGGATGTTTCGGAATACATGAGGGCTGTCCAGAGTAGCACCCCAAAGGAGGATTCTAGGTTGTCCTGAAATGTGTGGATGGTGCCCCGATCTTGGACAAGGCATGCTGACATGAATTGGCAAGTGCCCTGCCAAGATTCATCAGAAGGCAAGCATGAGACAACAGTACGGCATACCGTGCATGTAAGATGGTGAGGTGTTTCTATCTTGGTGGGTTTCGCCAAGTCCCAGTCAATCAAATACCCACCGCCAAAAGCAATGATGATGTTCCTAGAGCTAATGTCCCGATGAAGGTAGCCCACTTCATATGCCTCTTTATGAGCTATGGATTGGCAGCTATGAGTTTGCATGGTCATTAGGATGGAAGAACTCACCAATAAGGGCATCATGGATCACTTGTACCAGTGCCCGTGAGCTAGAAAAATTAGTCAAGGCATCTCCAACAATGTCTATGGAAAGGAAGTAATGGCTATGACATATGATCGCCAGTCCTTGTTGACAAGCCCAGGCAAACCGTGAATAGTGAAACGTTTGCGTCTTTTGCTGAGACCAACATGGCACGTCACTGCTGGCCAGACAGATCGGGACATGGGAGACACCCTTTGCATTGAGATTGGCATAGATCTCACCTTCTGGGACGATATCGGTAGCATCAATATGCCAAGATTCCTTGAAGTACACCACGCGGTCCCCGAAGAGGTCATATGCACGACAGGTGCATGTCCCACGACAGGCGGGACTTGAAGGACGACCTTCGGGCCGGGGGAAGATAATCGTCAAAGGAGGGCCATCTCTGTTTCCTGGAATAATCGTCTTGAACATGGGGGGGGTTCCAGAGAAACCCAGTGCATTTCTTGCACGTGTGGCTTCATCTGGAGGAGCGATTGATATTGTAGTGTCGATGCCACGCAGTTCAGGTGGGGCCTGTGAATATTGAGAGAAGAATTCGACTAGCGAAGAGTCAGTGTTATACGGAATGGGTTCGGTGATGACGGCTCCTTCCCTGTCCCACTGAATTATGCGGGCGGTGTCATACAATATAAACAAGGAGAAGCAGTGTGTGCGAAATTGAGAGATGAGCTGCGCTGCAGCATAGGTCTCGATTTGCCCTAATGTGTCCTGCTGGTTGTCTGAAGGTCCAATGAATGCAATTTGGTCACGATTTTCGGAGGGAGGGCAGGTGAATGGATTCTCAAAATTATACAACTTGAACTCAATGTGCATGTCAAGGAGGGAGGAATCACAACCTGTGGGAATGGCATTGCCGAGTGTGTTGTGATAGACAGAAATGTCCAGCTTGATCTTGAATTTAAACCCGGTCTTCTTGTCTCCCTGAGAATGGGAATCAACGAAGCACAACTGCGGAGCAAAAGAACTTATGCTGTCAATCTTTTTCGTCACAAATGAGTAACGGAGATGCATGGAGCAGATGCACTACTTACGAATGGCCTGTACATGCCCAACTCGTTTGTGGCGTCAACGACCACATTGAAAGAATGGCGCACTTGGAACTGATGTGCTGTTGAAGCATAGTCTGGAATACGTGATAAGGGAATAAAGTCGTTGAGAAAGTCTTCGACAGGCATTGGACTGACCACAGAACTTTTCATGTTATGGCCGATGTTATGCACCGTAGGGTGATGATAGCGAGTATACATCGAGAAGAGCCTCTCCGTGAGCCTGTCCTTTTTAATAGGGGTACTCCATTGGGGTGGTAGTGTTTCCTCCCGAGAACAACCGTCTACTGCGCCACTGTCAATCGGAGGCAGTTGGAGATGCTGAGGGGAGTTCATGTTGACCTTCATAATCTATCAGTTACCAAGTATCGAGGAAAAGGAGTGGTGTGACCCGAAACAAGACACTGGAACGTAGCGTTGGATCTCTGGTAAGGTGTGTGTGGACGTGGTTGCAGTGGAAGCAATTGCATATTCTCCATCATATGATCATACTATGTGCGGGTGACAAGTACATACAAAAACAGTAGTTACAGAATGTATTCTGATACAGAAAAAAATGACGTCTACAGCCTCTCTCTCTTATTATAGTAAATCGTAATCCTTCTCCACCCGGTAGCACATGATGCCAGATGAGTCACATCCACACGAAGCTAGGGGGGAGGAGCTGGCTGTCACTTAGATTCGGGTCAGCAAGACACTGAGTACTACAATATGTATATCAATGAATTCCAGTACCACTGCAGCCTCTAGCGGTGCACATGGAGCTGCCAGACATTACACTGGGGGGAAGGGAGTAGGCCGCCAGTCCTGGATTCGGGTCAGTAAGACACTAAGTGCTATGTCAATGAAACGACCTTCCGAGTACCACTACAGCGGCGAAGTGCACATGGTGCTGGACGTTTGATAAGAATGCTAGGGGCCCGGGGGGGGAGCTAGTAACCGGACACTTGGAATCAGGTCAGTAAGACATTACTAAGTACTATATCGATGAAACAGTTCTGGTACCACAGCAGCAGAGTGGCGCACGACGCCGCCGGATGTTACGCTTGGGGGGGAGGGGGGAGCTGGCCGGACACTCCTGGAATTGGGAGAATGACAGTAGGTGACTGCGCGACCACTGCAGCAGAGCAGCGGTCACACTTGAATTTAGGTCAGTAAGACACTAATAAATGCTGATTTTGAAATGATCTTCCGGGTATATTCAATTGCTCCTTTGTACCTACTTACGATCTCGATCGCACTTTCTTCGCCTCAATCTTGCCTTTCGTTGGTACTACTAGGCACTCGTACTAAGGTCATGGATCATTTAGTATTACTCCCTGCGATTACCGGATCACTACTAGGTAGAAGGGAAATACGACAGGCAGTAATGTAAGTATCAAATACTAGTGAACACAAGATGATCTCATCTTCGGTGATTTGAGAAACAGAGACGGACTCATAAAATGAAGGCTCGTCCATCTTGATGTTGAAGGATCCCCACCAGATGTTGTCCTTACCGGTCTCTTCGTAGACAATATGTTTGTCCTTGAGGCTCAGCTGGTCTTCTTACCAGTGAAGTTGATGAAGGAACCAGAGGAAGAGCTGACAGCGCGCTCATCCGTGCACCTTCTCACTCACCCACAATGCAGTCTAGCACAATATTGTACTACAGAGTCATCATTTCATATGTAGTGTAAACAAACATAAGGATGTAGTTAAGCTGGTTCTACAATGTGATGAATAAGAACCCGGAGGAAGTGCCGAAAATGACTGATGTCGTCCTCTTCGACGGAAGTGAGCTCGTAGCCCCTCAAAACAGCAGCCAACTGTGCAAAGACCCACACACCACAGTCGTGTCCATTGGTTTGCCGTGGTTCTAACTGTAATGGTAATTAGCAAGCCATAGGTACAACCTTATTTCTCAAAGCCTACAAATACGGGCCGGGCCACCCAATCACCGCGATCGCGATGGTTAGTCCCCAGCCTCTGAGTCGCGACATTGGAGAGGCGACAAATGAGTTGCATGATATCCTGCGCATGAGTTAGTGTGGGACCAGTATACTAAGGTGGCTGACCTTAACATCCTTCCTCCAAGGCTGCTGTTCAGCCAGGCTGTCAAATAACAACAGCTGCCTCGAAGGAAAATAAATCGCGCAGAGCACCCAATGTCCCACAGGCAACGAACAATGGACTGGAAGGACCCAGATGGGCTTCTCCCAGAAGCGAGTCCATGCCACGTTGTGCCAGAGCGTATCGTCATCGGCATTATAATGGATATGGGGAAGGTCATGGGTCGAAAGAATAGCACAGGAAGCCGCCACAGGCAGGAACACCGAGTAGAGGAGAGCGGCACAACCATTGATGCAAGCATCATTGAGGCAGGCCTGTGGAGACGCCAATATACTGGTATCACTCAGGTGGAAAGTCTGTCAAGGGAAGCCATCGACAGATGGTTGTATTACAGTTGTTGTAATAGCTTGCACATGGGTGTCCTTTGCCAAGTCAAATCCACCGTTGATATTTATTACCTGCAAAAGCCATGTGAAGCGGGGACTGATAATAGTAATCCATCCTACCTCTGGAAGCTCCCAATTCATTGTTACTTTGGATGGTGTTTCAGCTTCAAGCTCAAACTCGTCTTCATCATCAGAATGGGCGACTTCAAGTACGTCTGAAAGCGCTGGTATTGGCTTCCCATCTAACAGACACAATCTCAGTAATTCCAGTCAAACAGATTACTGGTGTCATTGCAATGATCCCCCAGCAAATAGTACTGCCATTGGGTGTGGAACAAGAAGCCTATTGTTTGATGGAACGACCAGGGTATGACATCTCTGACTGGGGTGTACCATACAACGTGTATCGTGAAGGGGATGATGACGATGGGGGTGATGACGTTGAGTAGATACATGTATAATATAATTACATTGTCCAATTGAAAGCTTTACATTGCCTGAAAGCATGAGACAAGCCGGGAGCGCAGCAATCACCAAGAAAAAAGAACAAAAAAATTACTCCAGCCTATGACACCTGTTCTCCCACTCAAGCTCCTTTTCATATGTAGCAATGGTTTCCTTCCTGGATGTGATTTCGTGATTGAGGATGGAAGGGTTGAATGAACGGATGTAGTACTTTTGCTTCTTGGAGGGCGCATAATCCTCGGGCGATGGATTTGGGGTGTGCCTGGTAAGAACATGGCAAGGCAATGGGTGTACAGCATATGGCACCCTAGCAGAGATGTAAACATACTCAAGGTTTTGAGTAAGCAGACTTACAGCGTGTTGACACGATCTGTAGCATTTTCGATACTATCTTCCAGCTTGACATTGTCCTCAACAAGGTCTTCAGTCTTGATACACCCAGAGTCAGTGTCCTCGATCTTGGGAACAAGGCTACATAACACGATATAAAATGTTTTGAATGATCAGATAAATGGACTTACATGTCATTACGATCACCTGCAACGTGGTCTTCAAAATTGACACTGCAGGTGTCTGGGTCCTTGATGTTGATGCCAGAGTCCTCTGACTCTTGTGACAGGTTGTTTCAACTAAATTCGAGTGTGACATTTTCGAGGGGGATAAGTTCTGCATCAGGTCCTCTGATCTGAGGACGACAGCCAGGGTACTTGTGAAGCTCGGGGTGTTTGATGCGCACCACAATCCTCTAAAACTCAGATGAGACCATTACAGAGGAATCAAATGAAACTTACCTTTTTTCCCGGTGAGGTCATATCAAGGGAGAAGGTATACGCATCCCAATCAGATAAAATACTTTCAAGGTCAATGAGGACAACATCCTCCACCATGGAAATGGTTGGCACAGGAGCAAAAAGCAAGTGGGTCGGCGGCAATGGCATCACGACAGGGCAATAGGTTTTAGTTAGTTAGTCGAGCCTAATGGTGAGGTAATCAAGGGGATGGGAAATTTACCTAAGTCAAACCTTCGCTTTGTCTTCATCCTCCCCCACTATCTTCATCCCACTGTCGTCATCATGTTCCCCATGGGCAATGGCGATGTTATGAATTTTGGTTCCACTTCTCCTCAAGGGGCTGACTCATACATTCCATCGCCCCCTGATCAGGTTGAAAACTCACTTTTATCATCCCTGCAGAACAGGGCATCAGGGCACATGGACCCACAACATGTCCCCTATGGGCCATATCCAACCCAAATTGGCTCATCTGGACCCAATCAAGTCATTTGGTGTGAATCTTCCTTGTTCTGGCGAGCTGATGGTTTTATAGGGCGCATATATGCATAACAACTCACAACTGAGTTACTTTCAAGATAGATGCAATGCCCTGGAATGCAACTTACTCCAGGTAACTGCTGAACGTGACACAATAAAGTACATATATTTATTTCTACATATCATGACTGACTCTCTGGCAGGAATCTCTTTGATCAACTTGCAAGCTCAGTGAAATCACCATCGGGTGCAAGCACCCTCAATGGTGACTCTTCCCCACAAGAGATGAATACACTGGACGAGTGGCCGACACGTGCAATGCATGAAAAGGTGCGCTTCTGGACGAAGAAGGACTTCGATGACTGGATGGACTCTCCAGAGGCACAAAACAGCAACCGTGGCCTGTATGCATACATGGAAGAGGAAACCGGCGAGATTCCAGGCTCTGAAAAACTTGGGAATATGCGGAAGGCCCTGCATGCAGCATGGACTGACCTCGCTCAGCGTGACCTGGCCCCAGACACCTGGGGCAAGGCCAGCACGACGGCACGGAGTTTCATACATTCCACCATGGAAAAGACATACCTGTTCCTCAAGCTTGCTGAGGATGGATGGAAGTTGGAAACACTTTGCACCAATTTGTATTCTTCTTGGCACCTTAAACGATCAAACAAAGATGGTAAGTTGAAGAAGAGTGGGCACAATGTCAAGGAAGAAGCTTTGGACGACAAAGACCTTGAAGACCACAAGCCCATCGCCAAGAAACGTAAAGGGCAGGGGACTTCAAGGTCATTGACCAAGAAACCAAAAGGTGAGTCATTGTATATGACACACGAGTCTACTGATTGGTTGACCTGCTGCAGTGGAAGATTTTCCTGTTTCCGAGGCCACCACATTCACGCTTGGGAAATTGCCCAGCCCGTCTCTATCCACTAATCGTTTGTCTGGAACTCCCGGTTTGTCTTTTGTTCAATTTTTTTCTCTCACTTATACCTGCATAGAGTCACCTGCCATCGATGACGTGACAATGCGCATTGATGTAGATATGGAAGCTGCAGTACAATCAACGGATCCTGAACATTCTGGTCAGTGTGGGATTATTCTTAATGTCTTCCTACATTGTCCACAATGCACAAGCAGCCTTCCAGCCAACAGAGACCAGCACGCCGAGGGCACTAGCTACCAAAGCCAACACGGAACAACCCAGCCCCTTGTCTGATTTGAATGAAAACTCCAGGATTGCAAATGATACCACTGGCAGTGTTTCATATGATCCTATGTAAGCATCCCATTGACTAACGCACCATCACTGATTCACATTGATTTGAGGGGTTTATTGGCTACTGCTGCAGAAAAGGTGAAGATAGCGGCTGTTCCTCCAGTCCCAGAACCCCCGAAGATTCCGCACGCAGCACCATCACACATCCCAGACGTGTGCTCAACAAACACAGCACAAAATGATGGGTTGCTGGGAACATCTACTACCAATGTGACGGCAAAGTCGAAGACCAAATTACGGCCATCCAGCACCAAGAATGGATGGTACTAAGTACTGCTCGTTGTCAATCTACTTGCTAACTTCACTTTGTCAGGAATCTCTGTATGTTGCGGTGGCTTAAGCAAGTCAACGCAAATGGACAAAAGGAGGATTTCCGTGCCTACTATGACCAGGTGCTGACCCCAACTCAGCGTGAGGTATGTATCATCTGTTTTTATTTCCAAGTACTCACAAAGCTATCCAGTCTTACAACAAAGAGGCAAAGCAACTTGTAAGTGATAGCTTACCCTGAAACCAACATTAATCTCCTGCAGGTCGAGGCCAACAGCTGGTCAAAGACTGTTGTCGAAAACGGCATTCTCTACTAGACAACCCACTGCCGGGATGCTCTCGGCGCCTTATCATCTGCATCCACATTCGTCCAGCATTGCTTTCATTGCTTTCGCTTTCTAGATCGTATTCGCTGCTTTCACCTTCTTGATTGCTTTCGCTTTCCCTTCACTTATAGATCGTCATTCCGTCGCCCCCATCCTCCATAGACATCATTGGAACCCATCCTGCATCGGACGGACATGTTTTTATTGGCCGTATTCATCCTGTACCCATACCCGGCATTGTACCAGTCATATGAGAGTGTAATACAGTGTCATTTTTGAGCCTATTTGTGCAGCGCGAGTACGCAATAACCGGATATGCAGATATATGCCCTGGTGTGAGTGTGTAATACTACATCATATCACATCACATATGAGCATATCAGGCAGGATGCACAGAGCCGCAACAGAATATGTTCAGATATACCCTAATATGACTACACAAAAAAAGCACTATGGTGTCATACCAAGTCGTGCCCCAGCATAGTGCGTAGTCCCATAATGCGAATCAGCCTGACCTGATGTGACCACATCCGACTTACCCCCTTCAGTCATATCTGGTCGTCCCACGTCACACCAGGTAAGGTCCAGTTTTCACTGGGGGTGACCCCCCAAAGACCTCTGGACCCGTGATACCCTTCTTGTGGCTGTTCTGTCTTGGATCAATCCCCCTATTAATCCCAAATCTTCCTCATTGTTGTCCCATCAATCTTCCTGATGGTACACAGCCTCCCATCAAACTTCCTGGGCTGTGCATCAATGACTCCCTTCTGCTGTGCAGTGACTCATCCCTTGCTTACTGATGCTCTC
>Ga0307518_10000478_pt1 | contig 30474 bp, 43 predicted proteins | sample 25_EM_MG_FD_203889 | JGI IMG/M metagenome (GOLD analysis project Ga0307518, IMG submission 203889) | Populus trichocarpa ectomycorrhiza microbial communities from riparian zone in the Pacific Northwest, United States - 25_EM | ecosystem: Host-associated > Plants > Roots > Unclassified | place... | reverse complement strand
GCTGTTATATTATATAAGCGATGAACGCTGTTTATATACAACAAACATTGTGATGCGTGACTGTGACGCGTGACATGTGACATGTAACATCTACTCTAAAGAGGACTATTACTAAGTCTACACTAATGTGAGTCGCAGTCTTGTGCGCACTTCGTCGACAGTTTATGCCAGGTGCACGTGCGACTTCAACAGGACGGCTATCCGCAGCATCACCTGCGGTGTCTGCAAGGCTCCTTGCCGCTGAGGAGGGACGGCTATCCGGCCAGGCTGATGACATCCAAGAACTCGGCTCAAATTCCGTTCACGGTACTATTCGTCCGCCTCACCCGTACCAGGTTCCTCGCCCTGTATCTCGTCAAGATCCATCCATCCATCCACCTCAGCAACACCCTTTCATTGAGCGGCTCCCCGGACCAGGAGTGCCACCATGGAAAATGCCAGGTGTGCCCTATGAATATGTCACTGGCTTTCCTGGAGGGTGGTACAACCATCCGGCCGCAACTTACCCTCCCGCATACCCACCGTCCAACCATCTGGCTTACCATGGGCCGTACGCAGAGGGAACTTTACGAGTCCCGTCAACCATGCAGAACCACGGCGCAGGCCATCCAAACTACCGCAGCCAGGGTGCCATTGCCCATGGACAGGAATTTTATTTCGGTGGTACAGCTTACGGAGGTTACAAAGAGCATCCCCACTCCCATCGCGCCACATCCCATGCACGAACCAACACCCTCCCCAACGTTGCCGCAGGCAATCCTGCTCCTCCCTCTCGTCCTGACGACATCCCAATGTCGGAGTCCACTGATAAATAGCATTTCTACCTCGTTCCTGCTTGTTGTGTATCCGCTTGTTGTGTATCTGTTTGTCGAGTAGTTGTCCTGTATTGTCTGTCGACGCTCGTTTGAGCGCTCTATATACCCCAATACAATTGTGTTGTCAGCGCTAAATATCATTTCGGTTGTATGGTGAAATTGGAAAACAAAACCCTCGGGAGTACCTCTGACAGATGTAAAAAAAAAGCTCCTCAGAGAGCGTCAAAAGTATCAGACAATGCTCCTCACAACATCGCGACTTTTGCTGGATGGACAAGTAGAACCTCTCGGGAGGGATGCCAATGTGCTCGAGAAACGCTCTGATGATGGTGATCAACTCACGGAACCTCACAGGAGGGATTTAACACGCTCGGCACACCTTCATCGCGATGTTGATCTAGCGTAGTGGTCCGTTGTCAGGAGCTCATGGTGGACTCACGACCGTTGCTGGAATTGGCAGGAACCTCGCACAGGGAAGGTTATCTATTAGAATACATTGTTACATACACAAGAATTATATCTAAAGACTGTGGGAACGCTGCAAAACTGCTGCCAAGGGTGATGTCCAGGCTGGGCCATCCAAAAAATCAAAAGGCAAAAATAATGTTGATGGCCCCATTTCCAGGGTGGGTTCAGTTTTATTACTGTGGATCTGCAGATTGGCTCACTGACATTCCCATTTACAGGTTTGTGACCACTGCAAGACCCGTGGCTCTGTATGTGTGTGGCCTGAGAGCACTGAACCAGGATCCTCTCGGAATGAGAGACGTGCCTGCAATACATGTGCCATGCAGAAGACTTGGTGCAGCATTGCAGGAAAGTCTACCCATCTTTTTTATTATCTTTTCTTGGCTGAAAAATAACCTAGGTGTGTTCATTCGCCGACCACGAGGAAAGGAGGCTGCACAACAACAAAATAGCAATGTGGACAGGCTGGATGATATTGGTCTGCGTATCACAGACATGGAAAAGAAGTTTATGATCAATGATGAGGATATACAACACATCATGGATAGACTTTCCAAGCTGGAGGGCCATGTTGGAGATCCCCCAGCAGTTGTCCTGGCAAAAAGGACCAGGACCACTTGAAATGTTGACTTTTGCATGCATTCCTCTATTAATATCTTTATGCACATACATCAATGAACACTGCTGAACACATTTTTGCCATGTGGGCCTAGCTATACACCTAGCTATACATTTTCAGTACTGATTTAATGCACCACTGTTGTGATATAGTTACCCATGGGTGTGAGTATGAGCCAACCACAGTTGAGTTCAATGGGGCCCAGCAGTGGGTTTACACATGCAATTCCCTACCAATGAAAGCAATGATGTCCATGTCAGAGCCTCATTATGCATTCATTTATACTATGGACAGCAATTGATTGACTTATGCCGCCGCCGTGTAGGGTTCATTACAGGTACTATACCCACGGGTGGGAGCAGCTCAACCCACGGTACATACTTCCCATAGGCATACCCATGGGTCTGAGCAGGACTTTGGTGCTGCATCTATTATGTAGGATAATAGACATGTACATGTGTACAGTATATATACAATATATCTACGTGAATGGTGGTGGATAATGGTGGATCGTCCTGACGGTGGTTGCTGTCATCGACACTGGTGGAAGACCGGCAGCGGCCTCAGTCGTCCGATCATCTGCGTCATCGTTGTCACGTCGTGCGTCAACACTGGTGGGCTGTCTAGGTGGTGGTGGTGATCACGTCCTCGGCGCTGGTGGTAGGTAGACTGGGGTGGTCGTGGTCGCCGTTGTTGATGTCCAGGTGGTGGTGGTGGTGGTGTTGGTGTTCGATACTGGTGAGTGGACATCGCCCAAGTGGGGGTCGCATCATCGACGCTCAGGGAATGGGTCATCCAGGCGGTTGTCGTTGTTGCCGTTCTTGTCCAGGTGGTGGCGGCAGTGAGTGGGTGCCAAGGTTTCCCAGCCCGGCAGCCCCACCCCCACGTAGAGATTCCCCTGCCTCCAAAGCTCCCTTACAAGGATTTGGCGAGGTAGTCAAGCCTGGCACAGCATACACGGGAGGTAGCAACTGCCTGACCACCTGGACACGTCACCACCTGGGTAGGCTCCAGCGTGTCAGTCAAAGCTCCCCCCCTGCGGTCCCATGTCAAGACCCATCTAAAGCGTCAACGTAGCCAAGCCTTGCATATGACATACATGGGAAGTGCTACTGGCCACCTGGACGCGTTGCCTCCTGGGTAGGCGCCAGCATGTCAGCCAAAGCTCCTCCCGTGCAGCCAAGTGTCAAGACCCATCAAACGTGTCAAGACACTCCCTCACACCTGTTGTAAATTAACCAGCTTACTAGTACTTAGGCACGTGACCGCGCAATGCTTACATAAGCCTTTCGAGCGTACATACAGTACAGTAGTACCTACATTCCATTCCGAGCTGAACTGCCCAGTTCGGGGTTGACGTTGATCGGTGACATGGATATGGCGTCAGGGGTACCACAGTTTTGGATTTGTGCGTAGTGCCCAATTGTATATATACAATCCTTGATGCTAGCAAACAAACATGCACGATACAAGAACTTTGTAGTACATCGTAGGTCCAGATGAAAAAAAAAAGACATATCGTGCCAGTGAGAAACCAAGGAAAAAAACAGGCTTTCATACCGCCCGGAACCCACTACTGGCCTGCAGGACAGCGAGGGAAACGGAGAAAGATGCAGCGTGCTCCCCTATATCCAACGATCTCCATCATCGATCCGCACCACTCATATACAACGCCAAAAGACCCAAAAGTCGAATACACTTACCCGTATTCTTGAACCAACTCCTTCACATGCTGTCTGGGGTGGATCAATCAATGGTACCCCGCACTGTCGTGTATCTCCCACGAGCCCTCAGAACTACCGTTACTCCCCACTTCTTCGAAGTCCATAAACGGGTCGTATGCCCTGTCGGTATCAGGGACAAAGACGAGAGCACTACTGCTCGAAGCTGTACCTGTGGATGATGTGGGCGATGTTCTCACACCAGTACCAGCACCACCAAGGCTGCAGTTCTCGCTCTCACCATCGGTGTCGGTATCCGCAGCAGACAAAAATTCATCTGACTCGGATGCCTCCGACATCGAGACTGTATATGCTGTAGATATGGGCGACGCAAACGAGGCAAAGGACGCAGTAGGTGAAGACAGCGCTGGAGAATGGTGTGTGGACCTCTCTCTTGATCGTGACCTCGATACGGGGGGAACGCGGAGTGTCGACACAGAGACGTTTGGCTGAGGTGGCTGCGGAGGCGATAAAAATGACAGTGTTGGCGAAGCGGGCGACGAAGAGCTCGGTAAGGACCGGACGCCGTCAGAGGGCGGAGGAGACACCAGCACTGGGGGAGTAGGCGGAGCAGGGTAGCGTTGCGAAAGAGAAGCGATGCTACTATTGGCGTAGCTCAGATCCATGTCCACGTCCGAACAGCGCGCATCCTCTTCCACGCGGATAGGGGAACGTCCGTCAGTATCCAATGTCCCATTAGTAAGTGCTCCTGTATCATCACCGTCACCATCTTCACGCGTTAATTCGTGCGCAAGCGCACTTCCTCTTCTACTTATATTCCCCAACCCTCTCGGTGTAGGTAATCTAGACAAAGGCGGCCCGTTGACAATCTCAGGCCTGGAAGACGAAGAAGAGGCGGATCCCATTACGCTCACGATTGGCGAAAATGGGCGTGCGCCATAGAGAGCTGGGCTTGAACGTGGAGTATCAGGAAGGAGAGGGCCGAATGGGGAGTCCTCATCTCGTTCTGCAGCCGGAGTCTGGCATGTACTGGTGCTAGCAGAACCTGGGCCCGACCCAAGTGTAGATGAGGGCCCAGAAAGAGGAGTTTGGACTGGGGGGATGGTAATGAGGCGTGGGGAGATGAGGGATGACGGCGGAACAACGTCTGTCCCAGCTTCGGACTCCGTGTCAGGTGACTTGCGTAACCGCTGGAGTAGTGAAGAGGGTACCGTAAAGTGCACGTCGGCACTCCGAGTTGGATTTAGTTCGTGGGCTGTCGCTGTGGATTGCGAGCTAGACCTGTTTCGAGTAGTCAGATTGGGTGAATGCGGTGCCGACGGGAGGGAGAGTGTATCCGAAGATATCGGGGAAGATATGTTGGAGATGACATGTGTCGGCGTGAGAGGTGTATGAGTAAGCGTCGTGAATGACTGATTCCAAGGAGCCATGATGTATGCCAACTCAGTATACATATATTACATGAAGAAACGAAGCCTCACCTCATCCATCGATGTACTCAACATATCGTATTCAACGTCGCTGGCATTCCTGCGCCCACCAAGGCCAAGACCGCGACGACGGCGCAGTCCACGTGCGTCCTGACTACGCCGAACCTCATTTCGCCATTCGTCAACTTCGCGTGTGACGAGTCCTTCGAGTTCGTAAGATTCAGCACCTGCCGAATCGAGAGCGGTTCGACGACTGGCACCTCTGCCGGCACTGAAAGCTGAGCCATACATATCATGAGGAAGGTGTGATCGTGGGTGTGCGGAAGGATCGCCTTCTGTGGAGGAGGACTCGGATGAAATGGATGAGCGCCGCCGGGTAGATGCGGGGACAGCGGCTGCACGGTTACGTGCTGCCCGTCTGCGAGCAAGAAACTCTTCCGCCCATACCTCAATACGGGGTGCGAGGTGCGGTTCGTAGACAAACTGTGAACGTGTGTAAGACACATGTGGCGCTGAGAATGTAAAGTAGGGAAGGAGTATGGTTGGTAGTAAGTGGATAGCATCACGAAACCGGCTGGCAGGGTGTCGACAGCTGAGGAGGGGAACGAACCTCTTTGAGAAGATATGCTGTCGCCAAACTTGCGACAGCGACAGCAACGCACACAGCGACAGGAGGACCCATGTCCACTGCAGCCTATCTTGAGGTGATCTACAGGCGGGTGTAAAGGGCTTGCTGTTCGTATATCTATGAAGGCTTGATAGTGGGGATTAGTTTCACTCTGGACAGCACGATGCTAGTTGATCCCCGTATGCAAGGAGAGGTTGAGAGCAGAGCTGAATGTCGGCTGCTCCTTTAAACTTTGCCGCATGCTCTCCTGCCGTATTTGGAAACCATCCAGTAGCCAATCACGTACATGAATCACAATAAATTATGGCTTGCAACATACAGACCAAGTGAAGCAAGAAGTGGTCAAGTATGGATCTAAGCATAAGGTCAAAGTTTAGCATCTCGTTTCTTGCGCATCAGCTGCTCTGGATTATGACTATCTCCTCCCTTACCAATGTAATTCTTCACCACTTCTAATCCCTTCCGGGTTCCTTCCTTGCCTTTCTTCATACCTTCTTCCTTTCCCCTGTTCCTTTCACCCATCATGATGCCCTCCTTCCCAGCATGGGACCCATTTTGCATACCCTCGGCGCCTTCCTTTGGTATCATTGCAGCCAGCTTCTTCAGATCTATTTCACCATCCTCCCCCCGCATTCCCGCAAACTGTTTCTTCAGCCCTTCCATTACCTTTGGATACGCCTTCCTCGCTTTTGTCAACTTTTCTTCATCTCCTGTAAGTTCTTCTCTCCGCTTCTTTACCATGTCACGGGTCTTATCGAGATATTCGCCAAGCTCCTTCATATCAGGGGCGCTCAGATGGTCCCCGCCGCTCTCTTCCATAGGCTCATCGGTTTGCGACCTGCCTTCAGCGACACGTTTCTTGTATTCTTCAATCTTCGCATTTAAACCTTCCCCACCTCCATTTTCAACGCGACCCATGACATGCTTGGCGATATCATCACCGCGTTTCTGTACTCCCCCAGGGATACTCCCACCGAACCCTCCTTTGGATTTCCCAATGCCTGCGCCTCCAACACGACTTGGGCTCGGTGCGGATCCACCTTCCATGAGCTGCTTCCAGTCCGCACCAATTTTTTCCCATTCAATAGTACGCGGTGCATTAAGCGCAGCAGAAGGATGTAATATACGTGCGGCCGTCTTCTCAGCATTTACACCTTCGCGGTCACATGCTATTCGAAGGGGATTATTGGGCGTAAGCAAGGCATATGCGATCTGCTGAGCGGTTGTTGGCGCATTGGGAGGCTGCACTTCAAACGAGGGCACACGGCCGTATCCAATGGTTGCTGTGCGAATGAGAATGTTACTGTCAAAGGTCAGTAATAAAAGTGGGTGTGATCAGGATAAACATACGCAGTAAGTCCAAAGACGGGTTTCACGCCGTTTGCTTCGCGACCTGTGAGGAAGCTGTGGATGCGTACTGATCCACCCTGACTCCATGGCTGATCTGTATACGAGTGGTAAGGCCTCGATGGACCAAAAGAGGGGCGATCGGCAGTCAAAAAGGACGCCAATGGTTGTGCAAATATCGAAGTTACTTCTGACTCGTTCAAGCTGGGCTATGGTACAAAGAGTGAGAAATGAAACACCGTCTTGGATGGGGGTAGTCGCTTAACATACCTGAAGCGTCGTGTCAAGGATAAGGACGACCACACTAGATGACACAACAGAGATGAGACACCCGTCACTATTGCAAAGGGTAGAAACTTACGGAGTGACCACAGTCTGGTTTCCAGCAAGGAAGGGCTCCATAACGCAGAGGAGTGGAACCCTTTCTGAGTCCTGAGGCAATCCAACCTAACCATACATAACGAGGCTCAGTGCTTGCACTGCATCAAATGCAAAGAGGACTGTACCTCCTCGAAGGCTTCGCGTCTCTGACAAGTCCAATCAAACGCCACCAAGGTGAACATCAACAGAATAAACGCACAGCGGTGTCTTCCACAGTCAGATCATTAGTATCGACCTTCCCGCCTGGGAGCGCAGTATCACCAGCATACTCTCGCAGAGCTGACGAACGCCTACGGAGATACGACGAAGCTGCGAGTCAGTCGAAAAAGCAGCCCGTTATGTGGAAGTGGGCTAACCGGCTCAGTAGGACATAAACGTCCCCTGATCGTCCAATGAACAAAGGGACGAGGACAGCAGCGCTTTGACCGCGAGGGAATCGAGCCAAGGTGCGTGGAGCACGGTACTCCAAAAATCTTTGGATACACCTGTTTGAAATGGGCCCGGAAACCATAGAGTCAACGAAATCACGGACTCCATGTGTTGGCGTACTCACTGTCTCGAGTCCTCCTTCAGCGTCGACAGCGTTGCGTCGAAAAGCTTCAAGATAGGCCGCGGGTAACGCATAAAGTTCCGTGCGGCAGGCATCAGCATGCGTGAGTGGGAATGAGATGGGTTTAGCGAATATGTAGACAGGTGGGTGGATTTACCACTGGATGTCCAATCTAGTTATCCTCCAGAGAGTATATACATCTGTACCGCCCCGATCAAAGTATCGAACCAACGATCAAAGTGTACCCTGCCACAGGGCGGTGCGCGGCGCTCACTAACCGTTCACAAATATATCATTAACATCGCATTTCAGCCTGGGGAACGAGGAATAGGATTATCTTTCAATACTATTACTATCCAATGTCTATGGGGAAGCGCAATGAAAGAAGCGAGCTACATAATTATGCAAATTGTCCGTCAAGGACGCGAGCAACATTGTCCGTGTGATGACTTTTAAGGATTGTGCAAGGAAAGGACGTGGATGCTATAAGAAAACGTTTGACCAGGGTTGGTAGCCCCCACTGATCAGAAGATGAACATGGTACCATCATGGAGACTGCATGAAACATAAAATAAAAGAGTCTTATGATTGTGAAAGAATTTTGTCAATGGACTCATTCAGGAACTCTTTGCGTGACGATAGATCCGCCTTCGGGAACCTGGCCATGATTGCCTCGCGCGCAGTTCTGTCATGTATCAACATCAGACTTGTTTCATCGGTATCTCCCAGGAACACGTACTTTTTCGTCACCGTCATCAAGTCCTGGGTGCTTAGATAGGTCCGCAATGCGTTATACAGCTCTTCGTTAGTGGGATTAGGATTGAGGCTTGGTCCAGAAAACGCATTAACAGAAGTGGCCATGGAGAACGTGGACATGGGGCGTGCATCCCCGATAAGTGGGAGTAGCCCGAACCCGCCAGTTTGCGATCCTGAGCCGCCAGTGAGCATGTTCATGTTCATCATCGTCGTACGTGGGTCCGTGGGCATCATTCCATATACGCTTCCAGTGTGTTGGTAGCCAAGAGGTGGAAGTTGTGGCTGCATCATCGCAGCGTGGTCGGAACCAGGGACAGAGCCAGAGCCACCCCCGAAAGCCATGAAAGGAAGCTGGGGCGCCGTAAATTGGGATATGGTGCGTTGACGCCCTTCGTACATTGATCCTTGTCTCGACCCATGGCTCTGATGTGAAGCGGGCCCACGGATATGGCTGGCAGAATTGTTCATGGGATTAGTATCACGGTAGTAGTCGCCAGTATTCGATGGATGGAAGGATTGAGGAGAGCTTTGACGTGACGGCGCGAATCGTTTCTGGGAGTGAGCATGAGACTGAGACTGAGGCTTCGTGACTCCACTTTCGTCTGAATGACGAGAACCACGCTCCCAAGCCTCGGTTTCGTACTCTGTCCACATGCATCAGTGTGACTTGAACGACGCAACCGAATGAGTGACGTACCGCTGAACTTCTTTAAAGGGATCATAGACTCGTGGAAGCGTTCCTCCTCGTTCATGAGGACCTTCTTATTGCCACCTTCACCAATGACGACACGAGTATTACCCCAGGAGAAGTCATCCATGCACCAAAACGAGTAGATGGGCAATAAGAAACCATACACGGGATAACTAGAACCCGGCGTCAGAAAGTATACAAACAAAAAGGCAGGGGCGTACGATAGCAAATAAACGACCAACCACCCAACGAGCATAAATTCTCTCTTGATGATAAAGATCAGCGCCTGGGTAATGGGTCAACGCCAAAATATGCTACAGTGGAAAGTGAGTCGTACCTGTAAACCATACGTTATTCCCAACATGATGATGGATATAATCGGCACGGCCGCTTGCCCAGTAGCTACGACAATGATCAAATAGAAGAGCTGATGGAGAAATCAATAGCGAGCAGGTAAAAGGATGCACACAACTTACGTATACGACCGTAGCAGGAAGAATCTAAAGCATAAACGTTAACAGTAGATCGACCACGATATAAACGCACACATACCAGAGTTCCCAACAAATCAATGAAGACGAAAAAGCGCATGGAGAAACAGCAGAAACCACACAACTCCGGGAGCACCACAAGCTCCAATAAGTTGTGAACAGTCGAGTTGATCCAACGACGCCTCTGCGAGAACAAAACGCGCCACGATTCGGGCGCCATCGTATGCGCCACGGCATCCGGGATGAACTTGGTTTTGAACGTGGGGAAATGCTTGAGAAGTAACGTCGTCAGGAAACGATCTTCACCGAGCGAGAACAAGTTCTTTTTGTGTAGTGTATCTATGTTGCCTTCTGCGTATTCGTCTATGATGCGGTTGGAGATGATAATGGGCCGACCCTTGTCCGCCGTTCGCACGCGATAGAGCGAGAAACAACCCGGTAAACACGATACGGAACCGAATAGGCTCTCGAATGCCTTGGAAAGGTGGTGGGAAATGTAATATTCGTAGACCTGTCGGAAAAGAAAATGACGTCGACGATCAAGACATCAGCAGTCGTGATGTTCAACGTACCTGGATCATCGTCCACCACGATCCCTCTTCATTTGTCAACTTCGTCTCCCCACAGATACCAATGACGCGGGAATCGTCGGCCGCCGATGCGACGAGCCGATTCAAGGAATCCGCAGTGACTTGCTGCCATGAACATCAGTACCACATTCAAACATCCCAAAAGGAGAGGTATCACTCACTGTATCGGCGTCAACCGTGAAAATGTATTCATAGAATGCGGGGTCAATGCCAATGACGTTCCTCATTTGGTGGTATATCTCCAGCTCGAGCGGTGACATGGGAGCATCAAAGTGGACCCGGTTGAGGTAGTGCATCAGCAGAATTTGACTGTCACGTTTACCGCGGTTTCCAGGCTTCGAACGCTCTGTAGGTTTACCAACCTTGACAACAACCATGTATCTTACGACATAGTTAATAACGCTGATTGCGCACATCACGAGCAGAATAGACTCACGGCACGACATGTCCTTCGAACTCGTACAAGCCAGAGTAGACTTTGCCATAGTTAAGTTGCTTTGAACCTTCTCCTATAGAGCGGAACATCAGCGGTTCAGGGTCCACTTTTGGATCGATCCCAAGGATGTCGAGTACAATGCGGGGCGTCGGTCTGTCATTTCCGCTTCCGATAATATTGCCATCGCAGATGATGAACAGCAGTTTGCGCTTATCGTCATAATTGAGCGCAGCGAGGGAGTCGATGGTGCGCCGCAACGAGTCTTCGCCTTCGGTATAACAGGGGATTTGACAGAGTACGAACTTGTCTTGGAGTTCCGGTTGCCGTTTTCCAGTGAGCTGCAGCGCGCAGAGGACTCGTGGAATATAAGTAACAGCGCCAACTACGCCCTCGTCACTCACATTTCAAAGCAATCGAAGCGCAAATGATACTCGTGAACACCAACAACATGTAATTCTGCACTTGACACCTCGCCGTCTTCCTGAAATCCGTCTGACCCAGGTAAAACGCATTCGTGATACAGTTCATGTTCGAGGAGACAGTTCCCGAGTCCAGGCCCGCTAGGACCTTGTTTAGACTTTGCGTGATATCCTGACCGGCTTGCTGCTTGAAGATGTTGACGATGTCCGTGTTCAAGAACTGGTACGTGCTCGTGGCGCCCTGATTGAGAGTGGCCGTATTCACGTAGTCAGTAAGGTCGTATATCCCGCCCTCCCAAATAGCCCAGATCCTACGCATGCGTCAGTAGGCATAAATGCTAAAATGAAACGCGCGTACCGCTGGATAGTCTGATCTGACGCTTGGCTGGAAATCTCCTTCGGGTCCCATACGAGCGCTCCCTTGCGGTAGGGCTTCATCTTGGGTAAAAACGTCGAACTGTACCAATCCGAATGGTCGAGCGCTGTCCCAGTCGCAGACTGCGTTGCTCCTGAATTGTGCATGGCCGTCGGAACAATCGGCGTAAAGTTCTTGTAGGTCAGCTGTAACGACGCCTCACTGACGAGTCCATTGCAAGCGAGGGCGAGAGGCGGGGGGAAATAATCTGTTAGATCTTGTCCAACGAGGAGATCGAGGTTACTCTGCGCATTGCTCGCTATACCGGAGATATCGCTGTGGTCTCCATGGATAAAGTCGGACATGTCGTACACCCATCCCTGCACGGAGACCCACCAGTCCGTCGTACCCGTATGCTCAGCGACCTCGCTTGAGTCCCACACTTTGTCGTAGCTGGGACACAGTAGGCGACCGAACTCGACGATATAGAAGATGACGATGGCGTTGAGGATGAAGATGAGTATGAAAATGGTAACCTTCTCGCGCCACGCCAGGCGGATATCCGGACGCTTCATTCGCCCCAAGAACCGCAGCACGAATGAGGGTATGCAGCCGGTGACGATCCAGACCATGATCAGCCACCAGCGACGGCTGCGGCTCGTAGGGACCTCCTCCACTGCAGCAGGCGCAGTGTTCACAACCATCCCGCCTTCCTTCGTGGGCGGAAGTCCGGCCCCAGTGCCACCAGGACCAACTCCACCGCTGGCGCCCTTCTTGTCCCACTCCGATCCCCATCCAGACTCCCCCTCGTCCGTGTATGCAGGTGCACCAACGCTAGGCGAGCGCAGTCCCGAGCTTCCATACGGCATCGTCTGATTGGCATCCTGGTATCGCGACCCACGCGTGCCAACACGGGCAATGAGTAAGTTGTCCTTGCTCTCATTATCAGGCCCCACATCGTGATGGGTATACTCCGTCCCAGCATCGCCACCGCCACCGACGACACTCTCGTCGTCCTCGTCCATCCCTAACCGACGCTGCTCCTTCTCCACCATCCTCAATCCGTCCTCGACGATCTTCCACGCACCATACGAAAGCCAGATGGACCGGTGCCCGAGCATATAGTCGATGCCTTCCTGCCACCCGTTCGATGCGGCACACTGTCGAATCCGCTCCGCATCAGATCCGCGCATAGTCGGCACGTACCGCTCGCAAAAGTCGCTTTGAGAATAGTCGGCGACGTACTCGACGCTCTTGCGGGCAACGATATCAGGGATGAGCAAAGACCGCACCTGCGCTTTGACACGACGCTTGTCAAATGAATTAGGGGACCCCGAGTCGTTGGGGCGGATACATGAGATGGTCCATAATCGCGTCCGGTCCAACAATGTAAACAATTCCGAAAGCGTATAATTGAGTTGTGTCGTGACAGAGTATATCTTCGTGGGATCCAGCTGCGGTTGTTCATCATCGCCCAACGAAAGCGAGCCGTCAGCAGAGAGAATGGGGGTGGGCTGGCGAAGTGGGCGCGAGCACACTTGAGCCTGCACAGTAATAGACTCATCCTTCGAATGGTTCTCCGTCGCGAGCGACGGCCCCGAAACAAGTTTCGAAACAAACGAATCGGACGAATGGCGAAGCAGCGAGACAAAAGTGGCATCTAGCAAGTCTGCGTCCTTCTCGATGAAGTTCGTCACATCGTACGAGCAGTTCCCGGCATAATGGTTGATACCGAACAAGTTCCTTTCGCTCGTTCCAGCCTGGCTGGGACTCGCTACAAACGAAGGATGTGCCCCGAACTTGGAGATCAAGTCCTGAAGCATATCCTCTGCCTTTTTCTCCCCGGCTTTCCCAGACTTGTACGACGTGCATGCTTTAGCCATGACGCCCAGTAACCCACCAGGCTTGCGAGACGCACGTTCGCTGAGCGGCGCACCGCGAAGAAGCTCAACGCAGGGCGTATTGTCCATCGTCGGAACGGGCGGGAGAATAATACCGTCGCCTGTGATATGTCCATTGTACCCGACAGCATCGTCGAATGTATGGCGAAGGATATACGACTGCACAAGTTCATCCGCAAAATTGATGCAAAACTCGTCGAACCCGTTGTGTCCATATGCAGAAACGAGAGGAGCAGCCCCAGTAAGCATCATCGACCCCGTCGTGGTCGGCCCGCGCGTCTGGAATCCAGGTTGATCGAGCACGACGATCTGCGTGGCGGCGGGAATGGTATCCTGCGAAGCGGGAGGACAGATCTTGTGATTGGCGGTCTCCACGATAAATGAGAACAGGATGGCATACAGGTCCCTCATGAACAGGTCCCGCTGCGCCATGCTCTGTTCAACATTCAGAAGAATGGTATACGTTTCCTTACGGACATAATTCGTCCGATTCGTCAACGTCTGCGCGAGGTCGTCAGACGACACGCCTAGCAGATGTGCGACCTGGTCGAGCACATGCATATTAGCCACGGAAGCGGATACGTCCCTAGCATCCGCCTCGACGAACTGGACATTGCTCAACAGCAGTATAGCAGACAACAACGTGAAAATCGAGGTGAGGTGCTTGGGCTTGAAACCAAGCGTTCGCATCGCCACACGCACTTGTTCCATCGCGACAGCATCATCGCTAAACGGCCCACTGCTCGGAAGCCTGTAACACCCTGATGACGCAAGCAGCGCATAATCGGACGGATCCTCGAGCGCAAAGTGGTCACGCTCCTGTGGCGCAGCGCCAGCTAAAAACTGATAAAAGATATGGAATGTCCGCTCCTCATGGGTAAGCCGAGTAAGGCGGGACTTGTCCAGCGCAAACGCGAGCACTTTGGCACTCTCGATACGCCCTCGCTCGCTAAAGTGCAGCTCGAGCCAGCGTCCGTGGCGTGAGGCATTTGCGTTGAGAAGCGTCTTGGAGTTCCCAAATGAGTCGAGAAGCGTGTGGAGCGCTTTGATTTGGCCGGACAGCCTGTGCTCCCGTTTGGTGTGGGAGGAGAGACGCAGAAGCTGGTCGACGAGGAGACGGGCGTTGTAGGTTTTACCTGAGCCTGTAATTCCGCTGTGGGCCGTACCTCGTCTGTTAGCAAATGTGGTATGTCACGGATACGGTACGCCGCTCACCGCATGACCAAAGCCTGCGACTCCCTTCGTCGCCGCATGAGCAAGTACATCTGCGCAGCGAGCTCGTACACATGGGGCTGTAACACATGTGCACTAGCGAGCGGGAGACTCGTGTCTCTATAACAACGTTCTTCATATTCTCGCGCACTGGCGTCGTTGACGGCGGAGAGCGCCTTGCAGGGATTGATGGCGAGTAGGTGAGAAGTGCCGAGCCGCGTGTAAGACAGGTCTGCACGGAAACGGGCGTTGAGGACGGAGAGGATGGCATCGTCGGTGATGGCTGCATGTGAGTTGGAGTTCGTGGGTGAGGTGGAGACGAGGTCGATGAGGTCGCCGGTGTTGACGGCGTGCGAGCCTGCAGAGGCCATCGTAGGCCTGAAAAGAGAGACAAACGAGTCGAATTCAAAGAGTGAAGAAGAAAAAAGGTCAAGCGCAGGTGGAACGCCTGCAACAAGTTGGAAGAAAAGAACCACGTAAGTACTACCCGAAGAACTACATTCTCGGCAATCACCTGATCTAGGCTACTGTAGTCGATCTACACTGCTCCCATCTACACTGCTCCCATCACTCGCTCACAGTCACCTCCTGAGTGCGTGAAGCCCTCCACTCGGCCTCTCGTCCCAGCGCATCATCCCATCCCTCCTCAAACAACGCCCCATTCTCAGCAGGATGTGCAATCGACGCAGCCGTCTTGGCTCTGTTTTTCGTACGCAGCTCGGTCCGCCATGCATCCACTGCCCGCGGCACCTCACTATCCACACACACGCCAATCAGAACCCGTCCAACTAAAACAAAGAGGGAAAAAGGCATCACCTCGGCGCATACGTCCTTGCAAACAGTGCAGCCTCCGGGGCCCGACCCGTCTTGACAAGTAAATCCACACACGCACGCGTATCCCCAAGCTCAAAAGACGCAGCAAACGCCAGATTATTCGCGCCTGTTTTCTCTGTCCAGTGCCGTTAGCGGCGTCCCGTGGCAAAGGACAACACGGAAAGAGACGCACCGGCAGCGACAGCAACCCGTTCAAGTCCTGTCCTATCACCCATAGAAACGACCAGCAACATCAACGAGCCTAAATCTCCTGCCTTCTCATACGCCTCCTTGGCAAGATCGAACCGCCAGACAGCCAATGCACGATCACCTAGCGCTTTCCACTTCGACTCTGCCTCTGATTCAGGGATCGACTGCGTTATAACACCCAATGCAGCATCGAGGTCGTCCAGCGCCAGTGCAAGGTCGAATTTATGGTCGGGGTCTGTTGTTATTTGCATGGCAAGTTCTTTGAGATCTCTTGCTTCCAAGAACCTGGCCACTTTGTTTAGCTGGTCGCGTGGTATAGTTGGGAGGATTTCCCCAGCAGCGTCCATGTCACCGCGCAGAACTGCCGTCTGATATTCGACGACGTTGAGTGAAAGTGAGTAGGCGTAGATGACCATGCCTTTGTCTGCTAGGTAGACGCGGTTGTGTGCGGGTGCATAACCGAGGATGTACAATGGCCTGTGGAGGAAGGTACAGAAAGAACAGGATAGACGAGAGACGAGAAAACATACGTGTCAGACGGACTTATGGTGTACGATTCGTTCCCGACAAAATAGTTGATCCGGTTACTTGCAGTCGTATAGATGAAACAATCACCGACCCATTTGGCCGTCTTGACACTGTCCACCAGCATTAGGCGACCGACACGCAAATGAGCGGGCACTCACCTGTCTGATATTTCAGCGATGACATCAAAGGCTTCTTCGACACCTTCATCCGTGATGTCTGCGCCCTCGTCCACTTTTGCAGTATATGCATCTCGATCGAAGCGGAGAACATAGAACGAGTCTTCAGAGGCAATAGCAACGAGGGAGCCCGTTCCCGACCAGTATATCTACAACTCATGAGGAACATCGACACTGCAAAAGGGGGGAAATACGCACATTTTTTGCCTCTACATCTATCCGTCTCACGACTTCACCCGTCTCCCAATCCCAGAACACCACGAATCCCTTTCCCCTCGCACCAAGAACCGGACCACCATACACCGCATCAATCGACCAGCTTCCGGACCCTTTCATGCCGGCGCCACCTCTCTCCTTGAAATTCTTATACACACGCAGTTTGACCTTGTTTTCGAGGACGGCGTACGTGTTGGAATCACCCGCCCATGCAAATGATATGCCATTGCCAAAGCTCTTATTCCGCCACGCCAGAGCGGTGTAGATGATGTATTCACCGTCTCCCACGACTGTGACGAAGCGACCGTTTGGACTGTGCAAAAGGGCGTTTGCAAATATTTCCGTCGTGCCGATTTCTTTGACGGAGAGAGAGATCCGGTTTCCTTCTGCGGTAGTGTCGTCGCCGAGGGTTTGGACGTTGCCTGAGAGAACGAGTTGGTTGCGGGTGTAGATGAGCTTGCCGGAGGGGTCCATGCTGTAGGTTGGTTCGTCTCGTCCAAGCTGGGGAGGGTGAACTGGTGAATGGGATATGTGGGAGGAAACGAACCTTGATGACGACGATACCCTCGTCGAAGCCCACGGCGACTTCGTTTGCGTCTCTACGCAATGCGACACACCAGGCGCGTTCGAGTGCATAGCTGAGGGTATTCTCGAGCCTGTACGTGTTGCTATTCCAAATCTTGATCGTCCCATCCTCACTGCCACTGATGATGATTGGGAGATTGGGATGGAAGACGGCAAACGAGGGGTTATTAGTATGTCCCTCCATAGTCTGTACGCAGCTTTTGGAGAGGTAATCCCAGACCTTGATGGTCTTGTCGTCACCGGTAGTGACGAGATAGGGACGATCGGGACCCGGATAAAAATCGACGCAATTGACACCTTTATCGTGTGCTTCCATTGTGAAGTTGGCATGTGGAGAGCCGAGGGACCACATTTTGACGGTGCGATCGAGACAGGCCGACGCGAACGTGTTTGTGTCTTTTGGGTTGAATGCAATGTTCATGACGTAGTGCGTGTGTCCGTCGAATACCTGCATAGATAACGTCTATCGGCAGACGGATAACATGGAGGGGTATACACGCACCTGTATATTTTTCCATTGCTTGTCCCAATCCCATGCTTTGATGGTCATATCGTCGCTTCCCGTGAGCACGATACTTGCAGTTGGATGTACGGCGAGACATCTGATATAGTCGGGGTGTGCCTCGAACGCAGCAACCTTGTCATGTGTATTGTAATTGAAGACGCGCAACTGAAAGTCGTCCGAGCCGGCGACAAACCAGTTCTTGCGTGCGATGAAGCGGACACATCGGACGGGAACGGTTGATACTTCGAATGTCTTTACGAGTGCGCCTGTGTCATGGTTGTATATGTTGACAGTTCCGTTGTAGAGACCCGTGAGCAGCCATGGTTCTGTGGGATGGAAGTCTGTCCCTTTGACACGGTCTGAGCGAGAGAACAGTTTTCGCTGGGAAGGTGGTCAACCTCTGGACTGCACTCGTGTGTTGGCACTCACCGACACGTCGAAGAGCATGGTTGGCTGTGTTTTGTGTCGTGGCGAGAGCGTAGATGCTGTTGTCACCCTCACATGGGGGGTCGAAGATGCTGCAGTTAACTCTCCCAAAGACTCCCGAGTCCCCAAGTACTAGTGTAAGCGACGATCGCTGTGGTCTCACCGATCCCCACTTACACTAGTACGATGAGTGTGCTGCCACAGGGATGTCTGATAGACCCCAGCCTGACACGGTGCGTCTTCCCATCTCCGAGCTGGCAAATGAAAGTTGTCCTGCACGTGTATCGAGGCTGTTCCTCGATTCACAGCGAGCGGACAACTCGACCGCACCGTGTCCTGCCCGCAGTCCTGTCTGCATCAAGCGTCTCCGCGTGTTTCGCTCGCACTTTGCACGTTCGCCTCACCACCACGCGATTATCTGCCCCCAATCGTGTGCCGTGTGGTCTCCTCGTCAAAACCGTCAGGCAGTGATCTCACTCAGTATATAGATAACCCACTGCACCGCCCTCTCCATCCTCTCGCTCCCCTCACCACCAGGACCAACCTTATCTATTCCCTCTCTTTGAACAGCTCCCTTCAGCCATGGCCACTACTCCCCCGAAAAAGTCGACGTTTCGCTCACGCGTCGGGACGGTGATGCGACGCTCCTCGACTGCATTCAGTATCCCCAGTCTACCTGGCCGCGCAGGCTCAGCAACTCCCCCGCCCCCCGACTCCGATACCGCATCTACCACAGGCTCTATTTATCCATCCAAACTCGAGCGCAAGGACTCTAGTTCATCCCTCAGCAAACTGCAGACCCCAGCTCAACCCGCTATATCGACGCCCAGCCCTATTCCCGAGTCGCCCATTCGCGAGGCTGCAGCCTTATCTCCTGACCCCGCACCTGCTCCCCCGAAAGGGCCGTCCCCGCTCTCCGGAGAGGTCATCTCTGCTGAAGGTACAGAGTCAGCTCGCGATCCTACTCCAGCACCCTCTGCACCTGAAGAAGTCCCCGCACCTCCCCCTTCCCAGCCCATTCCAACTCTCGTCGTCAACGATCCTACAGACGATGCTCCGTCAGTCTTCACCGACGAGCCCGAGGAACTCTCAGTACCAGATACCCAGCCAGCACCCGCTTCTGAAGCAGCACCAGCACCCTCCGCGCCCGCATCCAAACCATCCACTCCACCAGCACGTGTCTCCGCACCACCCTCCGCGCCAACCACACCTCCCGCGCAGCAACCCGCTGCTGCGTCATCCCAATTCGGATACTTTGACATCCACCACGCTTCGTCTGCTGCAGCCGCTACTAGCCCCGCAGTCCCACCCGAGACCGGTGAGAATCCCGCAGATGTCTGGGCCGAACACGCACGCGCCAGAGAAGCCACTGCCTCTCCTGAAAGTCAGGGTGCACCTGTACAGGAACGCATCGTGTCCCAGAAACAGTCCTTGGGGTCCTCCATTCGCAGGCCTGGGTCGTCGTCGTCGTATGGTGCACCCATTGCACCGGCTGCGTTGCAGAGCAGGAAAGCGAGTCGCAGTTCGTTCCAGCCGCGCGAGCAGGAACTCCCCGGGAGTACTTATACCTGGAGCAATTCGAGCCTTACTGGGTTCCATCAGGGCGCCCCTGCTGCGTAGGTTTCCTGCACTTACTGTTTGCGATTGAAGTACGAAACTGAAGGGTGATTAGTATCCAGGACGACCCATTTGCTGATTCTAAGCGTGCGCCAGCCCAACCAGCTGTACCAGAGCAGGCTGCTGCGGCCCTCTCACCCGCTGAGACAATCCATGTACCAGAGTAAGCCCCGTCGTGTGTCTGTGTCTGTGCGCATTTCTTACCAAGCTGCAGGCCATTCGACCCACGTTCACCAAGAGACGACACGATGATGCCAGCAGCTGAACCAGTAACAATCCCACTTCGCCCATTCCACGAAGTCATTCCGACCCGGTCAGTCACTAATGTCCTCTGGGGATGGACTGTTAGTTGACGCACCCAATAGACCCTCTCGTCAAACATCCGGATACAGTCTTGTTGATCGTAGGGACTACCTCAGCAAGGCAGAGTACGCTCTTCCCCGAAATTCTACCGCACTTTCCTTGACATCCCTTTTCCAGCGAACGCCGTCCCCTCGTATCCCGTCCGTCGACGCCACCCATCGATACTTCCTTCCGCTCCTCCAACCCACCTGTCACCCAACCCACTCCCCGATGGGCACAACCACCCCAATTCGACGTGAACGGATCCGCAAGGAACTACAGCTACGGCTCAGTCTCGACGCCCTACGCCGACCGCGGATGGTTCGAGTACATACTTCCCCACGGACTCAGATACTTTGGCAACCCGCGTAAAAGCGCAACCACTGACCTCGATCTGCGAAACTTTTCCAAACTCGACCAGGTCACGAGTGCCATTGATACGGTGGACAGTGTACCAGAGGGATGCGAGATATGGGTTAGGCCGAGCTACAAGGCGACGGGATGGAGGAGACAGAAGACGCCCGGACGGCTTGTCATTTATTGGGTGGACCATAGGTATCGTCGTATCCTGAACGAGATGCCTTCAGATGATCTGCCCCTGTCAGGAGAAGACGATAGTGCGCTCTCGTACCTACTTCGTTGATATCGGGGGTGCTCATGTTTTTTTACAGGGCTCGATGACGAGTTCAGATACTGGTCCTACGTCGAGATGCACCCTGCTCATGTCGTTCTTACACGCCCGTCGACACAGGAGGCCGCCGACGCCCTTCATTGGTCCTATACCGATAGGCTTCTTGCGCATCCCCAGCCCATCCAGCCTCCGTTTAGCCAGGAGGAATGTCAGGAACTCATCAGACTACTCAATGGTGCGGCGTTCATTCTACATTGTCTTGCCGTTTCTGATAGTTTCTCTCCAGATCCTGGCCAGCAATCTGGTCTTTCATACACGCGCATGGTCGCGCGAATCCTATTACGAGTCGGTATGTTCTGTTTTTGCATCGACTGCACGGAAGTCTTATCTTGTACACTACACGCAGCACATTGGCGCCAGGTCCACTTCAGGCCGCACAGACCCCTACCCCGTGACATCAGTCATATGCACACTGCTAAGCACACACCGATCCTGCGCACGGTGCTGGAAATCGTCGTCGGCATACTATGCCTAGGGATCCCGTTCCTCTTTGTCGACAGAGCAAGATACAGTAGTCATTTTGACGTGGAGAACAATACAACTACGCCGAGCAGCGCTCCATTATTCGTCATCGGCGCATGTGCATGTCTCGTGGTGAGGGCCGCATTCATGTTTTTGAAAGTTATACTCATCTCTAAATTCTAGTCGGCCATCATCCTCAGTGCCTCGGTGACGCTCATGACCCTGCCAGAACTGGATAGTATAGCCCGGATTGGAGGTTTGGTCGCCATCTTATGCTCTGTGCTGAGCATGATCACATCTTTCGTATCTATTTTCCGGTATAAATCAGAAATGGCACAGGGTGCCGCACAAACCGCTGGAGAGGGCTTTGTTCTACTTCCTGTAAGCGACATCCTTTGTTTAGGACTCTGTCGCCAGTCACTGACGACGGGTCTTTCAGCGCCGGAGCATCATGCTTTCGCTTCCGCTTGTATTCCTTGCGTATTCTGTCGCTGGATTCATCACGGGCGTCGTCATATACTCGTTTAGGAGTGCGACCATCAACTTTGCTCATGCAGGAATGCCTGTCGCTGCCAAGTTTGATGAGTATGCGCGGTGGATGGTGATTGGTGTTCTTGGAGCTCTGACGGGGGTGTTGATCGCTTCTGTAATGGTTTCGAGGAGGTAATTAAGTGATCTGTGTATCTGTAGGTTCGTGATATATCCTTCCGTCCTCATGACAACTTTATCATAGTCCGAATCGTCATTCGTCTCCAACTGCCATCTCTTCGTACCATCGGAGGCCTCGTAAACTTATTTCAGGCTCGTCTAGTTGCCAAACACAACACGGGATTTGAATTTCTATGTATGCGACCCGGTTCCTCAGCGGAACTGGAGCTCGGACTTCTAAGGCACTGTGTCTAAGTTTGCGGTAAGATTTGCATATCATACGGTGATAATAACGGTCTTTGAAATGTACTTCAATGACTCGCCAACTATGTTGGCATAACGTGCTGTTTCTCATAAGTACACGCTAATAGCATCTGCAAATCAGTTGCCCAACGCTAGCCGCTGTGTTTCTGTCCTTGACATAGGTACCAGATATCGGATATATGTTTTCCACAGTGAATTGTATGGCGAGAATGAAGCATTGTGGCTCCACTAGCGCCCATGCGTCCCAGATGAGCGAGGCGATGCTGATACCTCGTGTCATCCGTGCGACACTTGCAAGTCTCAGATCTCAGCCTTGTGCCCTAACCACCACCTACCTCTACTCGACACGCCACTTCTTCGCGATCACCATGGCTCTTCAACCCACTGAGAAGCTTCAGCCTCGCTCAAGTTCCAACGCGAGTAAGTTTAGGCTTATCATGCATGGATCGGATAGGACTAGTGACCGAACACTCTCTAGGTACTAAAACAGCATTTCATACGGATCCTGTCGACCAGAGGGCTTGTACTAGTACCGTTGAAACTGGATTTTGCACCGATGCCACCAAGAATGTCCCACGCAACTCTACGGGAAATATCCCTCGCATGGACCCTGCGATCGCCAGAAAGCACTTCGATCGCATTGGCCGTTTTAGAATCCTTGTCATCGGCAGATCCAATGCTGGTAAAACAACACTCTTACAGCGCATTTGCAACACCACCGAGTTCCCGGAGGTCTTCAATTCCGAGGGAAAAAAGGTATGGGTATATCGTCTCACATTATAATTTATCATTCATTACGTCAACTTACTGAAACACTTTAATTCCCAGATTGATCCTAAGGTGGTGCAGGGATCTCTGGAGGTGAGCTCATGACCTGCCTGTTACACCAAGTCATTTACTGTCCTCAGAGAGGAGAACATAGCATTGAAAATGAATTGATTTTTCGGAGCAATACACGCTTCATCTTTCACGACTCCAGAGGATTTGAGGCTGGTTCCGATGAGGAGGTAAAGGTGATGAAGAAATTTCTCATGGACCGTGCAGCCACAACGAAATTAGAAAAGCGAATCCATGCAATATGGTAAGGTCATACTATCACTGAGAGATAACTGATCCTAAGTGGGGCAGGTATTGTATTCCATTGACTGATTCTGAAAGGCCAATTGTGGCTGCAAAGGAACTCTTCTTCAATGAATGCAACACAGGAAAAGGTGAGATAGTATGTCATGGTAATAGGGCAGGGATTCTGAAAATACATGGGATAGTGCCTATGATTGTGGTGTTAACAAAGGCTGATGCCATGGAGTTAGAGGCGATTGGGCAGCTCAGGGATAAAGGTTTGACAATGAAAGAAGCAAGGCCACAGGCAGGGGAATTAGCCAAACAGCTAGTGACAGAGGTTATGACATGAATTGAAGACCAGTTGGCAGAGTGCAAGTACCATCCTAATGACTGTTTGGCACTGTCTGGGAGGTATCAATTCATTTAGGTGTAGGCTTGTGCTAATGTTTCTTATTTGTGCAGGTATGAATAAAGCCAATGCAGATTGTGACCCACTTCTGAGGTGCACACTCAATGCACTGGGTGATATGGAAGTGCAACAGCTTCTGATATCAGCACAACAAGTGAATTTCAACCTGAACATTGAATATGCTATCAAGTAAGAAGGTTACCCTAATGTGGCTCTTACATAATGGAGCTGTGATCATTTGTAGATACATGATGAAGAAAGCAGATGGTCCATTTGACAAAAAAGCACTGGAATTGGGGATTCTGGATTGGATGCCATATCTAAAGGTGTTGTCACCATTGGTATTGCTTGTCATACTAATAGAAATATGTTCATAGGTGATTTGTTGTCTGGTGAATGCAATGGAAGGCAGCTAATCATAAAATGGTGCATGGATTACTATTGTGGCCTGTTACCTGGACAGTTTGTGAGTAATTTCATGGCAGGTCCAGCTGGGTGTCTTCTCACTGTCTTCACCCCACTCTGGTCCTGTTACCTTGACAGTTGGTGAGTAATTTCATGGCAGGTCTAGCTGGGTGTTTATTCACTGTCTTCACCCCCACTCTGGTCCTGTTGCCTTGACAGAGAGTGAGTGATTTGATGGCAGGTCCAGCTGGGTGTCTTCTCACTGTCTTCACCCCCACTCTGATCCTGTTGCCTTGACAGTCTGTGAGTGATTTGATGGCAAGTCCAGCTGGGTGTCTTCTCACTGTCTTCTCCCCCACTCTGGTCCTGTTGTCTTGACAGGAAGTGAGTGATTTCATGGCAGCTTCAGCTGGGTGTTTTCTCACTGTCTTCACCCCCACTCTGGTCCTGTTGCCTTGACAGAGAGTGAGTGATTTGATGGCAGGTCCAGCTGGGTGTCTTCTCACTGTCTTCACCTCCACTCTGGTCCTGTTGCCTTGACAGGAAGTGAGTGATTTCCTGGCAGGTCCAGCTGGGTGTCTTCTCACTCTCTTCTTCCCCACTCTGGTCCTGTTGCCTTGACAGAAAGTGAGTGATTTCATGGCAGGTCCAGCTGGGAGTCTGCTCACTGTCTTCTCCCCCACTCTGGTCCTGTTGCATTGACAGAGAGTGAGTGATTTCATGGCAGGTCCAGCTGGGTGTCTTCTCACTGTCTTCTCCACCACTCTGGTCCTGTTGCCTTGACAGTTTGTGAGTGATTTCATGGCAGGTTCAGCTGGGTGTCTTCTCAATATCTTCACACCCACTTTGGTTCTGTTGCCTTCACAGGAAGTGAGTGATTTCATGGCAGGTTCAGCTGGGTGTCTTCTCACTGTCTTCTTCCCCACTCTGCTCCTGTTGCAGTGACAGAAAGTGAGTGATTTCATGGTAGGTCCAGCTGGGTGTCTTCTCACTGTCTTCACCCCCACTCTGGTCCTGTTGAATTGACAGAGAGTGTGATTTCATGACAGGTCCAGATGGGTGTCTTCTCACTGTCTTCTCCCCCACTCTGGTACTGTTGCATTCACAGTCTGTGAGTGATTTCATGGCAGCTTCAGCTGGGTGTCTTCTCACTGTCTTCACACCCATGCTGGTCCTGTTGCCTTGACAGGAAGTGAGTGATTTCATGGCAGGTTCAGCTGGGTGTCTTCTCACTGTCTTCATCCCCACTCTGCTCATGTTGCATTGACAGAAAGTAAGTGATTTCATGACAGGTCCAGCTGGGTGTCTTCTCACTGTCTTCACCCCCACTCTGGTCCTGTTGCATTGACAGAGAGTGAGTGATTTCATGGCAGGTCCAGATGGGTGTCTTCTCACTGTCTTCTCCCCCACTCTGGTGCTGTTGCATTGACAGTCTGTGAGTGATTTGATGGCAGGTCCAGCTGGGTGTCTTCTCACTGTCTTCACACCCATGCTGGTCCTGTTTCCTTGACAGGAAGTGAGTGATTTCATGGCAGGTTCAGCTGGGTGTCTTCTCACTGTCTTCATCCCCACTCTGCTCCTGTTGCATTGACAGAAAGTGAGTGATTTCATGGCAGGTCCAGCTGGGTGTCTCCTCACTGTCTTCACCCTCACTCTGGCCCTGTTACCTTGACAGTCTGTGAGTGATTTCATGGCAGGTCCAGCAGGGTGTCTTCTCACTGTCTTCTCCCCCACTCTGGTCCTGTTGCCTTGACAGAAAGTGAGTGATTTCCTGGCAGGTCCAGCTGTGTGTCTTCTCACTGTCTTCACCCCCACTCTTGTTCTGTTGCCTTGACAGTTGGTGAGTGATTTCATGGCATGTCCAGCTGGGTGTCTTCTCACTATCTTCTCCCTTACTCTGGTCCTGTTGCCCTGACAGGAAGTGAGTGATTTCATGGCAGGTCCAGCTGTGTGTTTTCTCACTCTCTTCTCCACCACTCTGGTCCTGTTACCTTGACAGTCTGTGAGTGATTTGATGGCAGGTCCAGCTGGGTGTCTTCTCACTGTCTTCACCCCCACTCTGGTCCTGTTGCCTTGACAGGAAGTGAGTGATTTGATGGCAGGTCCAGCTGGGTGTCTTCTCACTGTCTTCACCCCCACTCTGGTCCTGTTGCCTTGACAGTTGGTGAGTGATTTCATGGCAGGTCCAGCTGGGTGTCTCCTCACTGTCTTCACCCTCACTCTGGCCCTGTTACCTTGACAGTCTGTGAGTGATTTCATGGCAGGTCCAGCAGGGTGTCTTCTCACTGTCTTCTCCCCCACTCTGGTCCTGTTGCCTTGACAGAAAGTGAGTGATTTCCTGGCAGGTCCAGCTGGGTGTCTTCTCACTGTCTTCTCCCCCACTCTGGTCCTGTTGCCCTGACAGAGAGTGAGTGATTTCATGGCAGGTCCAGTTGGGTGTCTTCTCACTGTCTTCTCACTCACTCTGGTCCTGTTTCCCTGATAGGAAGTGAGTGATTCTATAGGGTTTGTTGTAAAGGCGTTAGGGTTCATTCAGTGTTCGCCTAGAGAACAGACCACCATTTCCACGCAGAATTGTACTGTGTCAATTCTGCGGGTATTAGCCTGTGTCTATCTGTGTGTGAAATAAATGTTTATAGACCGTTTTGTAAATATTTATATATAAACATTGTGGTGAAATGTGTGTATCGAACAAGTACAATACTATTTTAACACCTGCATCACATACAAATGTCAAATGCCAAAATAATGTGGGGTATTGATTTGATATACAAATATGCGCAGAAATGCATTGTATCAATTATGCGTGAAACAAACATATCACTCCAAAACGCATATATTGTTGTATATGTCATCACATAAACAATAGAATTTGGCATGATATTATTAGGTGTCTTTTTCATAGCACAAACTGCACAGAAATGCATGGTGTCATTTTTGTGTGAAATCATATGCTTCATGCCAGACAAATGTGGAAATGTTGTCCAGTCAAATAACACATCAAACAAATACATTTTATATGTTACATACATCTGTCCTATGCAGAATTACATGCATCGTTTTCTGCGGGATTTAAGCACCTATCTATTTTTAGTTTACTATTGATGGCATCAAGTGTTAATAATAACGATTTCATGATGTTATATATAACCTAGCAATGAGAGTAGCTAGAATATCTATGCAATATTATTGACTACTACTTTATAGATGATAGATAATTATATAACGCCAATAATCACAGTTGAATCTGAGTTGAATCACTGCTATGTTGTGTTTTATTTGTTCTGACTACACACTCCGACGTATATAAAACCAGATCGGGCATTCCAACCACCTCACATCTTGCCACCATCTAACTCACAGGATCGATTCCTCCAAAGGATAAAACAAAGGCTGCAGACGGCAGGGTAGACAAGGGGAAGAAGGGGAAGGGAAAGGCAGCGGAAGTTGGGGAGAAGGTGAGTCATACGATCATCGCACGATGATAATTTACTGATGATCATGTGCGATCAACGATCTATAGAAACAAAAGATTAAGGACACCTTGCTGAGTGCCCCAGCCAAGACAGCCAAGCAGCACGATGCCTTGGATGAGAAGTCAAAGAAGGACAAGGCCGCGTTGAAGGCGTTGATCGGATATGCTCGTTTGGACATTCTTGAACACGCCGATCGACTCAAGTTCGGAGAATATAACCCACGTCGCGTCGACAACGTTCAAGTACAAAAACTGCTCGAATCGTTTTACATCAACGAGGTAGATCGGTATCTGCCCGACCATCTAATCCATCTCTTCATTGCCAGAAAACTCCTTGTGGGGCAATGTTGGTCGGATGATAAGTATGCAGGGGAGAAATTGCCGAAGGTGGAGATCGTGAGCAGTGCACCTGCGGATTGGTGCTTCATCGCAGCAGGTGGTCAGCATCGACTCGAGGCCCTCAAACTTTGGATCGTGAAGATCCAGAAGCTACTCAATGACAAGCAACAGGAAGAGAAGAAGATCTTGAACCAGGAAGTGGACGACGAGACGAAAGATGAAACACTGTTATATTTGACGAATGTGCTTCAACCGCAAATCGACCACCTCAAGGTGAAGGTGACGGCAAACGGGAATTGGATCATAGCTCTCTACGACCAAGGTGTGTTATTCATTCTATTCATTTCATACCACCTCTTTCTGTCTATCCAATCATTGTGGCTACAATATCATGCGGGATACAGTGGATTGTATCGTCTAAGTTGCGCATATCCAAGGTATGTCATTTCTGCGTGATTTTAATCATATGTCCATATTGATTTCCATTTTACACCTCATCGAATACCAACCATATCAAACAAATTGACCATGTCTGGACAAACGCATCGTATGTCCCACAAAATTAAAGTCTATCCATTCTGCGTAATATTTACAACTTATACGAGGTAACGTGTTGTTTCGTGTGGTCATGTAGTATCAATAAATGACTGTATCTACTCAAACAGACCTCGGAGACCCACATCCAGCATGTTATCCATTGTATGTGTGTTTAATTGGTCACTGACACAGACACCTGTTGACAATACATATCACGCAGATTGACATGCGATCAGTTTCGCGTGAAACTTGGACATCATCTATCTATATTCGTTGTACACCCCACATGATATAATTTTCCAATTCAAGCATACCCATTCCTATGTCAACCAAATGTTTATATCAAGCTTAAACTAATATCACACAGCCAAGGTCGATACCTCCGTCTGCATCCATCTCTCACAAAACGAAACAAAATGGGTTTATATGGAGACGCCAATGGAAGGACTTGTCATCAGGCAACAGGCGATGAAGTCGGCGAACGTCGATTGGGCCACAATGTCCATGTCCTCTGAAATTCGAGGCATATCAGCCAAGCAACATGAAATATTACGCCAGGATTATGGTTGGAATCTGGTCAGTGTCATGGATGCATCAAAGGACATCTTTTGGCAGGACAAACGAATCAACTCGCTCAATCAATTGCATGCACTCATATTCTCCCCAGAGGGAGGCGTGCGTCACGGTTCATCTCATCGTCACCACATAACACTGATTCCATTTCAGTTGATCACATATATCACTCATATCCTCGAGGAACGATTCAAGTTATGTTTCAATAACATTAAATTGGACGATAAGGACGTAAGGCATCTCATGCAACAGGTCAAGAGAGACGAGCCAGAAGCGATCAAACAACTCGAGAGGATCTACGAATCCTTGAACGATGCCACCTGCGTCACCGATGCTATGACATTGAAGATTCGCGAGGCTATCGAGGAGGCCTTTGTAACTACTATCGCCGAAACGAGTGCAACCAACTACCTGGGCAACATGTCTGACATTGCATGGGTGATGGCATACAAAGAATATGTCTTGACTATCATGAGGATGATCGAGGACATCGTGTCTGGTATGAGGGACGATGGATCTATCGACAATATTCTTGAAGACATCTCCATCACCCTCACAACCTGTCATCTCAAGATCAAAGTTGTCGTTGCCCATCTTGTCGACAAATACCACAACTTCCCTTTCTTCTGCCCCTCGTTTCTGGTTTCTCTATGTGACCATTACTCAAAGATTTCATGTGCAATTCTTGAAGTGCGTCCATCTATTTTCCTTGTCCATTTTCACGTGGAAGTGTAGTACTCCGTTTCTGCGCGATATACATGCATCCTACCATAAATCCCTTTCCATCCATGAGCCAAAGTTCATTTTCAGCATGCTTTAGTAGCATATGCTCTGCCTTGAAATTTCCATCCATCACGATTATGCGGGCATATTTCCAACTAAACTGATAAGCTTCATTTACTGGGGTATATCACAATCACTTACTCAGTTAGATCTACATCATCCCCAGATGGAATGTTGATCCCTGGCTGCGGACATGCAGGGCAAAAAAGGACTAATCCCCCTGGCCCAGGTTCTGCTGATCTGGAATGAAATCCCTGCCATTTGAGCAGTTTTAGCAGCCTCCAGACCCTGGAAACCCTCAGTAATTCCTTGTACCTATCCTATAATAACCCATCTGTTATTCCCGCAGAAATGCAAGATTGGAATGACCTACTGGAACCAAATGAGGAAATGCATTTGATGTGACCCTCCGCAGTTTACTATAGTAGTTCATTGTGGTTGTACCACACTCTACATTGTCCCTGATGAAATTGTCCAGAACATGGAAGGTAAATGCGGTCCTGGGCTCCATGATTGTGGCAGGAAACATGCCAGTCATCATCAGCTGCACGTGGGATTCCTCAGAACCTACACAGCTGCAGAACCAGATATCACAAAAATGGACCCCGTTGGTATGGACCACGGCCAAGCAACTTCT
>Ga0307518_10000476_pt1 | contig 30550 bp, 34 predicted proteins | sample 25_EM_MG_FD_203889 | JGI IMG/M metagenome (GOLD analysis project Ga0307518, IMG submission 203889) | Populus trichocarpa ectomycorrhiza microbial communities from riparian zone in the Pacific Northwest, United States - 25_EM | ecosystem: Host-associated > Plants > Roots > Unclassified | place... | reverse complement strand
ACGAACGACAGAGGAAGATGGACATGGCAAGTATCTGGGAGGAAGGGACCATAGGCTGAGGGCTCAGGGGACACAGAGACGACCAGAGAAGACTTCTCAATCTTGACAATAGACCGAAGATGACCAATGTACGTCCTTGACGCAGGACTGACGAGGAGAACGTGCTGACTGAGAACGAGGGGGACTGAGGGAGCAGGCTGAGAAGATATGTGCCAGGCAGTGCACGGGAACTCTGGGAGAGGCTGTCCTAAGAGCAGGACATAGTGGAGATCTGCAGCAATAGCAGAGAAATGATCCAGAGAAAATACGGACTCCATGGTGACTGATGAGACGAACATCTGGATTGTGGGGGAAATATCTCCGTGGGAAATGAACGGATCCACATCGGAACTTGACAGGCAGATAGACCACGCTCTAGGCTCTCTGACGGTATAGTCATGTGCCTGATAGCTTTGGAAACGGTGGAGCTATTCAAAATATCAGAATGCCAGCACTGGGCACCTAAAAATGACATTTGAGCGCTAACATCATTTCTTCTCTTCTTTCCTTCGTTTCTCCATCAATTCTTCAGCTTCTTCACTCGTTCTGGTATGGTAGTTGGACTGCAGAAGTGTGCATTCCTTTCTCATACCATAATGGACGTTATTCCTTCACTTTCTTCTGCTTCTTGGCGGTTCTTTTGCGATAGATGGCTACGATGAGGCTCCGTCATGCTCATCCTTCACATCAGGATCATTTGATATTGACGTTATCTTCCATGTTCACTGTACCAAACCTGTTTGGTGTGTGACACCGGTAGATGAGGGGAGTTGCTCTATGAAGTCCATGGAGATGGAGTTCCAAGGCTTCTCCGGTATGGGGAGCTGTTTGAGCAGTCCATAGGGTCTATGGCATGGTGTCTTTGCTTGTGTGCAAGAGGTACAGGACCGGATGTAGTCCTTGATGAAGGTCCGGAGACCAGGCCAAGTGTACTCACGCCGGATTAGTTCTAGGGTCTGGTTTTGCCCAAAGTGCCCAGTGAGTGGGTGGTCATGTCGATACCGGAGTACCCAAAGATGGAGGTCATCCAAGTCCGGTACGTATATGCGACCATCTAGTTGCAGGAATCTAGCCTCATCGGTGGACCAACGAGAGTCCGGTGGGTCTGCGAGGTGGACCTGGGCAATGGGATCAGAGGGTAGTGCAGAGAGGATGTCACTATGGAGTGTTTCCATGTCCATGATTGCGACTGCATGGAGGACCAGAAACTCTAGGTAAGTAGCGCAAAGGGAATTAGAGAGCTGTTCTTGAGTGAACACCGGCCTAAGGTTTTGGGGGTTAACCTGGGCGTAGCCACTATCCCCCTCTTTGGGGTAGACGTCCCATCATCTAGTGAGAGCGTCCAGCTTGGCACCGAGTTTTCCGGGACGGAAACGAATGACAAGATTAAATTGAGATAAAAATTCAGACCACCGGGCTTGCTGGCAGGAGAGTACTTTTGAGGTGGAGAAATACTCGAGGTTTTTGTGGTCCATGACGACATCAATAGGGGAGGCAGAGCCTTCAAGGTAGTGGCGCCAATTCCGGAAAGCTTCGAAGATAGCAAGTAGTTCCTTATCATGGGTGTCATAGTTTAACTGCGGAGCAGTCAATGTCCGGGAGTAATATGCAACTGGACGAATCTCTTTGTCGGTGCAGGTGATAGCCAAGATACCAGCAACAGCGTAGTCAGAGGCATCAGTTTCCATGATGATAGGGGTATCCGGAATGAAGTGAGTGAGTATGGGCGCAGTGGTGAAGGCATGCTTGAGAGCATTGAAGGAACGTCGACAGTCCTCGGAGAAGTTCCAAGGAGCATCTTTCCGGGTGAGCTGGGTAAGAGGAACCACAATGTCTGAGTAGTTGAATATAAACCGGCAGTAGAAGTTGGCGAAGCCTAGGAAGGACTGGATGTCCTTTACCTTTCGAGGTTCAGGCCAGTTGGAGATGGTCTGGATCTTGTCTGGAGACATAGTTAGACCATCAGGGGAGAGGTGATAGCCAAGGTACTCTACCGAGTCCAAGTGGAACTCGCACTTCTCTGGTTTGGCGAAGAGGCCATGCAACCAGAGACGGTGGAGTACTTCCCAGACGTGCTGCTGGTGGGACTCCATATCCTCGGAGTAAATAATGATGTCGTCAAGGTACACAACAATGCAGACATCTAGCATGTCAGCGAAGATGGTGTTGACAAAGCATTGGAAGGCTGCAGGGGCATTAGTGAGGCCAAGGGCATTACTAACCACTCGTAGGACCCATAGCATGTATGGAAGGCGGTCTTCCATTCATTGCCTGGAGCAATCCAGACCAAATGATATGCATGCCGGAGATCAATCTTTGAATAGATTTTTGCATGGCTGGGTGAGTCCAATAGATCAGAAATGAGGGGGAGTGGGTAGCAATCCTTTTTGGTGATTTTGTTTAGGCCACTAAAGTCAATGCAGGGGCGGAGTGAGCCATCCTTTTTCTTTATGAAGAGGACCTGAGCAGCATGGGAAGAAGCGGCAGGATGGATGAACCCTGTATTAAGATTCTCGTTGATGAAAGTCTGGAGAGCAGAGAGCTCAACTGAGACAGTGAGTAGAGAGTTCCCAGAGGTGGAGAGGTACCTTCTTCAAGGTTGATCTTCAAGTCATAGTCACAATGCGGGGGCAGTTCAGAGGCTTTCACCTTGCTGAACATGTCCGCATAATTGTGATACTCCGGAGGGACGATGTCCAAGTCCGGCAGAGTAGAGGCGGAGGAAGAACAAGCCTTCGCTGAGTCAGAGGGACGCAGCTGAAGTTGGTACTTGGTGGATCCCTCTAAACTGCACACACGCACAAATGCGGCTGCGTTGATTAGAGAGATGTGTGGAGGGGTGCAAACCGGAGTGTTGACAGATGGCACTGGGCCTGGGGTAGACTGGCTGGAGAGGCTGGAGTCAGGGTTACCGGACTGAACCGGAGAGGGAGTTGACAGGGGTGCTAGCAAACTTCCTGCAGGAGTCCGGAATGTTAAACTGCTCAGTACCCAGTCAATCAACGGATTGTAGCGGGTGAGCCAGTTATGTCCAAGGACAAGCAAGCATTCAGAGTCTAATGGAGCGAGGTAAAAAGTCATAGGGGTGACATCACTGAATCTGGGGAATTTCACTGATATATGGACAGCTTGAGTGATTACAAAGTTTGATGTACCATCAAAGAGCCGGAGTGTAATCGGAGGAATGGAGTAGGTGGAAATATTGTTTTTGTGCGCTAATTGTATATCTACAAAGCAATGCGTGGACCCGGAGTCCACAAGTGCGCGGGTTTTAGGTAAGTCAAAAGATAAGAGGATAACATGTGGCATAAGGGAATTAGGATTGTAAAGAGTGGATGCATTGAGACAAGCCTCCTTGGGTGCACTTCCAGAGTCAACGCAGCTCGCTGGTCGTGTGGAGGGCTGGGAGCTGCTTACTCTTTTTTTGATTTGGAGTTGGCACCCAAGTTGGAGGCCGTCTTACCGGACTCAGCAGCGATGGCCGCAGCGCAAGCTTTGGCCTTTTTGGTCTTCTTTGGACAGTTGTCCACGAAATGACCAGTACCCTGCAGAACATGCAGAGGTTGTTGTCCAGATGCCTTTTGCACTTGTCTGCAGTTAGCTTCCCATCCTTACCAAGCTTGTTGGTTAGGTCCAGTCTGGAACCGGAGGAGGACTGGTTGCTGGTCATTTTGGACGAGCCAGAGTTGGCGGAGCTGGAGGAGTTACCGGCCTTGGATTTCTCCTGACCGGAGTTGGATGAGTTGCCTCCGGAGTTGGAGGGCTTGGTGGGGGACAAGGTAGGTTGGCTCTTTGTGGTACGAGAGATCTCGTCTTTGCGCTCCCAATAGCATGCATTGATCTCTTGAAAAAGAGCCCTAAGCCCATGCAAAGTCAGGGGTTTCCCAACTTGAGCAATCTCGTCTTTAAGGTGGTCCGGGAGACCGGAGTAGAACAGGCAGCGGAGTGCACCATCTCTGTAGTCCTGGACCTTGTCAAGTCCGGGTCTACTCTGATAAGGGGTCTGGTCAAGTCCAGATGAAAGCGGACAAGGGACAAGGGCAGGGGGCTGGACAAGAGGTTAGTCCGGCCAGAGTTGGTGACCGCTTGGATTCAACGACTAAGGACAATGAGCATTGATCCCTTGCGTAGGTTCTGGTCAAGAGGTTGGAGACAGAGACAGAGACAGAGACAGACAGAAACTGGAGTAGTGACTATGGTTGATTTCAGACTGAGGTGTACAAGGTAAACTGGAGGGTACTTATACTAAGTAGAAACTAGGGTCGAGTACATACGGTGACAAGTAAACAGCCTAATAGTAGACAAGGAATGACCAGAGTTAGGACTAGGTCAGGTCCAGTGAAAATAAAGTCAGGACTGGATAAAATAAATCAGGACCGGTGAAAATGCTACAAGGTATAGGATATATTGAGTTCACGGAGAACTCACGTCAAGACAGGGTAAATGGCGAGGTGTGGTAATGAGCAAATAGAGCTTAGACCAAGGGATGTACTTAACGGGAGGGTATCAGCACGAGCGCGACTGGAGTAACTGGATAAGACCCGGAGTTGGACATGGTTGTAACAGTATCCCCCTTTTAGAGGCTGAACCCATGAGGCCCCAATGAGGCTGTCGTGTGGTCACTTAACACAATGCGGAGTCTGGAGTGAATGTCTGAGTACGAATTTTGGATCTATAAAGATCAGACCGGTTTTGCCTTTTCCCCCAGTTTTCTTTCCGTGATTCTAACATGTCGGCTATTACTAAGTCCACTAGCCCTGTCCCCCCGTTGCCACTGAGTCCAGAGATTGGACGAAGGCCTCAACACCGGAGTTACAGTCCGGTAGTGAGGACGAATCCGATGTTCTCAACACCAAAGCGAAGGAGCGTTGTCGTTGCAAGCAAGTGAAGAGGGAGGAGAAGCAGTGCAAGGAAGAGGTGGAGAGACGAGCACACGAAGAAGCGGAGGCGAGGGCAAGGGAGGAGGTGGAATGTGCTAAGGCGGAGGTGGAGCGGAAGGCCAGAGAGGAGGCGGAGCGCCAGGTGCGCAAACAGGTGGAGAAGGACAGGGCAGAGGTGCAGCGGAGGGCTGCAGAGGTCGCTGCAAGGCAGAGGGCACTGGCGCAGGAGGCATTGAAGAAAAGAGCAAGGGAAGAGCCGGAGGCGGGTCCGAGTGGTGACCAGAGCAACAATGCCCAGTAAGTATTTTATTATCTATTCCTTGCTACTTTTTATTAACTTCCTGGCAGGTGTGTCCGCTGTGCGAAGCACAAGGCCAAGTGCGAACGAGACCCAGAAAAGCCCAAGCAGCGTGTGTGTATGAAGTGCGCAGGGCTCAAGGAACGGTGCGAGTGGCCGGAGGTGGGGGGACCAGGTCTGGTAGCGGATAAAGGAAAGGGCAAGGCGAAGGAGCAAGGCGCGGCGATGTCACCACAAGGTGGTGAGAAACGGAAGAAGAAGAAATGGCAAAAGTCATCATTGATGATGACAACATCATCAAGGTGCCAGGGCCGTCCGGGTTTGACCCTGGACCATTCCTGGAGTGGCTGGACAGGCTGACCGGGGCCGTTGAGGAGATGACCAGGCAGATGCGCCAGGTCACGGATGCCACCCGCTCGGTGGCAAGAGGAAACAAGCGACTGATGGCCGGCCTCGAGACCTTCCTCGAGGAGTGCTGTTTCTTTACGGTGCCCTGGGACGAGGACGAGGAGTTGGACGACAGCAAGGCAGAGGTTGACCTGGAGGAAGTTGAACAGGAGGTACAGGGGCTCCAAGAGGAGCAGGAGAACCCTGATGGTGGTGTGCCGGAGTAGATGGTCCAGTCCAGGTCTTGTAAATAGAATGTAAATTAGTTTTTACTTTTGTTTATGAAGAAAAGTGATCTGAGTTTAGTGAGTGATATTACAAGATAAAATGAAACAGATAAGGGAAACAGATAAGAGAAACAGATAAAGGAAATGGAGGCAAGAGTAATACTACATGGACGCGAGTGGTCCAGGTTTGGCCGGGTACCGGACATGGTAATTTTCTAAGAGTTCCATTGCGTTGCTGAGTTCAGTGGCGAGAAGTCATGACGTTTCTTTGTCAGTTCCCTCATAACCGGACCAACACACAAGGTAGAGTAACTTGCACGTTCTGCGTCGACGGTCAACCTTGGAGTCAAGGATCTCAGAGATCTCGAACTCTGGTTCACCATCCACTTTGACCGGTGGCAGAGGAGGTTGTATCCGGTCCGGTATGGTATTGGGTATGGCCGGTTCGAGTTGGGAGATGTGGAAGATGGGGTGAACAGCATGCATGAAATCTGGAAGGCAGAGCGTAAAAGAGAGAGAGCCTACTTGTGCTATGATAGTGTAAGGCCCAAGATTCTTTTCTGATAGCTTTTTGGATGGTTGAGTTGACCGGAAGTATTTGGCTTTAACGTATACTTGATCGCCTACTTTGAAGTCCAGTGCCGGAGTACGTTTGGCATCAGCCGGACCTTGGTAGCGAAGTTGTGCATTGGCCATTTCTTCTCAAAGCTATTGGTGCAGTGACTTGAGGTCGACTGCATAGTCATGAGCCCTGGTGGAAGTCATATCGCATTCCGGGTAGACAGAGATGTTAGGGTGGTAGCCCTTATTAGCAAAGAACGGAGAGACTCCGGTGGTAGCACTAGGTGCATTGTTGTATGCGAACTCCGCCAGTGGGAGCAAGCCCAATTGTCCTGCTGGTAGTTGCAGTAGATCCGGAGGTACTGTTCCAGTGTCTGGTTAGACCGCTCTGTCTGGCCATTGCCCTCCAGGTGGTAACTGCAGGTGAAGTGGAGGCGCATGTCGAGAGCCTTTCCAAGTGACCAGAAGAAGTGTGAGATGAACTCTGTACCGCGATCTGAAGTGACATGGGCAGGAACACCATGCTTGGAGAATACATGGAGCAGGAAGAGTTTTGCAAGCTCCGGGCTAGTGATGGTGTCATGAGTAGGGATGAATATGGCTTGTTTAGAAAGCCTGTCTACCATGACCAGGATGGCTGTGAAGCCAGTAGATGAGGGGAGTTGCTCAATGAAATCCATGGAGATGGAGTTCCAGGGCTTCTCTGGTATGGGAAGCTGTTTCAGCAATCCGTGGGGTCTATGGCATGGTGTCTTAGCTCTTGCGCAGGAGGTACAGGACCGGACGTAGTCTTTGACGAAGGTCCGGAGACCAGGCCAAGTGTACTCACGCTGGATTAGTTCTAGAGTCCGGTTTTGCCCAAAGTGACCAGCGAGTGGGTGATTGTGTCGATACTGGAGTACCCGGAGACGGAGATCATCCAAGTCCAGTACGTATATACGACCGTCTAGTCAAAGGAATCCAGTCTTGTCGGTGGACCAGCGAGAGTCCGGTGGATCTGCGAGATGGACCTGGGCAATGGGGTCAGAGGGTAGTGCAGAAAGGATGTCGCTGTGGAGTGTTTCCACGTCCATGATAGCAACGGCACGAAGGACCGGAAACTCTAGGTAAGTAGCGCGAAGAGAATTAGAGAGCTGTTCTTGAGTGAACACTGGCCTAAGGTTTTGGGGGTTAACCCGGGCATAGCCACTATCCCCCTCTTTGGGGTAGACGTCCCATCATCTAGTGAGAGTGTTAGGCTTGGCACTGAGCTTACCGGGGCGGAAGCGAATGACAAGATTAAATTGTGATAAAAACTCAGACCACCGGGCTTGCCGGCGGGAGAGTACCTTTGAGGTGGAGAAGTACTCAAGGTTCTTGTGGTCCGTGATGACATCAATAGGGGAGGCGGAACCTTCAAGGTAGTGGCACCAGTTCTGGAATGCCTCGAAGATGGCAAGGAGTTCCTTATTGTGGGTGTCATAGTTCAACTCCGGAGCAGTCAAAGTCCAGGAGTAGTATGTGACCGGACGAATCTCTCCGTCAGCGCAAGTAATAGACAGGATGCCAGCGATGGCATAGTCAGAGGCATTTGTTTCCACGATGATAGGGGTGTCTGGAATGAAGTGGGTAAGGATGGGCACGGTAGTGAAGGCGTGCTTGAGAGCATTGAAGGCACATCAACAGTCCTCTGAGAAATTCCAAGGAGCATCTTTCTGGGTGAGCCGGGTAAGAGGGACCACAATGTCCGAGTAATTGAATATGAACCGGCGGTAGAAGTTGGTGAAGCCTAGGAAGGACTGGATGTCCTTTACCTTTCAAGGTTCAGGCCAGTCGGAGATGGTTTGGATCTTGTCTGGAGACATAGTCAAACCGTCAGGGGAGAGGCGATAGCCAAGGTACTCTACTGAGTCCGAGTGGAATCACATTTCTCCAGTTTGGCGAACAGGCCATGTAACCAGAGTCAGCGGAGCACCTCCCGGACATGCTGCTTGTGAGACTCCATATCCTCGGAGTAGATGAGGATGTCATTGAGGTACACAACGACGCAGACATCTAGCATGTCAGCAAAGATGGTGTTGACAAAGCGTTGGAATGCTGCTGGGGCGTTAGTGAGGCCAAAGGGCATTACTAACCACTTGTAGGATCCATAGCGCATATGGAAAGCGGTCTTCCATTCATCATCCGGAGCTATCCGGACTAGCACGGCTGGGGGAATCCAATAGATCAGAGATTAGGGGGAGTGAATAGCGATCCTTTTTGGTAAATTTGTTTAGGCCTCGGAAGTCAATGCAGAGGCAGAGTGAGCCATCCTTCTTCTTTACGAAGAGGACTGGAGCGGCATGGGAGGAAGAGGCAGGATGGATGAAACCTGTATTAAGATTCTCATCAATGAAGGTCTGGAGAGCGGAGAGCTCAACCAGAGACAGTGAGTAAAGGGTTCCCAGGGGTGGTGAAGTACCTTCTTCTAGTTCGATCTTCAAATCATAGTCGCGATGTGGGGGAAGTTCAGAGGCCTTTGCCTTGCTGAACACATCCATGTAGTTGCGATATTCTGGAGGGACAATATCCAGGTCCTGCAGAGTTGATGTGGAAGAAGACCAGAACTTTGCTGAGTCGGCAGGACGCAGCTGGAGTTGGTATTTCGTGGATCCCTCTAAACTGCACACATGCACGAATGCAGCTGTGTTGATTAGAGAGATGTGCGGAGGGGCGCAAACCAGAGTGTCAACAGATGGCGCAAGGCCGTGGTCAGATTGGCCAGAGAGGCCGGAGTCAGGGTTACTTGACTGAACCGGAGAGGGAGTTGACGGGGGCGCTAGCAAACTTCCTACAGGAGTCTGGAATGTTAAACTGCTCAGTACCCAATCAATCAACGGATTGTAGCGGGTGAGCCAGTTATGTCCAAGGACAATCATGCATTCAGAGTCTAACGCAGCGAGATAAAAGGTCATAGGGGTGACATCACCGGATGTGGGGAACTGCACTGATAAATTGATAACTTGAGTAATTATATAGTTTGATGTACCGTCGAATAACCGGAGTTGGATGGGAGAGATGGAATAGGAGGTAAGATTGTTTTTGTGCACGAATTGTAAATCTACAAAGCAATGTGTGGACCTGGAGTCCACAAGTGCGCAGGTTTTAGGTAAGTCAAGAGATAGAAAGGAAACATGAGGCATAAGGGAATTTGGGTCGTAAAGAGCGGACACGTTGAGGCGGGCCTCCTTGGGTGCACTTCCGGAGTCAACACAGCTCACTGGTTGTGCGGAGGGCTGGGAGCTGCTTACTCTATTTTTGACTCGGAGTTGGCACCCGAGTTTGAGTCCGTCTTACCAGACTCAGCAGCGATGGCTGCAGCGCGAGCTTTGGCCTTTTTGGTCTTCTTTGGACAGTTGTCCATGAAATGACCAGTACCTCTGCAGAACATGCAGAGGTTGTTTTCCAGATGCCTTTTGCGCTTGTCTGCAGTTAGCTTCCCATCCTTACCAAGCTTGTTGGTTAGGTCTGGTCTGGAACCGGATGAGGACTGGTTGCTGGTCGCCTTTGACGAGCCAGAGGAGTTGCCGGAGCGGGGGAGTTGCCGGTCTTGGATTTCTCCTGACCGGAGTTGGATGAGTTGCCTCTGGAGTTGGAGGACTTGGTTGTGGATGAAGTGGGCTGACTCTTCATTGTGTGAGAGATCTCGTCTTTGCACTCCCAATAGCGCGCGTTGATCCCTTGACAAAGGGCCCTAAGCCCATGTAGAGTCAGGGGCTTCCCAACTCGAGCAATTTCGTCCTTGAGACGATCCGGGAGTCCAGAGTAAAACAGGCGGCGGAGTGTGCCATCTCCATAGTCCTGGACCTGGGAGGTGAGTCGGTTGAAGTCTACTATATACCATGTAATGCAGTGAGCATCCTTTATCTGGAGGTGCTCAAGTTGATGCTCAGCATCAGCGATGGGGTCGTGAGGTCCAAAGGTGCTCTGGAGCTCAGCGACAAAATGGACCCAGCTGTCCATCCAGCATGGACGGTCAGCCGGATCACTGGAGTTGAGGAGGTCCAGTTCGAACCATTCTAGTGTCATCCCTTTTAGATATGATTGGGTGAAAGTTACCTTTGCCCTATCAAGGCGGAATGCCTTGGCTTGATCCTGGAAGCATAACTCACACTGGACCAAGAAGGTCTGGAGTTTTTTGGGGTCCGTGCCATCAAAGGTGTCTGGTTCACAGACCTTGGCACGGGAGGAAGAGGAGTTGTTGGTACAACGAGAGGAGTGGGAGAGGCGGTTGATGGCGATGGCAAGATTGTGGAAGACAGCCAGACTAGGGTCTAGCTCTTCTGTGGTGTCGAGAAATTCATCGTCGTCATTGTCATCATTGTTGTTATCTCTGGGGTCATCAGGATCATCTCCGGGACCATCCTCAGGGCCGAACCATTGGAAACGACCAGGTCTGTGATGCTCCAGGGTGGAGTCGTGAGGGTAGGGGAACCAATTGCCAGAAACAGATTCATGGTGACCTAAGTCTGCAGAACCACGAAGGCTCTGAGATGCAGCATCTCGACACGGAGTCACAGACGCTGTGGGGTTTTGAGCTGTGAAGCTCCGGAATTGGCTAACGGAAGCCGGAGGTTGCCTGCGGTTAGACAGGGCTTGCTGGGCAGCAGAAAGATGGAGGTCATTTACTGCACCTGCTTCTTCAGCGAGTGTGGCAGCAGTACGAGCGTGAGAGCGTGTAGTCATGGTCATGAGGAAATGGAAACTAGTTTGTGTACGAAGTTTTGTATAGTGAACCCACACAAGTGTGAGTCTGAAATACTGTCAAGTCCAGGTCTACTCCGGTAAGGGATGAGGTCAGGTCCGGATGAAAGCGGACAAGGGACAAGGGCAGGGGGCTGGACAAGGAGTTAGTCCAGCCGGAGTTGGTGACCACTTGGATTCAATGACTAAGGACAACGAGCGTTGATCCCTTGCATAGGTTCCGGTCAAGAGGTTGGAGATGGAGACAGACAGAAACTGGAGTAGTGACTATGGTTGATTTCAGACTGAGGTGTACAAGGTAAACTGGAGGGTACTTATACTAAGTAGAAACTAGGGTTGAGTACATACAGTGACAAGTAAACAGCCTAATAGCGGACAAGGAATGACCAGAGTTAGGACTAGGTCAGGTCCTGGTAAAATAAAGTCAGGTCCAGTGAGAATGCTACAAGGTATGGGATATATTGAGTTCACAGAGAACTCACATCAAGGCAGGGCAGATGGCGAGGTGTGGTAACGAGTGAATGGAGTATAGACCAAGGGTCGTACTTATCAGAGGGTTATCTGCGCGCATGTGACCAGAATGTATATGGTGAGCAGCGACATCCCATTGAGCAACTCTGGGATATTGAAAGTGCCTCTCAATGGCGAGAAATGGTGGGTGAGGCCCCTAGGCCCCCACAACTGGACACACCAGACCATATCCCTGGTGGTTTCCCCAACACCTCTGCAATGCCCAGTGAGGAAGATGTGCAAAAGATGTGCGAGGAAGGGGGAGCAAACCTAGTCCGATTCCTGATGGGCAAAGCCCTCACAACCCGCAAGCCTCAATATGAGAGTGTCCGCAACTGGTCCTACAAGGACATTGCTTGCTTACCCCAAGCTGAGCAGAAACTCTGGTGACTTGCTTGCCAAGAAGAGCTCGATGTGCTGCAAAAGTGCAAAGTCTTTGAGCTAGTTGTCCATCCCCAAGACTGGAAGGTCATTAAGAATCAATGGGTCTTTGACGTGAAGTCAGATGGCCACAAGAAAGCCAGCTTAGTAGCGAAAGGCTTCTCCCAGGTCGAGGGATTAGATTTCGACCAGGTCTTCTCACCAGTCATGCACTTTGAAACAGTGTGCCTCATGCTTGTGCTTGCTGCACTTGAGAATTGGTACATTACTGGACTCGACGTTGGGAGCACCTACTTGTATGGCAAGCTCAATGAAGAGATCTACATTGAAAAACCTGAAGGGTTTGCTGTTCCTGGGCAAGAGTGCAAAGTGCTCCGCCTTTGGCATGCCCTATGGCCTCAAACAGGCCAGCCTAACTTGGTGGCACACACTCGATGAGTGTCTGAAAGAGCTCGGGTTTGAGCACCTTAAGTCTCAAGCAGGCATCTTCTTCTATAAGAAGAAAGGCACCAACATTGTCATCGGTATCATATACATTGACAACATGCTATTCTGTGGCCCTAACAAGGCTGGTGTTGATGCCATCAAAGCACAATTCATGTGCAAATGGGAGTGCAGAGACCTTGGAGAAACCTAATGAGTTCCTCCAAATGCAAATCACTTGCAAAGGTCACGCTATCCACTTGGATCAATGCGCATACCTCCAAAAGGTTGTTGAACGCTGCGGCATGCTCAATGCAAAGTCCGCAAGCACCCCACTGCCGGCTGGCTACTATTCCACCAAGAATACAGAACCTGTTGATGTGGAACTCTGCTCCCGTTTCCAGACAGTTATAGGGTCCCTTCTGAACCTTATGTTAGGCACTAGGCCTGACATTGCCTTTGCAGTCACCCATCTCTCGTGCCATGCCATGAACCCATCTCAGGACCACCTGAATAAAGTGCTATATATCTGTCGCTATTTAATTGGGATGTCTACATACTCCCTCGTATATAATGGTGGATCCGGTGCTGGACTGATTGCATGCACAGACTCAGATTGGGGATCAGACCCTACCTCTCGCCTCTCGCAGACAGGTTTCTACCTGAAGCTTGCAGATGGCTTGATTAGTTGGACTTCTCATGCACAGAAGACTATTGCATACTTGTCCACTGAGGCTGAATACATGGCTTTGAGCGATTGTGCTTGCCAAGTTACCTGGATTCGAAGTTTGCTTGATGAGCTCGACTATAAGCTGAAAGCTATCCCGATCTGTGGTGATAATCAGGGGTCCATATTCATGGCATCCAACCTTGTAATGCAGCCTCGCTCCAAGCACATCGACATCCACTACCACGGAATCTGCGAGTCAGTTGTGAAAGGTAATGTGGAGCTATTCTTCATTGATGGTGCTGAGAATCCCGCCGATCTGCTCACCAAGAACTTACCACATGAGAAATTCGCGAAGTTCAGAGCTCAACTAGGCTTACAGTTTCCCTCTGGCAGCATCTAGCGCCTTATTCGCTGAAGTGCTCTATGTGCAGCTGTCAGGATCGGTTCTCCTCGGCGATCTTACTAGAAGGTCCAGGGGTGCAGGGGACTAATGAGGAGGTAAGTCCAGACACTAGTAGGTGCTAGTTAGTGCAGAGAGTCAAGTCCAGGTCATACGAACGAAGTCCAGGCACTAGAGAAGCACTGGGAGTAAGTCCAGGTTTTGCGGAGTAAGTCCGGACCGCGGGAAAGTGAACCGGAGTAGCACAGCTTGTCCGGATGAAGGACATCCCAGAGGTGGGATAAGTCCCTAGAGGTCCAGTGTCGAGTCTGGGACAGAGGTGGCTTTTGCCCTTGTGCAAGTAGGAGACTTGCTAGGATCAGACATAGGACCAAGGGGGTGAGATAGGACAGAGACCAGAGTTGGCCGGAGTTCAGGAGTTCAGGAGAACAGATGGATTAGGAGAGCATAGTGGGTAGTACAGAGGGAGGAGTATCTTAGTTGAGATTTGATCTAAGGATCTACTAGGCCGGAGTTTGGTAGTTTATATAGTAAAGAGAACTAGAGGTGAGTATATATGGTGACAAGTAAACACCTTAGTTGGGACAAGGGATAGAGTGGAAGCAGACAGGAAAATAAACCAGGGGCAGGAAAATAAACCGGAGTGAACGCAGACATGGGGAACTAGAGGTACAGGGATGACGGAGGAAAAGCAGGAACAAGTAGGTAAGAGGAACTAGGTCGGAACAGGACAGGTAAGGGTTGGAGGTGGACTTAACTAATGTTAAGTCCGGAGTGATGTCCAGGACTGGAGGAAGTGGGACCGGAGGAAGTGGGACCGGAGGAAGTGCACGACCAGAGGAAGTGCAAGAGTGGAGGGAGTGTAAGAGCAGAGGGAGTGTATGAGCGGAGGGAGTGTACAGGTGGAGGAAGGGTGGAGTAGCCAGAGGAAGGTCCGGAGTTGGACATAGAAATGTCCTAAGCCATTGGTGGACCTGACAGAGGAAGCAGAGCAGGAGCAGGAGCAGAACTGAGCCGGAGTTGGATATACCATCTGGAGTTGGGCTACAGTGCAGACAAGGCTAAGGGAGTGGCCGGACTGAAACCAGAGTAGCGACTAGTGGTAGGTACAGGTCCAACACAGTGGAGTTAGACCACAGATCTGTCTGCAGGAAGACAGGGGTTAGTCCTGAGGTGGAGATGGACGTAGTGACCAGAGTTGAGCTGGAGTGCAGCTATGGGGCTGGAGATGGCCGGACTAGATCCGGAGTTGCATCTATGGCTAAGGAGAGGTCAGGTGGGCCAAGGTTAGACCAGAGTTGCAACTGGGAAAAGTATGGATATGATAGCAGCACAGTGAGGGGGGGTGTTGAAGTTGCACATGCACCTGGCGTAAACCATTGACAAAGTGCACACAAGACTGTGACCCATATTAGTGTTCAAGCCAAAACTTGCTGGAAGCGCACAAAGTGCTGCTGAGCTGCTCAGATAAGGTCCAGACTAGAGTCCAGTGTGAGTAACTGATGATATAGACAGTTCTGTAGAGGTATACAGCACCTAGAGTCCAGTGTGAGTAACTGAAGAGCAGAAACACTGGACTCTACAGGGTATGTGCGCTTCTGGGTAAACAAATGTAAACAACAAGTCAAGGAAACAAGTCAAGGGCGCATCTAGCGCTACAATGCAGCTATGAAGCTGAAACAACTTGGTAGTAAGTAGGGTAGACCATCATAGTAAGTAATAGAGTCATAAGAAGAGGTGGAAATCACCAAAACTAACACTTCTGTCATACCTTCAGGTACATACCCTGTTTCCTTCCTGTCACTTACTTGTCACACTGTTGCTACTTACTCCTTCCATGTGTTTACCCTTTTCATGTGTTTCTCCTACTCCGCCTTTCACATGTCTTGTGCTTATCACAAGGATCCTGTCCTTTTAGTTAGTATATAAGTCTCTGTGTATGTCCTTGTACCTTAGTATGAATATCAACAAAGCCCCATCCTCATCTTGCTTCTGTCTGACTCTAAGTTCCTGCTCTGACTCAACTCCTACTCCTACTCCTACTCCTCCTCCTCCATTGTAACTCTGCTCCTCCGAAATACAAGGGCTGAGCCTGTCCAAGGGCACAGCACATAAACTGAAGCCGACACCCTCACCCCCTACATCTTCCTTCCTCTTCTTCAGGTGCTGAACTCCTCCCCTGTAGGACTTGTCCTCCTCTACATCGGACTCACATCTCCTCCTTTTGAAGTTGCACCTCCTCCCATCGGACTTGTCCTCCTTTTCGTCGGAGTAGCACCCAGAAGCAAGGCAGGGATTGTAGGTGCTTGACACCTCTTGTGATACTCCAAGCAGTTCATAGGGATTTGACTCCATCTCCAATGAGGGTGTCATTGAGGTGTTGATTACCAAATATGGCATCCGCTCAGCTGAGGGCAATCTGATCAAACCTGCCACCTTAGGCACCACTTTTTGGTGGCAATAGAGGTCTCGGAGATAGGGTTTTTTACATGATGGTAAGCTCAGGGTATGCTGAAAAGATGGAATCAGTCCTGACGAAATTCATAAGTGCTGTGCAGTGGAAAAGGAAAATGGGGGAGAATGAAGCCTGTGAGTTGGATTTGATGACATCTATAATTTTATCATCGAGCATAAATCTGTGGAAGGCGAAGACATGTGGAGATGAATAAGTAGTGCCATTCACAGCATTTAAGGGTATGAGCTGATAGCCCAAGTTTTGGAGACATAGTTTTTTTGTTTTAAATTTAAATTCCAATTTAAGTGCCTGAGGATGTGTTGTCCTATGTTGCACTATACTAACTATGTGGCTAAGTGTGCTTGGTACTTCTGTGTATCATAGGTTATCATTCTAGTATGTAGGAGGCATGACAAATAATATGTTGAGTGGTGTAATCTCAGCATCTCACCTCACTAGTTCTCAAGCTAGTACTTGGGTCAAACCCTCCCAAGTAAGCCATGTACCCTTGACCATATAGCTCAGTGGTTAGAGCACCTGGTATAGACCTAGGAGGTCTAGGGTTCAATTCCCTGTCTGGTCACATTACTTTTAACATAATAGAATATTGTCTTTGCGCAAGTGGCTGTGATGCCGCACTTCTCTTTTTTCCCTTCCTCCATCACTCAGCTCAAATTCACACCGCACATCAAGCAGCTTATCATTTTTGTTATTTCTTGATGCAGTGAATTTTCACAACACTCTCCTTTTGCTCTTGCTTTCATTTCACTTTCACTTTCATTTCCTTTCTTTTGGTAGTCATGGATCAGGAAGCATGCCCTAATCCAGATTTTGCCTTACTGGGCTTCGCAGGACTGGTAGAGATCATGATGGAGCAAGGTCAAATCTCTAGGGAAGAAGCAATTGAGGTGCTGGAGGAATACAACCAGATAGACAGGAAGACAATAGAGCAGGAGCTGCTCTAGGCAATCCCCCGCACCCTCCAGCTGAGGTTCCAGATCCCATTCCACCTAACACTGCACCACCAGGAGGCAACAATACAGCCCTAGCAGCCAGCACTGCTATCACTTTCAATTCAGCAGCGCGCGTTGCCTCCATGTTCTCCTCCAGACCAGCTGACTATGCCCTCAAACATCTAGAGAGCCAGAAACATGTGCCACTGTGGTATTTCACTAGAGAAGGCCTCCGAGAGGCAGTGTGCACAGTCTGCCATTCAGACAAGAACGAGACCCTTGCAATCACCCAAGCGGCAGAAGGGAATGTCACAGTCTGCATGGCCAACTCCCTCACTGCCTCCAAAAACATGAAATTAGATCATCAACTCTTCTACACTGACTTCATGTTCGCCAAAAACCACTTCCTCACAGCCATTGAAAGCGCAAAATGGGGAGTCAAAGCAGTTGATGTATTCAACTGGTTCTTCCATAAACTGGACACTCACTTTTTACAAGAAGAGGGTGATCAAGGCGAACGTGCTTTACTCCATTATGCTGCCTGTGTCCAGCTTGACTGGCATGATAAGCTTGCCTTAGGCAAGGCTTACAACATCAGAACGATAAATGAAGAACTTTTGACAAAGATCGCATGCGAATTAGATGCATGGGATGTAAAAGTGGGACTTGAGCAGGTAGGCATATTCATTAGCATGTACACATGAAACATTACTCACTCCCCTCCCCCCCGACCCTACCCATGTGACAACAACTGTCACCTGCCCTTTTCATATCCATATTACTTCACTGCTGCTGCCACACAGGCCCAGAGTCCCATAATATAATATAATTTTCTGCTGCTGCTGCCAGCTCTCAGCCACTGTCACTACCCTGCTGCTGCTATGACCCTTTTCCCCTACCTCAGCTAAACCAGGTGTGCCATGGCAGATATCAACAGCAAGAATGGGGGCGCCAGAGCACCTGGACATCCTTGTTAAGATAAACCACAAAGGAGCACTCTTGTGCCCAGTGTCAGAGACTAAATTATGAGGAGAAGCTACAGAGTACAGACCTTGTGTCCAGTGTCAGAGACTGAAGAGAAGAGACTCTGGGCATGAAAATCTTAAGTATACAAACAAAGCAAACACAGAAAAACAGTGTAACACAAAAGCCACAAATCACCTGATCAACCTGGAAAGGAAACAGCTGAAGTAATCACTGCAAATGCGCCACACAACATGACAAGAGTGCACAAACACTCAATATCAACAATCCTATCATCCCTCCTCAAGGTCCATCTCTCCATGCAGGCGCTCAGCATGGGTACCCCATGCCAACAGGTCACCTTCCCACAGAAGATGGTCTAGATCCCCTCACTGGCGGTCCAAATCACCAAGAGGTGTTGGTATTGAGTGTTTGTGCACTCTCGTTGTGCTTATGGACGCCTTTTTCAGTGATTACTTCATCTCCTTCCTTTCATGGATCATCACATGATTTGTGGCTTGTGTTTTCCTTTGTTTCTCCTTGTTTGCTTTGTTTGTATAGTTGAAATTTTCATGCCCAGAGTCTCTTCTCTTCAGTCTCTGACACTGGGCACAAGGTCTGTAATCTGTAGCTTTCCATCCAATTTAGTCTCTGACACTGGGCACAAGTGTGCTCCCTTGTGGATTATTTGAACAGTTGGAGTTGGTAGGAGATGCATCAGAGCAAATAGGAGATACATCGGAGTTGGTAGGAGAGACATCAGAGCAAAGAGGAGATGTGTTGGAGTTGGCATGGATGTGACAATGTACATCACAATTGGAGTGATTGGGGTACCACCAAAGACTACCATCAATTATATGATCAGATACTATTGCATGACATTCATCAATCTTGCAGGCTTGCTAAGTAGTTGTTATCTTAGTTTTATGTTGAGAAATATGACAATATTGAGACATAGTTGCAGAAGTGGCAGATTTCATAAAGGCTACCCTCAACTATATAACAAGATACTATGGTGTGGAATATGACAGCATCAAGGCATAGTTGCACAGATGGAAGATCTCATAAAGGCTATCCTCAATTATATAACTAGATACTGTTGTATTGTAGTTGACAGCTTCATTTCATTTTGATGGATATGATAATATTAGGACATTGTTGCATTAGTGGCAGATTTCACCATGTGTATCCTCTTATATATACCCTTAGCATGCCTATTGTAATTATTTCATATATTATGGCAATTTTATGTTAGTTTTGATGATTTCCACCTCTTCTTATGACTCTATTACTTACTATGATGGTCTACCCTACTTACTACCAACTTGTTTTAGCTTCATAGCTGCATTGTAGCGCTAGATGCGCCCTTGACTTGTTTCCTTGACTTGTTGTTTACATTTGTTTACTCAGAAGTGCATATACCCTGTAGAGTCCAGTGTTTCTACTCTTCAGTTATTCACACTGGACTCTAGGTGCTGTATACCTCCCCACAACTGTCTATATCTTAAGTTATTCACACTGGACTCTAGTCTGGACCTTATTTGAGCAGCTCAGCAGCACTTTGTGCGCTTCCAGCAAGTTTTGGCTCCAACATTTTATTTCTGGTAAACCTTTGTAATGCTTTGTCTGATTTTCATGGAATCTCTGATGCCCTTAGGCATAGATGCAACTCCAGATCTAGTCTGGCCATGTTCAGCCCCATAGCTGTACTCCAGCTCAACTCCGGTCACTATGTCCATCTCCGCCTCAGGACTAACCCTTGTCTTCCTGCAGACAGATCTGCAGTCTAACTCCACTGTGTTGGACCTGTACCTACCACTAGTCGCTACTCTGGTTTCAGTCCGGCCACTCCCTTAGCCTTGTCTGCAACGTAGCCCAACTCCGGATGGTATATCCAACTCTGGCTCAGTTCTGCTCCTGCTCCTGCTCTGCTTCCTCTGTCAGGTCCACCAATGGCTTAGGACATTTGTATGTCCAACTCCGGACCTTCCTCTGGCTACTCCACCCTTCCTCCACCTGTACACTCCCTCCACTTGTACACTCCCTCCACTTGTACACTCCCTCCGCTTGTACACTCCCTCTGCTCTTGCACTTCCTCTGGTTGTGCACTTTCTCCGGTCCCACTTCCTCTGGTCCTGGACATCGCTCCGGACTTAACATTAGATAAGTCTACCTCTGACCCTTACCTGTCCTCTTCCAACATAGTGTTAAAAGTAATGTGACCAGACAGGGAATTGAACCCTAGACCTCCTAGGTCTATACCAGGTGCTCTAACCACTGAGCTATATGGTCAAGGATACATGGCCTACTTGGGGGGGGGTTGACCCAAGTACTAGCTTGAGAACTAGTGAGGTGAGGTGCTGAGATTACACCACTCAACAGCCTCCCCTAATCCAGCACATCACCATTATGAAGTGCAGGTGTGGGAATCCATTGCCTAACTGGGTCCATTGCCTTTGATGGTAGGTCTTACTAACCCCATGGGGGATGCCTTTTCCTTAAAGGGCTTAAGAGGACACTGGGACTTATCAGGAACATCACCACTTTAGCACACAGGGCTCATAACCTGTTAAGATAAATCACAAAGGAGCACTCTTGTGCCCAGTGTCAGAGACTAAATTAAGAGGAGAGCTACAGATTACAAACCTTGTGCCCAGTGTCAGAGACTGAAGAGAAAAGACTCTGGGCACAAAAATTTTGACTATACAAACAAAGCAAACAAGGAGAAACAAAGGAAAACTGTTTATAAGCCACAAATCATGTGATGAACCATGAAAGGAAGGAGCTGAAGTAATCACTAAAAAAGCGTCCATAAGTACAACAAGAGTGCACAAACACTCAATATCAACACATAGTTCCCTTTACTTCACTGTCCCTGCTTTTCCTCCATCGTCCCTGTAACACTAGTTCCCTGTTTCTGCTTCCGCTCCGGTTTGTTTTCCTGCCCCTGCTTTATTTTCCTGTACCTGGATTATTTTGTTAGTTTTGGTGATTTCCACCTCTTCTTATGACTCTATTACTTACTATGATGGTCTACCCTACTTACTACCAAGTTGTTTCAGCTTCATAGCTGCATTGTAGCGCTAGATGCGCCCTTGACTTGTTTCCTTGACTTGTTGTTTACATTTGTTTACCCAGAAGCGCACATACCCTGTAGAGTCCAGTGTTTCTGCTCTTCAGTTACTCACACTGGACTCTAGGTGCTGTATACCTCTACAGAACTGTCTATATCATTAGTTACTCACACTGGACTCTAGTCTGGACCTTATCTGAGCAGCTCAGCAGCACTTTGTGCGCTTCCAGCAAGTTTTGGCTTGAACATATTTTCCTGTCCACTTCCACTCTGTCCCTTGTCTCGACATTAGGGTGTTTACTTGTCACCATATATACTCACCTCTAGTTTCATTCCTATATAAACTACCAAACTCCAGCCTAGTAGTCCTTAGATCAAATCTCGACTAAGATACTCCTCCCTCTGTACTACCCACTATGCTCTCCTAATCCATCTGTTCTCCTGAACTCCTGAACTCCGGCCAACTCTGGTCTCTGTCCTATCTCACCCCCTTGGTCCTATGTCTGATCCTAGCAAGTCTCCTACTTGCACAAGGGCAAAAGCCACCTCTGTCCCAGACTCGACACTAGATCTCTTAGGACTTATCCCACCTCTGGGATGTCCTTCGCTCCAGACAAGCTGCACTCAACTCTGGACCACTTTCCCATGGTCCGGACTTACTCTGCAAAAACCCGGACTTACTCCCAGTGCTCCTCTAGTGCCTGGACTTCGTTCATATGACCTGGACTTGACTCTCTGCACTAACTAGCACCTACTAGTGTTTGGATTTACCTCCTCATTAGTCCCCTGCACCCCTGGACCTTCTAGTAAGATCATTGAGGAGAACCGATCCTGACAGGCCCAAGGTTAAGTAAGTTGTCCTTTTGTTGTGGACAGGAAGTGCTGAAAACTCTCTGAGATTCATGCAAAGAGAATCATTGATTCCACATGAGGTACTACTACTACGAAAGTGGGTGGCACAAATCAGCTCACCTGGGTGACACCACTTATGTTACTAATTAGTAACAGTAGTATGTATCTGTCAGTGATACTAGTTAGTAGGGATAATCGATTTTGCAGCTCTCAGCAATTTGCACAGCTCTCAGCTGTTACTTAGGAAAACTGTAATAGAGATGGTAGTTGAAGATAACCTATAGGATCTAATCAATAGATAAGGACATCATGTGCTAGATATGACGCACTCACGATTACTAATCATGCACCAGCAACACACAATGTGCTTCCCCTGTCCCGGTGACCTCCACTGTTGTCTCCCATGATGACAAAGCATCTTTGCTCATCAGCCTAAAAAGTGGACAAGGGATAACTGGAGAAAGTACTAGGTCAGGTCTGGGTAAAATAAACCAGGTCTGGTGAAAATGATACAAGGTGGAGGATATATCAAGAACATGGAGAACTCACGAACAGGCAGGGTAGGCGGCAAGGTGTGGTAAAGAGTGAATGGAGACTAGACCAAGGGTCGTAGTTAGTGGAGGGTTATGTGTGCGACTGTGACTGGAGTAACTGTGATTGACCGGAGTTGAGCTATAGTGCTGCGATGTGATTGGAGTGACTGGATAAGATCCGGAGTTGGACATGGTCGTAACACTAGTAAACATTCGCCATAGTATTACTATACTAATAACTAATAATAAACACAATGCTGCTTTTCATTGGTGATGCCATGCCACCCAGTGATGACAAAGCTGACAAGATCATCATGGGAGGTCCTTAATACAAGCTGGTGTTGGGGGTGACTTGCTTTTGGTTGGTGGTGCATGCCCATGAGCCAACTGCTTCATGTCACCCAGTGATGACAAAGCCAACAAGATCATCACAGGAGGGGCTCAATGCTAGTAGGTGTGGGGGGATGACTTCAAGACGTGATTGTGATTGCCCAATAATGAGAATGGTGTGAATGGCGGGGAAATCATAAGACAGCCAGTGGTGTACGTTGTAAGTACAGGGACGGTGGTTTGTGATTGCCCAACTATGAGAATGGTGAGAATGGTGGGGACATGGCATCATCACAATCATAAGATGGCCAGTGGTGTACATCATAAGTATGGGGACAGTGGTGCGTTGTCTGATCATGAATACTAAGAAGCAATGTTGGTTCACCATGGGTCATAAAGCATGATTCATTAGTAGTCATAGCACCAGCACCAGCAGCAGTACCCTAGGCTGCTGTCATGACCATGACATCCAATCACCCTGTACCCTATTGTCCGATCGCGTCCACGCATTCACCGTCTGTTTATAGTACGTACTCCCCTTTTCTGTTTTTCTCTATCTGTCTTGTAGCGCCACTGATTTGTGAGTGCGTTGTCTGATCTGTCTCTCGGTTCAATTTTCTAATATGTTTCCTTTCTTGTTCCTGGTTACTATATGTTGAAGCCAAAACTTGCTGGAAGCGCACAAAGTGCTGCTGAGCTGCTCAAATAAGGTCCAAACTAGAGTCCAGTGTGAGTAACTAATTAAATAGACAGTTGTGTAGAGGTATACAGCACCTAGAGTCCAGTGTGAGTAACTGAAGAGGAGAAACACTGGACTCTACAGGGTATGTGCGCTTCTGGGTAAACAAATGTAAACAACAAGTCAAGGAAACAAGTCAAGGGCGCATCTAGTGCTACAATGCAGCTATGAAGCTAAAACAAGTTGGTAGTAAGTAGGGTAGACCATCATAGTAAGTAATAGAGTCATAAGAAGAGGTGGAAATCACCAAAACTAACAATTGTGACTGCAAGAAGTTCACACCACAAACTAATAATTATGCCCACTGTCAAGAATGCAACCATGGTATTAGCAAACACCCTGTTGCTCTTGATGCAGATGAGGCTCTTCAACCACCACCTTCCACCCAGCCCCCATGTCCTACTCAACCATCATCCGCCACTCAGTCAGGCCCACAGAATATATGGGCTATTTTTCAAAGTGTGGTTGGATCCTCTTTGACTAGCAGGAGCAACCATTTCATGTCTGCCTGAAAGGAAGCAGTGTTTTCACTGAGATCTGCAAAACAAGTGGACTACAGCAAATTGGTGAAGGGACTGGCTCCACTTTCACAGAAGGTAGTAATCCTTTTTGATAGGCTTTTATTATGTTTACTAACTGTGTCCATACCTATAGAGGTGCTTGCTACCAGCCGAGAGTTCTAGCCATTCTGAGTTTCATGTTAGGTCATTGGGTATGATAGTTTGTGGAGTCAATGTAAGTCTCCTTTTGCAGAACTAGGTGTCAAAGCAATATCCTATATATGTAGAGGAACTGCTACTCCAACTCACCTGTTGGGAGGAGTGCACAAGTGGAGATGGTAGCAGTAGCTGGTTAAGAACTGTTTTATTATGTCAGTGATGTCTGCTGTTTATATACAACAAATACTGTGATGTGTGACTGTGACATGTAACATCTACTCTAAAGAGGAGTATTACTAAGTCTACACTAATATGGGTCATAGTCTTGTGCACACTTCATCAATGGTTTACACCAGGTGCATGTGTGACTTGCACACTAAGAGCAAGCTTGAGCATCAATGCTGACATTGACTTTGTAGAGTGCAGGGGGTCTTGGGCAACCAAAGGCGCCATTTGGCAAGACCATGTCAAGTGACATTCAGGTGCTGAAGAATTGGCTTTGCTTCCTGGACAATCTCTATTCTGTTGATTCATTGTGGACCCACGACATTATGACCATGTCCAACTCCAGGTCCTATCCGGTCACAGTCGTGCAGTTATACTTCCGCTAAGTACGACCCTTGGTCTAATCCCTATACAGTCCTTACTACACCTTGCCATCTACCCTGCCTTGATGTGAGTTCTCCGTGTACTCAATATATCTCCTACCTTGTATAATTTTCACCGGACCTGACCTAGTCCCAACTCTGGTCGTTCCTTGTCCGCCTTTAAGGCTGTTTACTTGTCACCATAAATACTTGTCCCTAGTTCTTACTTAGTATAAGTACTCTGTAGTTTATTCTGTATACCTCAGTCTGAAATCAACTTAGTCACTACTCCAGTTCCTATCTGTCTCCATCTCCATTTCCGTCTCTCTCCTCTTGACTGGAACCTACGCAAGGGATCAACGGTCGTTGTCCTTAGTCGTTGAATCCAAGCGGTCACCAACTCTGGCTGGACTAACTTCTTGTCCAGCCCCCTGCCCTTGTCCTTCATCTGCTTTCATCCGGACTTGACTGGACCCCCTACCGGAGTAGACCCAGACTTGACAGTATTTCAGACTCACACTTGTGTGGGTTCACTATACAAAACTTCATAAGCAAAACAGTTTCCATTTCCTCATGACCATGACTACATGCTCTCGCGCTCGTACTGCTACCGCACTCGCTGAAGAAGCAGGTGCAATAAATGACCTCCATCTTTCTGCTGCACAGCAAGCCCTGTCTAACCACAGGCAACCTCTGGCTTCTGTTAGCCAATTCTGGAGCTTCACAGCTCAAAAACCCACAGCATCTGTGACTCCATGTCGAGATGCTGCATCTCAGAGCCTTCATGGTTCTGCAGACTTAGGTCACCATGAATCTGTTTCTGGTGATCGGTTTCCCTACCATCGTGACCCCACTCCGGAGCGTCATGAACCTGGTCGTTTCCAATGGTTTGGCCCTGAGGACAGTCCCGGAGATGATCCGGACAACCCCGGAGATGACAACAACAACAACAATGACGACAATGAATTTCTCGACGCCACGGAAGAGCTAGACCCTAGTCTGGCTGTCTTCCACAATCTCGCTGTTGCTGTCAACTGCCTCTCTCACTCCTCTCGTCGTACCAACGACTCCTCTTCCTCCTGTGCCAAAGTCCGTGAACCAGATACCTTTGATGGTACAGACCCCAAAAAACTCCGGACCTTCTTGGTCCAGTGTGAGTTATGCTTCCAGGATCGAGCCAAGGCATTCCGCCTTGATAGGGCAAAGGTAACTTTCACCCAATCATATCTAAAAGGGATGATACTAGAATGGTTCGAACCGGACCTCCTCAACTCCAGTGATCCAGCTGACCGTCCATGCTGGATGGACAGCTGGGTCCATTTTGTCGCTGAGCTCCAGAGTACCTTTGGACCTCACGACCCCATCGCTGATGCTGAGCATCAACAAGAGCACCTCCAGATGAAGGATGCTCACTGCATTACACAGTATATAGTAGACTTCAACTGACTTGCCTCCCAGGTCCAGGACTACAGAGATGGTGTGCTCCGCCGCCTGTTTTACTCCGGTCTCCTGGATCGTCTCAAAGATGAAATTGCTCGAGTTGGGAAACCCCTGACTCTACAAGGGCTTAGGGCCCTTTGTCAAGAGATTGACACACGCTATTGGGAGTGCAAGGACGAGATCTCTCATACAACGAAGACCCAGTCCACCTCGTCCTCAACCAAGCCCTCCAACTCCAGAGGCAACCCATCCAACTCCGGTCAGGAGAAATCCAAGACCAGTAACTCCCCCAGCTCTGCCAACTCCTCTGGCTTGTCAAAAGCAACCAGCAACCAGTCCTCCTCCAGCTCCAAACCGGACTTAACCAACAAGCTTGGAAAGAATGGGAAGCTAACAGCAGATGAGTATAAAAGGCGTCTGGACAACAACCTCTGCATGTTCTGTGAGAGTACTGGTCATTTCGCAGACAACTGTCCAAAGAAGACCAAAAAGGCCAAGGCTTGCGCTGCGGCCATCACTGCTGAGGCTGGTAAGACGGACTCCAACTTGGGTGCCAACTCCAAGTCAAAAAAAGAGTAAGCAGCTCCCAGCCCTCTGCACAACCGGTGAGCTGTGTTGACTCCGGAAGTGCACCCAAGGAGGCCCACCTCAACACGTCCACTCTTTATGACCCAAATTCTCTTATGCCTCATGTTTTCCTCTTCTCTTACGATTTACCAGAACTCTGTGCGCTTGTGGACTCCGGTTCCATGCACTGTTTTGTAGATACCAAATATGCTCTCAGACACACTCTCTCCACTTACTCCATTCCTCCAATTGTACTCTGGCTCTTTGACGGTACCTCAAATTTTGTAATCACTCAAGCCATCAATTTATCAGTGCAGTTCCCCACATCCGGTGATGTCACCCCTATGACTTTTTACCTCGCTCTGTTAGATTCTGAATGCATGATTGTCCTTGGACATAACTGGCTCACCTGCTACAATCCATTGATTGATTGGGTACTGAGCAGTTTAACATTCTGGACCCCTGCACCAAGTTTGCTAGTGCCCCCGTCAACTCCCTCTCCGGTTCAGTCCAGTAACCCTGTCTCCGGCCTCCCTGGCCAATCTGACCCCGGCCTTGCCCCATCTGTTGACACTCCGGTTTGTGCCCCCACACACATCTCTATGATTAATGCAGCTGCATTCGTGTGTGTGTGCAAATTGGAGGGATCCACCAAGTACCAACTTCAGCTGCGTCCCTCTGACTCAGCAAAGGCTCATTCTGCCTCTGCCTCTACTCTGCCAGACTTGGACATTGTCCCTCTGGAGTATTGTGATTATGTGGACATGTTCAGTAAGGCAAAGGCCTCTGAACTTCCCCTGCATTGCGACTACGATCTGAAGATCGACCTTGAAGAAGGTACCTCTCCACCTCTGGGAACTCTCTACTCACTGTCTCTGGTCGAGCTCTCTGCTCTCTGGACTTTCATCGACGAGAATCTTAATACAGGTTTCATCCGTCCTACTGCTTCCTTCCACGCTGCTCTGGTCCTCTTCGTAAAGAAGAAGGACAGCTCACTCCGCCTCTGTGTTGATTTCCGAGGCCTAAACAAAATCACCAAAAAGGATCGCTATCCACTCCCCCTAATCTCTGATCTATTGGACTCACCCAGCTGTGCTAAAATCTATTCAAAGATCGATCTCCGGCACGCGTACCATTTAGTCCGGATTGCTCTGGGTGATGAATGGAAGACCGCCTTCCGTACATGCTATGGGTCTTATGAGTGGTTAGTAATGCCCTTTGGCCTCACTAACGCCCCTGCAGCATTCCAGCAGTTTGTCAACGCTGTCTTTGCTGACATGCTGGATGTCTGTGTTGTCGTGTACCTCAACGACATCCTCATTTACTCCAAGGATATGGAGTCCCACCAGCAGCACATCCGGGAACTTCTCTGCTGACTCCGGTTGCATGGCCTCTTTGCCAAACTGGAGAAATTTGGCTACCACCTATCTCTGGAAGGTTTGACTATGTCTCCGGACAAAATCCAAACCATCTCCAACTGGCCTGAACCATGAAAGGTAAAGGACATCCAGTCCTTCCTAGGCTTCGCCAACTTCTACTGCCAGTTTATATTCAACTACTCGGACATCGTGGTCCCTCTCACCTGGCTCACCCAGAAAGATGCTCCTTGAAACTTCTCCAAGGACTGTCGACGTTCCTTCAATGCTCTCAAGCATGCCTTCACCACTGCGCCCATACTCACTCACTTCATTCCAGATACCCCTATCATTGTGGAGACTGATGCCTCTGACTACGCTGTCACTGGCATCTTGTCTATTACTTGTGCTGACATAGAGATTCGTCCAGTCGCCTACTACTCCCGGACCTTGACTGCTCCGGAGTTGAACTATGACACCCACAATAAGGAACTCCTCGCCATCTTCGAGGCATTCCGGAACTGGCACCACTACCTCGAAGGCTCCGCCTCTCCTATAGATGTCATCATGAATCACAAAAACCTTGAGTACTTCTCCACCTCAAAAGTACTGTCCTGCCGGCAAGCCCAGTGGTCCAAATTTCTCTCCCAGTTTAATCTTGTCATTTGTTTCCATCCCAGAAAACTCGGTGCCAAGCCAGATGCCCTCACTAGACAATGGGACGTCTACCCCAAAGAGGGGGATAGTGGCTATGCCCGGGTTAACCCCCAAAATCTTAGGCCAGTGTTCACTCAATAACAGCTTTCTCACTCTCTTTGCACTACTTATTTAGAGTTTCCGGTTCTCCATGCAGTCGCAATCATGGACGTGAAAACACTCCATAGCAACATCCTCTCTGCACTACCCTCTGATCCCATTGCCCAGGTCCACCTCGCAGATCCACCAGACTCTCATTGGTCCACCGACGAGACTGGATTCCTTCGACTAGACAGTCGCATATATGTACCGGACTTGGATGACCCCCATCTCCGGGTTCTCTGGTATCGACATGACCACCCACTTGCTGGCCACTTTGGGCAAAACTGGACTCTGGAACTAATCTGGCATGAGTATACTTGGCCTGGTCTCCGGACCTTCGTCAAGGACTACATCCAGTCCTGTACCTCTTGCACAAGAGCTAAGACACCGTGCCACAGACCCTACAGACTGCTCAAACAGCTCCCTGTACCAGAGAAGCCTTGGAACTCCATCTCGATGGATTTCATCGAGCAACTCCCTTCATCTACTGGTTTCACAGTCATCCTGGTCGTGGTAGACCGGCTTTCTAAACAAGCCATATTCATCCCTACTCATGACACCATCACTAGCCCAGAGCTTGCAAAAACTCTTCCTGCTCCATGTATTCTCCAAGCATGGTGTTCCCGCCTATGTCACTTCAAATCACGGTACAGAGTTTGTTTCTCACTTCTTCCGGTCACTTGGGAAAGCCCTCAACATGCACCTTCATTTCACCTCCGGTTACCACCCAGAAGGCGATGGCCAGACAGAGCGGTCTAACCAGACACTGGAACAGTACCTCCAGATCTACTGCAACTACCAGCAGGACAACTGGGTGGACTTGCTCCCACTGGTGGAGTTCGCATACAACAATGCACCTAGTGCTACCACCGGAGTCTCTCCATTCTTTGCTAACAAAGGGTATCATCCTAACATTTATGTCTATCTGGAACGCAATATGACCTCTGCACGGGCTCATGACTATGCAGTCGACCTTGAGTTGCTGCACCAATACCTTCGAGAAGAAATGGCCAATGCACAACTTCGCTACCAAGGTCCAGCTGATGCCAAACGCACTCCAGCACCAGACTTCAAAGTAGGCGATCAAGTATATGTAAAAGCCAAATACATCCAGTCTACTCGACCATCCAAAAAGCTATCAGAGAAGGACTTGGGTCCTTACGCTATCATAGCACAAGTAGGCTCCCTCTCTTTCACGCTCCGCCTTTCAGATTCCATGCGCACAGTTCACCCCATCTTCCACGTCTCCCAACTCGAACCGGTGTGAGTCAAAGTGTGGATTTGGGTCGGAGTAATAACCCAAACACAACACCAACAAAGGACTATGAAATTGTGCAAGTGGTGGTGTACCTCCACGGTGTCCAGAGAGGATGTGCTGAGGAGGGGGAGAGGGGATCTACACCAACAGGGTGATGCAGACAGAGATACAGGATACTCCTGAGGTACAGGAGTGATAGAAGACGAAGAGGATAGGTGTCTGGACTCTTCCTATAGCCTAGGAAGTGTCAAAGTGGGGATTGAGGTGACTGAGACTGAAGTAGGGATACTACACCTAGAGATTGGTGCAGCAGAGGGGAAAGGGGGCTCCTGACGTCCAGAAGCAATTGGAGATGAAGGATTGGCAGGCTAGACTCCGCTTGAGCCTAGAGAAAGACTTGGACTTGAATAGATTGGATAAAACTTGAATATCAGAGCCTTTAGACCTTCACTGAAGCCTACAAGACTCAAAGTACTGAGGGGATACTGAC
>Ga0307518_10000475_pt1 | contig 30553 bp, 19 predicted proteins | sample 25_EM_MG_FD_203889 | JGI IMG/M metagenome (GOLD analysis project Ga0307518, IMG submission 203889) | Populus trichocarpa ectomycorrhiza microbial communities from riparian zone in the Pacific Northwest, United States - 25_EM | ecosystem: Host-associated > Plants > Roots > Unclassified | place... | reverse complement strand
TGTGTTGATATCAAAATTAATTTTTTAAAAATAAAAAAAATTATTTTGATATATTTCGGCATGAAAAATATTTTGAAAAGCAACCGCAATCACATTTCCGAATATATATTTAGTTATTTTATTATTATTATTATTAAAAAGAGTAACTTTTCTCTGTGTATAATTAAAAAGAAAATCACAGCTTGAGTGAATATAATCTGATTGGCTTTTTTTAATTATTTCCTTTGGGATTGAGTTCGTAATCACAGCACAAAAACTCAACTACGAACTTAAAGTAAATGTAATTCTCGATAGTCAATGTATTTCACTTTAATTTATTTTTTATCATGTCATGTTGTTCTAACTACGTGAATTTAATTATTCACGCACGAATAAATTAAATTGTAGCTGTGAATTGGTTTGTAATTGACAATATGATGTTTTAGGTTAATTAACTATTTTGTAAGATAGGAGTCATTGATTGATCCAACTGTAAATTTCTTGGGCTATACCACTGTCCGTCATTCATGGGAAAAATATATGTGCAATCTAGAAAAGTGGTTAAAAAAACAATTATACATGAAGGCCAATAATTATTAAGAAAGAAATTAATCTATGATGAATTCGTGAAAAACTCTAGGATGAATTTGGATTTTCCAATATTATTTTCCACCTTCTAATCCGCAGACATTACCAAAAAAATAACTATTTTCAAACAAATTAAATAAAATAAATCACAGACTTTATTTTTTTAAAAAAAAGGTGTTTTCTTTCTTTTTTTTCTTTAACTTCTGATATAAAAAGAATATCGTTGCGTATTTAGAGTGTGTTTGTTTTTATATTTTAAAAGTATTTTTTTATTTTTTATTTTTTTTATTTCAAATTAATTTTTTTATATATTCATATTGTTTTGATATGTTAGTGTCTAAAATTATTTTTTTTGTGTTTTCGGATTGTTTTTTAATACATTTAATGTTTTGTGATATTTTTAAATATCTTAAAGGAATGACAAACAATGTCATTGTTTTCTATTTAAAAAAAAATTGTATCCAATAAATATATTTTCAAAGTTCTCTATATAAAAAAAAACATACCTAGAATAATTAAAAAAACTGAGATTGAAAGAAAAAAAACCATTTTTTGAAAGTGAACATAATTTTTTTTTAAATGATATAAAAAAATATTGATGTCAATATGCGTTAACCTCTCAAACTTGTGAATCAGGTTGTGAAACCAGGATAACCCTGTTGAAAAAAAAATCATGAAGCCTAGTTTCAAAACAATTTAATGTTGAATGATAAAATTAAAAGAAAAATAAAAAAGGACATGAAGCAAATAATTGCAATAAAAAGAATAAGGATCAAATTTGAAACATAAACAAAATGACATGACACCTTCAATTTTTATGGCAAATCAGCGCAAATCACAAGGAAAAGAGAGAGAATAAGAAAAAAATGAAAAATAGATTGTCACGCGCCACTAACTCATACATGCGACGCACCACTCAACAACCCTCGCCGAACCATTTTCACGCCACCGTGCAAGCTTGTGTTTGGACGTCGTAGTAAGTCACGCATGCCATTAGAATATGATGACTTGCCTTTACAAGTTAGCATGTGCAATGCACGCACCAATAAAGTTGTCTTGTCCATGTATCATAGCCCATCGTATTTATTTTATGTTCAATTTTGGTCCATTTAAGCTTTAATTATTATACATCAATATATTTTTATTTTATTTTATCAAATCAAAGATCAACTGAGCGTCATAATCTTCTATTGACACTGCAAAAACCCTATATTAGTCAACCATAACAAAATACCAAGTCAAATCCTAAACAAATACAATGCAAAATGATCAAATTAAAAAAAAAAAGTTGAATGGTTGAAAAAAAAAACACAAACTCTTCCTCTAACCGTGTAAATCACTCCAAAATTTTATATAAAAAATGACTGAACATTTGATATAGATTTAAATTCAATCACCCTAGCTCAAAAAATTTTAAATTAATATAATTAAATTTTATTTTGCCAAACTAAATATTAATCAACAATAAAATATTTTTTTAATAATACAAGATTCCCGCGTAACTATCAAGAATAATTTAAAATCAATACAACATTATAAAACCAAATAAAAAGAAAAAAAATCACGGGACCGATGTGAAAAAATCGCAGGGATCAAAATAGAGAGGAATCGTTGTTGCAATCCACATTGATTCCTCTCATTGGTCACAGTGAATCACCAAGTCATCTTATTTTTTCAACAATGATAATTTAAAATCCAACCTGGACCATCAGCGGGGCAAGCCGCCACCACTCGGTGCCTTTTCGATACATGTCAGACCGTCTGGTGTCAAAATAGCTTGAGTTTTCAAATGAACGGTGGAGATTAATGTGACAAAGAATATAAAAAAATGTGATAAATAAGGTTCGCCAACAAGGAACGACTAGTTTCTAATGGGATGGATACTGATCCTCCTTTTTCGTTGATATATTTTTGCATTTTTAAAATAGATTTTTTTACTTTAAATTAATTTTTTTATATTTTTAAATTATTTTAATGTACTATATCAAAAATATTTTTTTAAAATAAAAAATATATTATTTTAAAATAAAAAAATATATTATTTGAAAACATTCTCAAATAAAAAATAACTTTCACATTTCCAAACACTTATAATTCTCCGGTGGACAAGACACCTATTTTCAAAATTGCTTGGAGCTTTTTAAGGATATGGCTGGCACGTGGCTGTCATCTTCTGGACCACGTTATCAGAGAGGCGTTGATGTGGGGCTCAAAACATTTATATATACCACGTGATTGGTATCTGACGAGGAGCCACGCGATTATGGTTTTCACTCTACCTTGCCGCAGAGAGCGTGGCCATGAAGAGAGGTGCGCAGTCACGGGACTATTAACACGCAGTCGGTTGTGGCCGCCACCGGCCAAATGAATGAATAATCTCCATGTAACGGTAAGAGAGAAAAAGAAATAAGAAAAACCGGGTTAAAAAATTCAACATGTATTAAGAACATGGAAAAATAATAGTATATGTTCATGGCTATATTTAGTATGATTTTGTAAATTAATTTAAATTATTTTTTAATCTTTTGATATATAAAGAAATTCTAAATATATTTGGTTATAGATAACTTTTAACTTAAATAAAGTTTATTAAATTGATTTAAAATATTTATTTGATAAAAATTTAAACTTTTTACTTATATTATTATTTTTTGTTTAAAAAATTGTTTTAAACCATTTTTATTAACACATACTTCTAACTTAAAATTATTTTAACTTATTTTTATTATGAATTATTTATAAAAAAAACAGTATTTTAAATCACAAGTCAATATCAAATATGATTGAGTTTTAAGAGATGGTACAGCAATTAAGAATTATGAACAAGGCACGATTAGGATTTGATTGCACTCTATTGCCAGTACGACCTAAAAATATATTGATGTGATTTTGGTAAATTTTTATTTTAAAATATATTAAAATTATATATTTTTTATTTTTAATACCAACACATAAAAAAATTTATTTAAAATAATAAAATTTATTTATTTAACAAATATTTTTAAAACACAAAAATAAGTTGTTATAATCAACATCATATTCAACAAACATAATTTATTTAAAACCCTGAAAGGTAATTTAACTGGTTAGATCTTGAGTTTGTTTCTCAATAGTCACGGATTCAAGTTCTTTCATTATCACTATAAACTTAAATAGTTATTAATTTCAGGACATGTAAAATTGTCGAGGTTGAACAAACTAATCTAATTATTTGTATTAATAAAAAAATAATAATTTATTTAAGTCTTGATGTCAAGAAAGATCCCAGTCTCTACTTGATAGTTCGATTTGAAAATGGGGTCAAGGACCGTCTGCGAGGCACAATTAATTGAGTACTTTGAATTTAAGGGACAGGGAGCCTTCAAATGATCACCGGAGGCCCCAATGATGACCACTTCTGGTTTATTAGCAGGAAAGAATTATGCTATAAACTTTTAGCAGAAGCCTATAATAGCACCAAAAAAGAAAAGGCTAGCCGACAGTCACTTTGCAAAAATTAAGTACAGTTATCTGATTTTATAAAAATAAAAATAAAAATAAAAATAAAAATAAAAATATATACAATATAATTAAAAAAAAATCATGAAAATCATCAATACATGTATCTCATCATGAAATAGAATTCAGTTAACACCTTCAACCTCGATGTTATAAGAAATGAAAAGTAATTTTAGTGGATATTTGAGACAGTAATAATAATTATATTTTAAAATATTTTTTATTTAAAAATAAAATAAAATAATAGTTTTTTAAATATATTTTTAATAACAACATATCAAAATAATTAAAAAATATTAAAAAAATTAATTCAAAACAAAAATGCTTCGAACAATTTAAAAACTCTGATTGAAACATGGGTAGAAGCACCCCTTGGAGTGTTTGTTTTTTCATTCAAAAAATATTTTTAATTTTTTAATTTTTAATTATTTTTATAATAGTTTTGGATCATTTTGATATATAAATTTTAAAAAATAAAAAAAATATTTTAATATATTTTAAAATAAAAAAATATTTTTTAAAAAAACTGCCAAACACTATAATAGATAAAAGGAAGCTGATTTAAGAAATTTTCAATTAGGGAAATGAGAATAAAAGGAAATAATCATCATTTAAATAAACGTTGCAAGTACACATCTGCCCCGCCAGGCAGCGCAGCAGCCCCCTTCCATCTTTATTAAAAAAAACTCCTAGTAATCTCGTTATCTAGCCAACAGGAGTATCTCAGTTCTTTAGGTCCTATGTCTTTTGCAAGGGGAAGTGGGACCCAATCCCACCAAAAAACAAATAAAAAAAGGGCCAAAAATAGCAGTCACATACCGGTTAATCCAAATACTTATCGCAACAACACGACAAATTATCATTTAATCACTGTGTGTGGTTAGCACATTCAGACATAATTTGTTTCAAAACTGTCCCAAAAAATAAAAAAATCCACCACTCCTAATGTCATATCCATATAACTAAAATACACCTGGGTGTACTCTAAGATAGATTCCCTTCCTTCCCCTTTTCGAGTCTGGTTCAGACAACCAAACTGACGGTTAAAACCAAAAACACCAACATCTTTCTCTTCAAGTCTCTACTCTAATTGCTATATGAGCACGGGATGATCCTCTTCTATTCTAGACAGCAAAAAGACAATATAGAAACCCCAAAACGACATCTTTCTGATCACTAGGATTTTAAAGGCAGAGCATGAAGAAAATGCTGCACCGTGAAGGAGAGGAAATGACAGACTCCGGTGACAGTACGGTGATTGTAGGAGTCAAGCTTGACTCAATGAGTAGAGAGTTGTTGACTTGGGCTTTAGTCAAAGTGGCTCAACCTGGAGATACTGTTATTGCTCTTCATGTTCTAGGTAGTAATGGTAAGTGAAACTTTGAACTTGAACTGATATTGTTTTTGGTATTGGTGGTCTGATTTTGGTGATTTGGTGAAATAGAAATTGTGGACCGTGAAGGGAAATCTTCGCTTCTCTCGCTTGTTAAAGCCTTTGACTCTGTTCTTGCTGTTTATGAAGGTTTCTGTAACTTGAAACAGGTTGGTTTCTGGTTTATTACATTAATTTAAACTTGTATTCTTTCATTTGCTATATATATGGCATGCGTGTTTTTGCTATTTAAAGTGATGTGATTTTATTGCCATCTGTTTGGTTGATGAGAAAATGAAAATTTTCGAGTAAATGTTCGTTGACAAGTTAGAAAAATTGGAGAGTTTGGGGGGTTTTAATGGGATGAGTGTTGCAGGTGGATCTCAAGCTCAAGATATGCAGAGGTTCTTCAACTCGAAAAATTTTAGTCAGGGAAGTAAAATCTTATGCAGCAACGAAGGTTATAGTTGGAGCTGCCAAGAATCATCCTTCAATTTGGTCATCAACATCTGTGGCCAAGTATTGTGCTAAAAAGCTACCAAAGGATTGTTCTGTTCTTGCTGTCAATAATGGGAAAGTTGTTTTTCAAAGGGAGCGCTCTCCAAATACTAGTGGTAACTTTTTATTGTTTATTGGAGCTTTATCCCATTTTAATTTCTCTCTTATGGTTTTTTCCTCAATTTTCTGGGTGCAGTAGTAAACAATTATGTAATTGTTACAGGAACAAAAGATCATAGTAAGAGTTTGCTTAGTGTCGTTCACCGTACGATTTCCTCTGAGAAGAAATCCAGAGAATTGAATGAAAGTAGTGCCAATGGGGGCTCTAAGGATGATCAGGATAGTGACCAGATTTTGGAGAAGGCCTTAATGAAAGCTCGTTCGAATAGTCTGGAAAGTATCATGAAAGAGAATTGCTCAGTTTGTGGGTCGGCTACGATATTTGCTGATGATTCCAGTAATGAATCTGCAGAAGCATCTTCCAGTGATAATGGAGGTGATGACAAGTCTTTAGCTCTAGTTCCGGTACCAAGGCTAGAGGAACCCACGAGTTCAGTTTCCACATTAATTAGACAAGTGCCTGAATTAAAACCTGGTTGGCCACTGCTCTGTCGTGCAGTTTTACCAGATAAAAAAGAATCAAACATATCCTTGGTAAGGCAGGTCTGTGTGGTTCAGTGGGAGCAACTCTCATTATCCACTGTCAATTCCGATCATAAACAGGATGGTTCTGATAAGGGTGAAGATAAATTCAATTTAGATGGAGAAAGTGGTGCAATTGTTGCAGTTGGAATGGAGACAGCGACAGCCCCGCATACTCCTCACCACAATTCAAGAAGTCCACCAAAAGAATTGGAGGGTCTTCATGAGAAATACTCAGCAACTTGCAGATTGTTTCAGTACCAAGAACTTCTCTCGGCTACATCCAATTTCTTGGCTGGTCTGTTTCCTTGTACAATTAGAAATTCAAAGCAACTTCAGTTTCTTTTTCGCCATCATGTGATTTATCCGATCCTTTTATTTTGTCTTTCAGAAAATTTGATTGGTAAAGGGGGCAGCAGTCAGGTTTATAAAGGTTGCCTTTCTGATGGCAAGGAACTTGCTGTGAAAATCTTAAAGCCATCTGAAGATGTGTTGAAGGAGTTTGTTCTGGAAATTGAGATCATCACTACCTTGCATCATAAGAACATCATTTCTCTCTTGGGGTTCTGTTTTGAGGACAAAAATCTTCTCTTAGTTTACGATTTCCTACCAAGAGGAAGTCTTGAAGACAACCTTTATGGTAATTGATTAAAAATTCTCTCTTGATCAAATAATAGTCAATCCCTTAATTAGTTTCTAAATAAACTGTTTAAATCTTTCAATCTTTCCCGTGCTTATTTATTTAGGTAATAAGAAGGACCCACTTACATTTGGTTGGAATGAAAGATATAAGGTGGCTTTAGGAGTCGCAGAGGCCTTGGATTATCTTCATAGCTGCAGTGCTCAACCTGTGATCCACAGAGATGTTAAATCATCAAATATACTATTATCTGATGATTTTGAGCCACAGGTGATCGATGCATTTTCAACTCTTCATCTTCTCCTACAATAGTTTACTCTCTGGGTTTGTAAGTTCTGAAGCTTTCCTGGTATTCTCAGCTCTCTGATTTTGGACTTGCTAAATGGGCACCAACCTCTTCGTCTCATATAATCTGCACTGATGTTGCTGGAACTTTTGGGTATGTTATTTCTATTGCCACACCTTTGATGTTACTATTAAGTTTTGTCTTTCTTGTCTTCTCATTTCAAAGAGTTAATATTATGATTTTGATTGTCTTGTGGATTTTAACTTTGATGGACTAAATAATAATTTATTCCACTAGTTGGTTACTAAGAATAGATAATTGCTGCAGTTACTTGGCTCCTGAATACTTCATGTATGGCAAGGTTAACAAGAAGATTGATGTTTATGCATTTGGTGTTGTACTCCTTGAGCTTCTTTCGGGGAAAAAGCCAATAAGCAATGATCTTCCAAAGGGCCAAGAGAGCCTAGTTATGTGGGTATGTCCTTTGCTACTCGTTGAATTAACTTAGCACTGGATTTTTACATCTGGATTTTGTCTCTGAAAATCACATGCATTTGCTCGTCCAGGCAAAACCGATCCTAAACGGTGGAAAGGTTTCCCAATTGTTAGACTCAAGCTTGGGTGATAGCTATGATCTTGATCAGATGGAGAGGATGGTTTTAGCTGCCAATCTGTGTGTAAAACGTGCCCCCCGAGCTAGGCCTCAAATGAGCCTTGTAAGGCATTTCTGTATTCTCTTTGTTCATCATGATATGCCTGCTTATCTCTCACCACTCACGATGCATTACCTCAATTACAGCATCATTAACTCTGAAGTGTACTTGTTAAACATGAACAGTTTACCTGTTGCATTTCCTGGTGTCCTGTTCAAGAAAATAATTTGTTCATTTTTTTTGGTTCAATAAGGTTGTGAAGCTCCTCCAAGGTGACGCGGAAGCGACCAAGTGGGCAAGGTTGCAAGTTAACGCTGCAGAAGAATCTGACGTGTTGGATGATGAAGCATGTCCGCGTTCTAATCTCCTGTCCCACCTTAACCTTGCATTGCTTGATGTTGAGGATGATTTGCTCTCCTTGAGCAGCATTGAGCACAGTATATCATTGGAGGATTACTTGGCAGGTGGAGCCGCTCATCAAGCTTAGACTAACCAACACCATTACTGGCAGGTGAAATGCAAGTAGAACTTGTTCACTCCCTGCAATTCTTTTGTATATACATCCTTTTGGTTTTTACATTTCTTGTTCAGTTAGGTTTGTGTTCTTCTTTGGGTTGCTGACAGATGGGTTTTGGATGAGAGGCTGTTTGTGGTGTGTCCTCCTCCTTCCCTTTAGCGGTCATAATGTAGCCACCAACTTGTTGGGACGGTTCTTTCCTTTTTACCTCAAAGGTGTCGGTGATTGATCTAAATGGATCAAGATTGTAATTTTTTATAATGGTTGACGATGATGATGATGATTTTACTGTAACACTGAACGTTTTCTGATAAAGTGAGACGGTGAGCACAAAAAAAGCCACTGCTCCTGGTGTCTTAAAAATGGTTAAATAGAATAGATTTTGATTAACATGCTTGTTTGTTCCCTGATTTGCTTGTGTTTGTATCTGCTGTCTAACCAGTCCAAGCTAATTAGATCGATAGTCTTTTCTTCTGGGACTTTGTGACTCACAAAATGCTTGTATGGTCCATCCATTTGGAACTTCATGACAAAATGCTCATGTGGGATGGGTCCTTGAGAGTCTCTGTCATCCCTCTCCAGTGCCATTATGGTTGCATTGCCTCGGTTATGTCCTTCCGTCACGGCCTCAGATTCCCTTTCTCCTCTCTCATCACCGTCATTCATTTGCATCCTCAATTTCCCATACCTTCATGGCACTAAGCTAAAAGTGGAGTTCCAGTCACAGTCATGGGCTCATAACCAAGTCCAAAACATCACCTGTTCACTCGCCGATTCCACCAGCACCATGTTTATGACACTAACACAACCAGAGGCTTTGAAGGAATCCAGAGGGCGAGAAACGTTGGAAAGATTTTACCTATGGATAGACTGTCTGAGCTTTATCCCTGTCCCTGACGAAACTCGCCCATGAAAATATCCCTGTTCTCCACCTTCCACCTCTGCAAAGGCCTATCAATTGCACAACAAGATACAGAGCAGTACTGTATGGGCAAAATAATTAGCCTCGTTTTCTCCTTTTGCCCGAACAACTGGTAAAAGATGCATAGAGACTTTGATTATGGAAAACAAAAAACTAATTTGCGAACATGTAAAGGAATCAAGGGTAACAATCAATTAAGAGATTCGGAATCATCAAACTGCGAAGATGGGATATGTATTGCATCCTAGTATCCTATTACTAATTTACTAATGCCTGTTTTACTATGATTATGATTTAAGCATAACAATAAGTTATTCTATCTTAGCAACAGCAAGATGAGTTGTTTAAGTTTTAACTTGTTGGTTTAAAATCGCCTCAAACTCTAGAGTTTGAGTACTTGGAATTGATTGCGAGCATCCACCAGTTGAAATACTTCGGACTATCTGCAAGTTCTTGTTATGGTATTTGAGATATCGTACATCCGATTTCTATCAGGTTCACTGGATGATACTGCCTCTAACCACAAATCTAAATCGAGTTTCGAATGAGTCAAAAGATCGTCCCTATATCTTTTATTCAATAAAGTGTTATATGTTTCCTAAAAAAAAAATCAATGAATTAAAAAAAATAATATAAAAAAAGAAATTATTAGAATCTAATATATCACAAACTACTGAGCTTGACTATTCACGAGCTGTTGTACCATTTTTGATGATTAATTTTTATATATATATATATATATATTTTTATAAAAAGCTTTTTAGATTGAGAAATATTGTATTTAAAAAAAATATCATTTTTTCACTTTAATTTTCTAAGAAATTAAAATATTACTCTGATTTAAAGCTTTTCATTTGTCACATATTGTGGAGTTCATTTTGGCTTATGGTTCTAAAACCAAATGCAATTTCTGATTTTTTCTTCAAAAGTACAAATAGAAAACAGGAAATAATCAACCACACGCGTAAACAGCCGGCTGAGAGCGTAACAAAGAGAGATCACCCTCTCGTTCTTTTCTTTCATAACATGGTCCAAACGCGGCCACACAGATACGTCAAAGATCAAAGAATAGCTACCACCGCTATGGATCCTCGATCTTCCTATTTCCATCACACAAAGTACGCCAATCCTCCTTCTCCTACTCTTCCTCTTCCCCCCCCTCCTCCTCCTCCTTACCGTAACAACCTTAATTTTCATCACCATATCAACTTCCTTGCACCACAGCCGCCACCTCCACAACAACTCCGTCCACCACAAACACCACAATTCTCCCCTCGGAACCCTCAATTCTCCTATAACCATAGCCCTAATCACCCCCAAATTCACGATAACTATCACCCCCAGCTGTCGCACCATGACCTCCCTCACTTCACTCAACTGCCTAGGGTTTCTCATCAATTCAACGACGAGCGTCTGCCGCCGCGTCGTTTACCAGAATCCGACCACCGTGTTCATGAACCCCGACCTGATTTTAGGGTTCTGCGTCATGATCGGCAAACTAGGCATGAATTGGAAGGTAATCCCAATCCTAATTCTAGACTTATTCAGGACCGTAATATCGTGATTGATCGTGAGAGCGAGCATTATCATATTCGTGGTGAATTTGGATCGAATTCTGATAGATCTTCTGCTGGCGATTTTCGAACTGTATCGAATCAAGTGAGGGGTTTTGAGTCAAATTCGGGGAATTATGAGAATAGACGTCGTTTGAATTATGATTATCATGATAAGGGGAGTGCGAATCAGAGTTGGTTTCGTGATAGAGAGGTCGTGAGAGAACCGCGTGATTCATCGATTGAATTTGGTAGTAATGAGATTGGTGATGGTGAAACTAGGATTGCTACTGGGAAACGTGAGCATTATAGGAGTAGAGAAGGGAATTTGGAGGTGGAAAGGCATGGTGGTAAAAGAAGTAGAGAGGGTAGTTATGAGTTCAATAGGACTCCTAGGAAGCAGGTACAGAAAAAGAGTGCTCTACTTAGGATTCAACAGCCTAGTTACAGGAACAGAGAGGATGAGAGATTGCCTTACTCAGGTTATGTTGATGATACCAAATCTAGTTCTTTTAGAGGTAAAGATCAGGAATCTGGTTTTTTTAGAGGTAAAGATAAAGATAAGGTTATACACACAGATCGTGGGATGGGAGAGGGAGAAAGAGAGGGAAGCCCAGTAGAGCTTGATGTGTCTTTTAAGTCTAATTCATTGGTAGCCAAGGCAATTTTGACGCCTTCTTCAACTACAGTGGGTGCTTCTGAAACGATTTTGACACCTAGGAATAGTAAAGTTAGGAAAGTGCTGGTCCCTGCTAAGGATAAGGACAGTATTAATTCATCAATGAATAAACCCAGCAAGGTTGCAGTAGAAGTGGGCAAAGGTGCAAGTGTTGCAAGTAAAGCTTCCAGTTCTGACAAGGATCTAAAGAAGTCCAGAGAGGGAGTTATAGCTTCTGGTATTACTAATGTGCGAGATAGTAGTTCAATGCCTCTAAAGAATAGAGTGGAGATGTCTATGAAGAGGACTGTGGCTGTTAGAATTGGAACGCCTGGTAAAATATCTTCACTCGGTGGAAAGAAGAAAAAAGTTGTCAAGAGAGTAGTGAAGAAAGTTGTAAGCCATAATTCAACTTTATCTAGTTCACAACCAACAAAAACTCGTGATGAACCTGTGAAAGCAGATAGCTTTGCCCATACTCCAGCTGAACCCCGTGACACTGACAAGGCTGCAACTGTGGCTGATGTTAATTCACAGCGTTGTCCAATTGAAGCTACAGTGATACCTGAGAATGACAGGGTGGAGAGATTTGAAAAGTTTATGGAATCAGGGCAGGCTGGTGCCGGAGCATATTCTGGTAATTTATTTTCATATAATAGCAGTGGAAAGAAGAGCTGCTCACGTTCTCCCTTGGGCTCTTCAAATCACAACGAAACCAAATTTGGTGAGAGTTTTGTAAATGGTGATTGTGCCGAAGCCTTGCATGCTATCCCAAATATTGACGACAGTTTAACAAAATCTCTGGATGAAATTATTAGCTCTGATATTGGTGGTGTTGAAGATGTCAGCAAGCAGCCTTGTCAGAATGGAGATTCTTGCTTACTTGAGAACAATGCAGTGAGGGGATCTCTCAAGGTTATGGATTCTATTGAGGGCAATACTGATTTTGGTTTATTAAGTTTAGAAAAAACGATAATTCATGAGGATCCTATGTATTCATGTATCCCTGTGATGGGTTTAGATGTTGCTTCAATCAACTCACAACAGAGAATTACGGTTTCTGACAAGGGGACATCTGATGTTGGTTGCAAGGAGCCCTGTAGAAATCAGGGTAGCCCATTAGCTGAGAGTGGCATCACTGATTTCCTTCAGGGTGCTAGTTTCCCTGTAGGAAGCAATGAAATTTTCACTGTATCCATTTCAGAGGAAACAGGAAGTCAGAATGCTGTCATACGCCTCAATCAGGGAGTAGGGACCATTTTGGGTTCACCAAACTGCTTTACTAATGTAGAAGAAATTGATATCTCCGGCCATGGAACTGGTGATGGTATGGGTGAGGAGCTATCTCAATATGGGGCTGCTAAAACATTGGAGAGTGAACCCATCAGAGGTTCTCTAGACACCAAGGTTTCTACAAGTGGCGGCGAGGAGGAGGCAAATGACATTAAGGAGAACGATAAAAAAATTGAAATGCCTCAGTCAGATTTATCAAGGACAGATGTACCTGACATGCATTTGGAGCCTGCAAATATGGTCACCAGTACCACTGCACATTGGGTGGACAAAACTTTGAGATTATGTTTTGAAGATGATGGTACAGCTCAGTGTACGTTTTCTGGTGCTCAATTTGTGGATGCTGGCTCACAATCTTGTAGTAATGTTGTCAGTGTTCTTCATGAGGGCAGTTTAACAGATGTTTCAGCGGCTAAGGTTTCTGTCAGGAGTAGTGCTGATGTTGGTCAAAGAGGGGCATCACAAAGGAATGAAAAGAATAGAAAGTCCTCTGCTCCTCAACTGGAATTGTGTTCTCCAGTAGAATCTGATGCTGATGAGGGACCTGTATTTGCAGGTAACTCTACATCAGGTATGGAAGTGCCATCCAATTCTGGTGATAGTCTAACACTGCCAAAAGGGGAAGTTGTAGTGTCTGATATGGATTCTCTGTGTACTTCTGATTTGCTATTGGCGCAGAAGGGGATCACTGCGCTGCTTGAAAATGGTTCAGCAGGGGAGCATTTAAGCTCTGTGGCTTCTATCAAAGATGCATTTGAAGTTGATGGTCTAAAAGATGTTCAATCTCATTTGTCTGTTGAGGAACTGGCAGTTAAAAAAGTGACATCACATAGTCTATTTGTATCGGTTGGCGAGGACATCATAAACACCACTCCAGTTATGGTTGGAGGTAGGAATCAAAATGATTACATGGATATTGATGCTGTTGAGGGAGCCAAAGTGGACATTGATGCTGCAGAAGAACAAGTCGGTACTGAGAGTGTGACTGATCATTGCCAAATCCCTTCAAAACTTCAGACCCAGTACTTGGATGAAAATATTCCTAGTATAGATGTGGATGATGGCGGGTTTCATGGTGCAAAGAATGATTCGCCTTGTATGTCAAACAATCCATCTTCATTTGGAGATGGCTTTGGAGTTTCTTTTACCAATTCCGGTGATGAACTTGTGGAGATTGTACCTGAGACACTGTCTGATAGGGGTTCTCCAGAAACTTTGCCTGATGTCATGGGCACATCCCTCAGCAAAAATTCAGTTGAAAAGATTCATGAGAATGATGATAAAATTCCAGCTGAGAGGCCTGTAATCAATGTTGGTTCTGACTCATCTATGAGTATTTCAAGTTCACAAAATGCTAAAGTTGTTTTAAATTTGGATCATGCAGTGGAACGTGATCAGTTGTTGACTGGGAAGACAGGGCATTTGCCTTCACAGGATTCCAAAATTACAACTCAGATGCCAAATGCCAAGAGTGGGGATTTATATGGAAAGAAGAACCATAGTAGTCATCCTATTTCTAAGATTTATTCAGGTCGCTCATCTTTTGTTTTTTCTGCTTCAAAGAGTTCAGCTTCTTCATCTCGCATCTCAAAAACTCGAACATGGCATCGAAATGATAATTGCTCTGATTCTGCTCCGCCATCAAACAAGGCTTTCTCGAGCACTGTTCCTGCGCAAAGGCTATTTCCTAGAAAAGGCGATAAGTCCCAGCGCACCTCTTACATTCGCAAGGGTAACAGTCTTGTCAGAAAACCTACTTCAGTTGCTCAATCCCCAGGCCCCCATGCTTTGAGTTCTTCTGTATATCAGCTCAACTCTTCTGGTACTGATGAGCCAAAGAAGAGTGCTGGCTCTGACAGTAGAATTGATCTTGCTGATCCTCTCAATGTTTTGAGAACAGGAGGCATGGATGCTTCTTTTGAGAAACCGAGAACACCTTCACTATCTAGTGTCTCTAAAATATCAAATCGAGCAAGCAACTCTTTGGGGGGTCGTGCATCTTCACCATTAGCTGAGCATCTTCACTCTCTTTGTACTGAAACCGTAACGGTCCCAGCAAAATTGTTGGAAAGCAATGACGTTCCAAAGTCTTCTGATGACGTGTTGAAAATTTCAGGATCTCCAATTACTCAAAATAGCCAAATTAGTAATTTGGAATGTCACAGTGATACAAATGATGGGAATACCGTGGCTTTAGCAAATGGTAAGAGCCTAACATATGTTAAGCGAAAATCAAATCAGTTGGTTGCATCTTCAAATCCTTGCGCGTCTTCTGTTCAAAATGCTCATAACACATCATCTGATAGCTATTACAAGAGGAGGAAAAATCAGCTAATTAGGACTTCACTGGAAAGTCAGATCAAGCAGACAGCCAGCATCCCTGATGAAAGTTTAAATTCAGAGGGACAAACTGCTCTTAACTCTTTCAGCAGAAATTTTAGTAAGAGACGACAGCGTAAAGGTGTGTTTGATCAACTTATCTCTCTCTCACTCACTGCATTTTTAATCTCCGTGAAGATCAATCTAAATGAACTGGTTGATTATGAGGCTTATGTATCTTATGACTTTTATAATATCGAGGCTGAAAGCACTTGCACAACAGGAAAATTTTAGGTGTTATATTATATCATAGCCATGCGAGGAGCCTTTTTTGAGGGAGTGGGGTAATGTAGTCCTGGTGCAGAGGTAAAGACATCTCTGGATTCGAGTAGTGAGATTCAATATTAGCAAGTGGGGAAAAAAAACAGAATTTGGTTCCATATTTCAGGTTCTGGAAGAGCACCTAAAACACCTGACATGCTCTGTGCAAACTCTGCAGAGCAGCTTTCATTGACTATACCTTCTTTTACTATTTACTTGTTGAAGTTCGAAATACATGTTTCTCACCTTGGGTTCTTTTTCTGATAAAAATCTCTCACCCTACATTTTATTCCACATTTGCTGTGTTTCTACTGAATGCGTACACCCCTAAGCTATTTAATTATGCTATCAGTTTAGTTACTCTGAGGGAGGCAAATTGAGAATGCTTTGGTATGAGCCCTCTTTTTTAACTGATGACATCTTGGTCAAATGAATTGGCTGGCAGGAAGTCTCAGGCTCCAGTGTTTTATTAATTTTCTGAATCTATATAAAGAGATAAAGTTGGGATCAGCTTTATGTATGAGAACATGGAGTTCTGGCTATCGCGCTGCTTGTATCATATATCTAAGAATGAACTGGCAAAATTAATGGCATAATTTATTTATTGTGGACCGATTTTTATTAAGAAGATATGAATCCAGTTAGTGTGCATGCATCATACATAATCATGGATTCTTTGTTTGAGTGATCACCACTTTTTTGGATGTACTTACCTAATGTGTTCAAGTTAGTCCAAACATCATTGGAAAACTAGTTTTTGACTAATTCTTTTTTCCTTAATTCTTTCTAAAACAAAATGTATCTGGGATGTTATCTTATACTAGAAATTGAATAGTTTGAAGATCCATGTATTCTAATATCCTTTGAACATTATATGGAAATTAAAGTTCTAGCTAAACTTTTTGCTTGGCATAGACATTCTCTGCATAACTTTTTTTGTACCCGTTTATAATGTCTGTTGTAGCAAATTTTTAAGTAATTTTTTCTATGTTAAGCTGTAGCCCACAGTGGATGAAGCCATAATATACTCCCTGGTATAATGTGGAAATATTGTTGGAATAGCTTTTCATCATTTGTTGGGCTCTAGCTAATCTTAATTGTTAAATGGCTTCTGCTTATGAACGGAAATATTTATTAAGCAAAGACATTCTTTCCATTTCTTGCATTCCAAATTTTAATTTTAGCTATAGCAGTTCTGTTCACAGCCCCCCCAAACTTGGTGTGTTTCTGCAAGTTACGTATTGTGATCTTGGTCATGATTTACTTCCAATGAATTAGCTTCCAGATATTGTTGGAATAGCTTTTTTTATCATTTTATTTTGACAAATCAAGAATCATTAGAAAATAAACTGAAGTTGGCCATCATTTGCAGTTGTGACAAAGACTTGTAAACCTTCTAAGTTGTCTTTAGTCTGGACACTGCATGGTGCACAGTTATCAAAGAATGATGGTGATTCGTCGCATTGTGGGAAGGTCTTGCCTCATTTGTTTCCCTGGAAAAGAGCAACCTATAGGAGAAGTTCCTTGCCAAATTCGTCTTCCATTTCTGATCATAGTTCCTTGTCTACAATTGGGTACAATAACTGGTGGTGTTTTCCTTTAGGTTTCTGCTACTAATTTCACTGTCTTTTGTAACTTTCCACAAAAAAATAAAAAACTTGCCATTCTTTCTCAGCAGGAAATTGCTACTTTTGAGAAAGAGGAATACAGAGTACACGAGGTCAAAACATGGATTTTCACTTCGAAAATCCAAGGTATTAAGTGTTGGTGGGTCTAGTTTAAAATGGTCAAAATCCATTGAAAAGCACTCAAAGAAAGCCAATGAGGTCAGTTAGGCTGGATTGCAGGCAAACCTTTTGTTTTATTTTTCCTATTTAAACAGATTTGAAGTCCATGTATGTTCACTTTACAATGTAAGAGTTTCATCATTCTTGAAAATACTCCATTTTGCTTCTATGCAGGAAGCTACCCTGGCTGTTGCTGCAGCAGAGAGAAAGAAAAGGGAACAGAGAGGTGCTGCACACGTTGCTTGTCCAACAAAGAGTAGAAACATTTCTCGTAAGTTTACTCGAAGTATGGAGCTGCGCTGAATATGCAGTGATTCTGGTCTGCAGATGTCTCCATAGTGCTTGCTTATAATCTGTTTGTATGGGATTTTAGTGTTCATTCATCCATGTGGTTTTTTGAAATATGCTTTTAATGATTGTCTTGTAGAACTATAATATAATGGATTTGAAAATATACTTACAATTTTTTTGCAGGAGAACGCATTTTCCGTGTTGGTTCAGTACGCTACAAAATGGATTCTTCAAGGCGGACTCTTCAGAGGATATCAGGTGGTCCTTTATTGATCTTTTTGTTGTTCATTTTGTAGGTTATTTATTGTGTTGGGTGTTGATAGCTTGGGCCTATGCCACCGAATTGGTTTCTAATAAGTGAAGAAAAATGATTTGTAGATGATGAGTCATCGTGCGCCGGAGCCCTTCAAAAAGAAAAGGATGCCAAGAAGCTGTATATTCCAAGGAGATTAATGATTGGGAAAGATGAGTATGTCTTTGGTTTTGTTGCTTTTGAATATTTAGTTTCTAGTTGAGAGCACGGTGGATTGTTAATTGCCTGATATTTTAGAAACCTATGATTTATGTTTTGGTTACTGGGTTATAAAAGTGGCTGCTTACAAACAAATTTTAAAACTGGCAGATATGTTCGAATTGGCAATGGTAACCAGCTCATAAGAGATCCCAAGAAGCGAACTCGCATTTTGGCCAGTGAAAAAGTACGATGGAGTTTGCACACTGCAAGATCACGGTTGGCCAGAAAGCGAAAGTACTGTCAATTTTTCACAAGATTTGGAAAATGCAACAAAGATGATGGGAAATGTCCTTTCATTCATGATTCCTCCAAAATTGCTGTCTGCACAAAGTTTTTGAATGGTTTATGTTTCAATCCTGACTGCAAATTGACTCATAAGGTTTCTAGTCAAAAGAACTTGACATCCCTGTTTCAAATGGCTGATTTGCCTTTGTTGACATTCCTTCTTGATTTTATTTCTTTTGCAGGTCATTCCTGAAAGGATGCCTGATTGTTCTTACTTTTTGCAAGGTGCTTTCACCCCTTCTATTATGCTTTTGTATAATCTATTAGTGATAGTGCAGGATTCTGAGAATTTTTCTGGCAGGCCTTTGTACCAATAAAAACTGCCCTTATAGACACGTGCATGTCAACCCAAATGCTTCTACCTGCGAGGGATTTCTCAGGGGCTATTGTGCTGATGGGAATGAGGTATTGACATGTTCTTTGTATTCGAGTAACTTGTTTTTGATTGACTTTTGATGATTAAATATTGAATTTTCGTCAAAAGGAGAAAAATATGTGCTAGTTGCTCCAAAGATGATTTACATTGCCACATCCAGTAAAATTACAGGGACATTATTACTTGTAGGATTGCCCGCCCACCGGACCTTCCTTTCCTTAAAACCGCTGGCTGACGCAAGCTGTCTCTGGCAATTGCTATAAGATTATCCAATTGATTAGGCTTTGAGATACTGTTTTGCCCCTGAAACAAGTTTTAGAAATGCTTCATTTCATTCCTGATGATCTTTTCTGTTTAATCCTTAGAGATATCTATTGTTTTTTTAATGCTTGATGACTCTCTTTCTCCGCCCACACACCTCGCAAACCTTAAGCTTGTAAATGCAATATAAATCTGCTATGCAGTGTCCGAAGAAGCACAGCTATGTCTGCCCCTCCTTTGAAGCAATAGGATCCTGTCCTCAAGGATCCAAATGCAAGCTACACCACCCCAAAAACAGAACGAAGGAAAAGAAAAGCAAGCGATCACGAGAGAACAATGCACAAGGGCGATATTTTGGCTTGATGCACATCAATGCCACTAAGACGAGAAATGCAGTGCCTGGAAAGCTCTATGTGCAAGATAATGATACCATTTGTTTTAAAGGAATTGCTGATTATATCAGCCTTGATGTTAGTGATGAAGAAGTGGTAGAAAATAACAATCCAGGTGATCTGCATACAGCATTCGGTGATAGTGACCCCTTGAACTTGCAATTAGGTGATCTTGATAAGTTAATTAAACCAGTCCGTATAATGAACATCTAACGCCAAGATCTCTGGTAGCTCAATTTTTAAGCACCAAGCTTGTGCCACAGGAAGTCTGTTTGTTGTACAGGAGGCAAATCAGGTTTTATCACTCTGGTTTTCTGTCATTGCAAATGCCTTTCGGTCAATAGAATAGCGTGGGAAAAGATGGAATGATTTTGATGAGCTTGCAACCTTCTTTGGTTGTGCATAGGGTATATGTTAGTTCTTCATTAGGAAATAGGAATAGGAACAGGAATAGGATTAGGAACAGGAATACAGATGCCTTGTGTTTTCTTTTCTTTTCTTTCATTTATAGTCTTTTTATAGGAATACATTTTGTGGCTTCCTTTGTGTACATGATACGTTGTAATAATTCATAAATGAAATGATGCTGCTAAGTTTTCGTCCTTCCAACTTCTTTAATTTTGTGTTTCTCATGCTCTTTTGGCGCCCAATAATACTACTGTTACCCCCCCCCCCCTCCCTGGAGGATGAAAGCATTGTGCTCGGCATTAGTTGTGCTTGAAAAATCGTGGCCTTTTCATAGGCATGGCTCCGAAGTTGAACTTGAATGAGTTGGAAGGTTTCCGTCAAGTTTGATTTCTGGAATACTGATGAGAATCGAGAATCGATCCCAGTTCTTCTGGCAGAGCCAAGAGCGCTGTGCAAAAAAGATAGTGGTATCAAAGTTAGTTATTGAACGTCAGGCATTTTCAGGCCAGGAATATGAGATTATATTTAGCCTTTGCATTGCAGAAGGGAGTGAGAAAATTCAGAGTAATAATTACTACAAATTTGGAGTTGCTAATCATTAATTAATATCGCCGTAAACTTAAATCATCTTTGTTTTTGTGCAGTCATGCCATGCGTTACCCTGTACGCATCCTTTGGTGCCTGTTCCTCACAAAACCAAGAAAGAAAAAAGGTCGAGGGTGGCAAGAATGATCAGCTCAAATGTTTTGAACGTCCAAAGTCCACCGTTGCAAATGGACAATACGTCTTTTTAATTCATTAATGTAGAAGCACAATTTAAAGAGCCCAAAAATATACATACAGAGAAGGAAATAGAAACCCTACATTAAGCTCAAAGCTAAAAGCTAAAAGCCAGGCTATAAGAGAGTGCCATAGCTCAATTCGTGGCAGCCCATCATTTTCTGCTTTTCTTCACCACGCAGACCTTCGTACCGTCAATAAAATTAAGTCTTATCTTATCCAGAAAATAAATGGACTTCAATCTGCTGGCTTTTTTAAGAATTTCCCAAAATCTCAAGTACTGGAAAGTAAATCTCTAAAAAGCTAGCAAACAAAAAGTTAATAGAATTTGACTACCAGTGCCAAATGCTACAGCGCATTAGATTTTTAGCAATGGCAGCAACTTCCTCTTACCTAGCTGGTGCAAAGTTCTCTATGCTGGGTTGGCTTGGAGGCAGAAGAGAACTGAGAAGGAGACACATAATCTCTGTTTCAGCTCAGCAGCAAGCTGAAGTCCAAGGATCACAGGAAGTGGATGCACAAGAAGAAAAAGAGCTAGAACAGGAGAAAGTGAAGCAACCAACGCAACCAAGACCAGTGGAACCACAAGTGAACGTGAAGAGCAAGAACATGAGCAGGGAATATGGAGGGCAGTGGCTCAGCAGCGTCACACGGCACGTGAGAATCTATGCTGCCTACATTGACCCAGAAACTTGTGAGTTCGATCAAACTCGGATGGATAAGCTCACCCTTATCCTTGATCCTACAGATGAGTTCGTTTGGACAGAAGAGAGTTGCCATAAGGTTTACTCCTACTTCCAGGAGCTTGTGGATCACTACGAGGCGAGTCTGCCATAAAAATCATGCATTTTTTAATCTTGAGAGAACTTAAAATTGTTCAAATTGCTGGAAGTTCTACTCCATCTTTTGTTCAGATTTGCAAACCCTCTTAGAAAGAAACACAGGTTGAAATTATTATCGGAAATGATTTAATGTCATGACATTTTTTTTATTCGTTTTTCATTGAAAAACAAGAGCACCTGAATTAATTAGTAGTCTTTATATCATATTAAATCTCCCATGAAAGTCCCGTATCAAACCTAAAACAAATGGAACTGCATCGGTAAATACATGCTTACCCTGATCTTTGCATCATGATAAAGACTAAAGAGTTGGGGGCAGGGAGATAGTCGGCTTCCTTTACCCCCTTACAAACACATCTTTAATCCAAAGAGTACGCCAAATCAAGTGATAGATGTTGAGGCGTTTTGTGATATAACCACATCTTTCTTCATCCCAACCGCAACAAAAAATCCATTCCAGAAAACATCAACTTAAAACTTTTTTTTTCGGCTGCAACTTTAGGACTGAAATCATCTTCTTTCCATCCAATCGGCACTGATACTGCTGAAGCATCCTCATACTGCATTTTAACCAACAACAGCTTTGATTTGAATAAAAGGATGCCAGGGAACCTGGAAATTACCAAGCATCTGTATCAATCTTGAATGGAAGATGTGTTCTGTAAAGTTCTGTCTGGGTGATCAGTGGATCCCTGTTATGCCTTACGAATACTGTCGTGTTATGTGCAAACAGGGTGCCCTGTTGACAGAATACACACTGCGACTGATTGGTTCGGATATAGAGCACTACATTAAGGAAGCTGCTGTATGATGGAGAAATCAAATACAACATGAATGCAAGGGTCCTGAATTTCAGCATGGGGAAACCACGCATTCTATTTAACAATGATGGCCAGCTGGAAGATGTACAATCATAAGATACAGATAGGGTGTCCAGACAAAACATAGACGAAAGCATCAAGTTGAGATGTGGAATGTTTAAATACGGTTTCATACTGACGGCTCATCTCCACGAGCTGCTAAAAGTTGCATCAGTATTTAGCATTCTATACATTGGCACCTTCTACCTGGTATAGTTTTTGGAAGTACAACCTTCGCATCTACCAATCTTCTTCACATGCTAGATTATATTTCATGATCTAATTCAGTCACTCATAAGACATCTATCTCCTTCTTATGTTGTGGCCGCACTTTCAAACATAAAGAGTCCAGCCAAGGTCGAAGTGCTCGAGATCCAGCATGCGATGCATTCTGGACAAAAAAGTAACAACCATATGGATTAGAAAGTGCCATATTTGTGCTTACAACAATTAAAACAATGTCAAATACGTTTAAGCACACAAAGCAAATTCGGGTCCATAAATTATTTTGTGTTAACTGGCAAATATGGAAAGTCGAGGTCACAACAGTCTACCTAAGGCTAAAACTAGCAATTTAATAGATATCTATGCTAAACCAAAGACAGTTGTCTTCCTTGTTGAATTGAAAAGAAAGATAATTTCCAATTTGGTTCGTTCATTGATTAAATGCATTACTGAAACAGATTGATGTTAACACTAAAAAAGGTTTTGAAAAGAAAACACAATAGAAGTTTATACTCACCATCAACCAATAGAAAAAACCACGCATGAGATTCAAAATTTCTGGCTGATTACCCTGAGCTGATCGGATCTTTGCTTCAAGATCTACAAGAACAAATAAAAAAAAATTACTAGTAAGTTACAAACAAAATAATAAAAAATCATAAAAATGGTATATCAATCATGGCCATGCATAAATACTGAGAGAAGGAGAGTAACAAAGAGAGTAGCAAGAGCTCAAAATTCAGATGGCATGCATTTGTAAACTGAAAAACAATGCTGATGATAAAATCACCTGCATGATGGTCAAGATAAGATTTTCCAATAGCTTTTGTTTCAAATCTTATACACCCACTCCGCAAGTTTATATCACGGTTCACATGACTTCGGTGAGATATTCTTTGCCACAGGTCTTCAAACTCCCTTTCATCATAAGGCTTTTCAAGGATTTTCAAAAGTTCCTCTCTAAATTTACTGGAAACTCCGTTGTCCATCCAACCTTCATCCTTAATTTGCAAAAACATAAATCCAAAACAGACTTCAGCTGTTATAATTATGCTAACATAATTCATTTGAAAGCACAGAAACATGATAAATAAGGAAACGAAAGAATTGGGGTAGGAAAGGATGAATTACCTCTACAATGTATGCTTTTGAACTCACAAATGGAGTATCATTTCCATCAAGAAATTGATCCTTGTCCATGACAATCACCTCAGAATCAGAGGAACCCTGTTCATCCTCTCCAAACAAAACTCCTTTTCCACTTTGAGGAGCAAATACTGCATATCTACCATTTTTTTTAAGTGAATTCAAAAAACTTTGGTAGCTATGATCCACCATATCCAGATTCATCTCACATTTGTTTTTGCAATTTGTGGAGCTAGGGGCTTGTGGACTAGGCTTTTTACTTGCATGCCCATCAGCTCCATGTGGGACTGTATTCGGGGACTGCTTTTCAAACGTCCTTTCAACTGCCGAATTTCCCCTTTCTTTGGCTGGAACATCCTTTATATTTTGTTGAGTTTCCATCCTACAATTCTCCATATCCAGATGCATATGTTTGCGCTTGCAATTATTCATACCAATAGCTTGTTGACTAGGTCTTTTCCTTGCAATTACATTTTCTCTGCAAGAAACAAGATTCGAAGGTTCCTCTCTCACCTTACTTTCAACTGCTGAAATCTTTCTCTCTCTGGATGGAGCAGCCCTGGATTTTCTTTGATTCTCTGTTATATGATTCACCATTGTCATTTTCACCTTGTGTTTGCGCTCGAAATTAGTCAAACTAAGAGCTTCTGGACTAGGCCTTTTACTTGCGCCTTCATTTGTAAGATCCACAGTTTCCACGTTCAAATTCCTTTCAACAGCTGAAACCTTTCTTTCTCGGGCTGGGACATCCCTCAATATTCTCTGGTTCATATCCAATTTCATTTCATGTTTGCTCTTGCAATTAGTTGGACCAAGAGATTCTGAATTAGGCCTTTTGCCAGCATGTCCATCTGCTCTACAAGAAATAGGATTCATATATTTTGTTTTCTTCTTGCTTTCAACCACTGAAATCTTCATTGCTCTTGCTGGAACACCCCTCAATTTTCTCGAAGCTGCCGCTCTCTCTTTCCTCGTAACACTCCTCGTTTTCATTCTCTCAATTCTCGAATCATTCTTCAACAATTCCGTGGTTCCTTTGTTCTTTCTCTTTGGACAGTCCTTCTGAGTGTTTGGTTTCTCAATGTTACACCCATCATATGCGCCATCTTGTAAGTCATACCTAACAGTTATTGATATCTCATTAGTCAGCGGAATCTCAAGAATGCATGATTTCCCATCCTGTCTAAGATTATCCAAGAACATCTTATAGTCAGGATCCTCATTAGTGTCGGCACCATCACCTACAAAACCATCATCTTTATTATTACCATCATCTCCTTCATCTTCACCAACAATGCCATTATTGAGATGCCCACCATCAACGATATCATTATCTCCAGCCCTAGCACCATCTAGACCAACATCAACTGTCCCAACACTAGCAATGCCATCAGGCAGAGGCATAGGAGCAGTATCATCATCAACAAAACTAGTATCCGCATTACCACCATCCAAAGCCCCATTAATGCCAACACTATTCTCCACAAACCGATTAACAAGGTCAACAGCATTACCATTATCAGTTGACCTGACATTTCTCGTGGATGAAGACTTGATATCCACACAAGCATCACAGTCACTATCAACATACAGCCCTCCATCTAAGTCCTTTAAAAACTTCTTGTAATGTTCATCAACCTCATAATCATCATCATCATCAAGTAGAATACAGCTGCTGCTGGTGGGTGCATTCATTGGAGACACGGTATATTTAATACCACTGTATCTTTCGTTATTTTTCTTGGATGAAGAAGACTTCGTGTCAAGATGAGCATCACTATCAATAAACGGCCCTCTAACTGAACCATCATGATACTTCCTGTAATCTTCATCACCAACATCGCTGTCATGGCCATCCTTCTGAGCACAAAAAATTTCAGAGCTACTCTTCAGAGCTGTAATGTCTTTACAGCTGTCGGTTTTTCCATTAGAATTGACCTTGAATCGTCGAGTGCCAATATTCCTTCTCTTCAACCTCCGATCCAACCTCTCATCATGCATAAAATCAAACCCTTCACTTTGAACAACAACAGTTTCGGTAGACCCCATCAATATCCCCCCCCCCCCCCGAAAAAGAGGTCCTTACTTAATATAATTGAACTAATTAATCACCCCTGTTTTCAAAGTAAAAAGATGGACAATAAAAAATTATCAGTTCACTGCTAAAAAAACAAAACTTTTCAGCTTGTCACAAAAAAGAAAAAGAAAATAACAAACTGCAAAACACACCAATTACAAGGATGAAAGAAAAAAGGGTCTAGACTTTCTTTAGAAAAAAAACCATAAAAAAATCTACATGCATGCAGATTTCTAGACAAAGAAACCCTTTTCACAAACAGTAAAGATACCCTCCTTTCCTCTCTCGTTTTCTCCTAAACCACAGAAAACCACCATAATTATAGAAGAGGGAGAAGAGTTTCTTACCTGATCAGCAAAAAAATTGATGCTTTGATGACATATTGTTGAAGAGAGCCAGAACAAAAAAAGAAAGATAGAAAAGGAAAACCTAAAGTTATATTTGGGAAGATTTTGAAGAGAGAGCTTTGAAGTAAATCAGAAATGGAGGACAGGTAGCGAATCGAATGGGAGAGAGAGAGAGACGGCAGAGGGAGTGAGTGACTTGTGTTTGGAAATCAAAGTCTGACATGGTGAGCAAGTTGTTGCCTATTTATAGGATCCGGCTTGGTTTGTACGGTCAACCTAGAACCTGTTTTTTAATATCGTTATGAGCTTTTTTTTTTAAAAAAAAAAAAAAAAATTGAAACAACGTAGTTTATATCTTTTTATTTTTTTAACAAAAATCAAAGTTTAGGTCAACCTAATCCACAAAGACCTCCCGGGTTTGGTATGGTCAGCTCCAATGGAGTGTTTTTTAAAAAATTAAATTTTTTTATTAAAAATTATTTTTTTTATGTTTTAATGTAATGATTTTAAAAATAATTTTTAAAAAATAAAAAAAATTATTTTAATTCATTTCAACATGAAAAACACTTTAAAAAATAACCGAAAACTATACTTCCAAACAGGTCCAAAATCATGTATTGTAACTTTGAGTTGTTGTGGGATGAGCAGAACCGGGTTTGGTTCGGTTTGGATAAAAACCAAATTGAACTAAAATCTTTTTTCTAAATTATGAACCCAACTGAACTGATCAGTTTGGTTTGGTTTTGATTTTTTCCCTAAAAACCGGTTAAACAAATGGCTTATTAAATGGTTTTTAAGTGTTCTTATAATGGGCCTAAGCTTTTCTAGGCTTGTTTTGAGTTTTTTATAATGATACTGGGATGTTTAGGCCTGTTTTATGGATTTGTTTTTTTTGTTAGGGTCCTGTCCTGGGCTTTACTGTAACACTAAATTAAATTATAATCATCATACAATACATTAATTGATCATGCCTTTTTCTTTTCTATCCAATGGATCAAATATAAAAGTGCCAAAAGAGCTGGCAAAGAAAACAAAAGGCAAACAGCAGGAAGGTGGCAACATCACCACAGTAAAAAAAATAAAAAAATAAATAAAAGACAAAACCAAGATAGAGACAAAATATACAAGGAAAAGAGGAAGCTGACATGAGAACCACAGTTTACCGAGACAGGAAGCTCGGCAGAACACCAACTCCTTGCCATGAGAGGGAATAGCGGTAGAAAACCCAAAGAAAGACCTGATGTAGATGGAGCCCGTTCCGGGGAAGCAACTACCATCCCCGCCGTGAAATTGACTACAAGAGGCAGATATCAACCCAACCATGAATAGATGCTAGAATAATGTAAGGGGTTTTTTTTTTGGTAGCATAAAAAACCTGAGGTTCGTTATTCAGGTTTAATAAACTCAGTTAATTTAAATAATACAAATAAAAATTATAATGATAATAAAAAAATTAAAAATATAAAAAAGTTTTAAAAAGCCTTATTTAAGCCTGTTCAGTTAATATGTCAAATCTACAATCTTGTTGTAATACTGAGACAACCCTTTCAAAAACAAACAAAATAAAACTATAAATCACAATTATTAAACAATCCAATATCGAATGGCGAAATAAAAAAAAAATGAAAAAAAAATCTTGGTCAATTTGGGTTAAGTTGCTAACCTCGTGATCATGGGTACAATATTAGAATAACCTCCTGGAAAGAAAAGTGAAAAAAAAACATCACGAAGACTAATTCTTAATAAATCAAATGTTGATGGATAAAATTAAAAAAAAAACAATTTTAAAAAGGAAACAAAAAAATCAATGTCAACTCGTGTTAACTTTCAAAACTCGTAACTCTGGTCATGAGCCCAAGACTAACCCTATAAAAAGCAATCCTTAAAAAATAACAAAACAAAATTCTAAGTTGATAAAATGTTGAGAGATTAAATTTTTTAAAAAATACAATTAAAAAAAAAGATCCAAAGCAAAAGAGAATTCAATAAGAAAAATGAGGACTAAATTTGATATAAAAATAATTTGAAATCAAACAATGAGGAATGAAATTGAAAACAAAATTCAATTAGAAAAAAAATAAAAAAACAACAATTAAATGAATGAGGATCAAATTTAATATAAAAATTAAACGAAATTAAATGATGATGAATCAAATTAAAGAGAAAAATCAATCAAAAAAGACAAACAAAATAGAAATAAAAAGTATGAGGATCAAATTGAATATAAAAAATAAATGAAATGACACTTTTATATTTTGGCGAGAAAAAGAACAAAGAAAAAAAGAAAAGAGAAAAAAAAATCTACCAGAGCTCAATCACTGTCCTGTTGTGGCACTCACCACACCACCAGAAAAATCACGTTGGGTTGCTTATGACGCCACTGTAAAAGGAGATGGAATGATATCTCATGCGCTATCTGAAGAACGCAAAAGTCTTATACTTGCTGGAGCTTCTATTCCACACACCAACCATTTTTATTTTGAAAATAATAATTATATTTATTAAAATGCCAAATCACCCTTTAGACAACCTAATAAGCATTAAAAAACTTTTTTGAAAATACAAAAATCTCCTTGATGGAAGTTTGAGAAATTTTATTTTTAAGGTAATATGCTTTTTAAATGTAAAAAAGATCAAGTTGTTTATATCAACGAGTGGATTTTATAGAAAAGATTGTATTACCTGATTAACAAGTTAATTGATTTTTTTGTTAAAATAATAATTATATTATTACTATGAATGATTTGTGTACATGTGTAAAATGAATCTTCCATGTCGATTATTTGTTGTAATAAATAATACAATAAAAGAAGACATGTTAAACATCAAAAGCATATTCCAGCTTATAAACCAATCATGTCGACGGTGTGGTTGATAAAATTCTTCTAGTATAATATTTTACATGTAAAATTATAAAAAAAGCTAAATAATAGGAGAAAATTAGACTTAATATGCCTGTTAAATTCAATTAGTTTGGATCTGATATAATTATCAGATCTAAAACATTTAGATTTGGTATATGTGCCCGATCTAATTCGTTTGGGTTTGGTTATCAGATCCAAAACGTTTGGGTCAGACATGACTGTCAGAACCACTTTGCTTAGATCTGATATATCTGTCAAACTCGTTTCACTCAAAATATTTTCTATACACTTAATATTTTTTTATATATATTTTTAAAATTTGATATTAACCCACTATAAAGCGTGAATATATTAACTAAAAGCTATTAAATTCGATCTAATTCAATATATTAATTTGAAAAACTTGTAATTTGAAGTTTGATTTAAACTGGAAGGTTTTTAATGACCCCATTAACATGATAAAATCTAACTGTTTTTTTTTTTTTTTTTTTCCCGAGAAGAAAACCAAGCTTTTTTAACCAAAATAATTTACTTAAATAGAAATTTTTTGTTTGAGTCCGCTGCCGAGGGGACAACTATGCTCGAGAGCAAGAAGGGGAAAAGATTAATTGAATTGAGAATATTCTTTCTGGATAGCTGAGCCGAAGCATATGCCTAATTCCCTTCGAGGGGTTGTTCACAGAATCAAGCTACATATGTATGGACTGCAAGTGGCTCGTGATTGACGAGAGTGAAGTAACAATTACCCGAACAACTAAAAACAGCGACACCACTTTTTATGACAGCTCACCAAAATAACTACTTTTCCTAGAAAGCTAATGATGTTCTTAAACGGACATGAAAAGCATAAGCGCGAGTGCTTGAAGGATCTTATATTAAAAAGCAAAAGATGAGTCTACTTGGATTAGCATGATCTGTGATGTGACTAGTTTTTATTAATTTAATTGATTGTTTTTAAAAATATTTTTTATTTTAAAATATTTGTTTTCAATTTTTGATATTAATATATTAAAGTAATAAAAAATATTAATTTAAAATTTAAAAAATATCTAAGACTTCAAGGGACTAGATTGTGAAAAAAATATTTAACCTCGTCAAATTGGGGGTGTTCTAGAAAACAATAAGGACTGGATTGTGAAGTGAATAATAATTGGGGGTCTGATTTGTAACCATCCCGTTAAATAAATAATTAATTACATATGCTTCTTAATTCTCTCCCTCTCTCTCTCTCTCTCTCTCTCTGACAGATATTGGCAAGTGGAATTTGGTTTCTATTCACGTAACTCCAACTCAACCTCCCTCAAATATCAATCACCGTGTCACCGATTCTTCTTCCTCCTCCTCCTTATCAATCCGCAA
>Ga0307518_10000474_pt1 | contig 30579 bp, 28 predicted proteins | sample 25_EM_MG_FD_203889 | JGI IMG/M metagenome (GOLD analysis project Ga0307518, IMG submission 203889) | Populus trichocarpa ectomycorrhiza microbial communities from riparian zone in the Pacific Northwest, United States - 25_EM | ecosystem: Host-associated > Plants > Roots > Unclassified | place... | reverse complement strand
CGAAAGTGGCTTTCGCAACCCTCCGGCGGCAGGTGACCAGAGATAAGACGCAGCGAAAGGGCCCTTCACCGCGTCTTATGCGGTGAAGGGCCCTTTCAGCCCACGTCAGCGCTTACAGCTCGTAAAGCCGCTTCCAGTTGTCCCGCGAGGTCAGCTCGGGCATGGAGCGCTTGTACTGCTCCTGCACCGCCGCGCCTTCCTTACGGAGCCGCTGGATCACCTTCGCGCCCCGGCGCGCCAGGTCGAACATCTTCGCGCGGTCGTACGAGCGGACCCGCACGCCTTCCTGCGAAGCGTCGGTGACGACGGCGGTGTCGAAGGTCGCGACGTGCCACCAGTGGGCCTCGTCGATCGGGATCGCGCCGAGCGAGTGACGGCTGCGGCCGAGCACCCGGTCGAGGATCCGCTTGATCAGCACCAGACGCTGCATGCTGGGCCGCGGCGCGCTGTTGATGATGCCGATGTCGTTCGACGCGATACCCGGGACGTCGGTGGCCTTGTGCCGCTTGGTCTCGGGGTACTCGTCGCGGATCCGGCGGATCTCCTTCATCGCCGCGACGCCGCCGTCACGCAGGACCTCGGGCCCTTCGAGGAAGTCCTCGACGGCCTTGATCAGCGTGGCGGACAGGCCGTACTGCATGCCGAGCAGGTACCGGACCAGCTGCGCGACGAGCACGCGCGAGAGCAGGTTCAGGTTGAACGGCGAGTGCAGCGCGGCGGTGATGATCGAGTTCCGCAGGTTGAAGTAGCGGTGCCACTCGTCCCAGTCCTTCCAGTGGAAGTCGGCGTGCCAGACGCCGGCGCCCGGAAGGGTGACCGTGGGGAAGCCGTGCGCGCGGGCGCGGTAGCTGTACTCCGCGTCGTCCCACTGGAAGAAGAACGGCAGCGGGTAGCCCGTGGCCTTGACGACCTCGTACGGGATCAGGCACGACCACCAGCCGTTGTACCCGGCGTCGAGACGGCGTTCCTGACGGTTCGGCTTGAGGGTCTCCTCGTCGACGCCGAGCAGGTCGGCGGTCGAGAGCGAGTGCGTGACCGGCTGGCCGGGCTCCAGCGTGTTCAGCCGGGCGTATTCGGCGCCGACGTGCAACTGGTTCGGGTGCAGCAGGTTCAGCATCTGCCCGCCGACGATGACCGGGTTGACCGTGCGGTTGGAGAACGCGGTCATCCGGATCACCAGATCCGGCTCCAGCAGCACGTCGTCGTCCATGAACAGGACGTTCGCGTGCTCGGTCTCGGTGTGCCCGGCGACCTCGTAGAGGCCGCGGGTGAACCCGCCGGCGCCGCCGAGGTTCGGCTGCTTGATGTAGTGCAGCTTGTCGCCGAGGTCCTTGGCGACCTGCTCGAAGCCGTCACGCGACTCGACGAGGTCGGTGCCCTGGTCGGCGACGTAGATCGCGTCGAGCGTCTCCAGCGAGGAGACGTCGGCGGCGAGCGCCTGCAGGTTCGACAGGCAGTCGTCGGCGCGGTTCATCGTGCAGATGGTCACCGCGGTCGGGCGGATCTTCTCCGGCGCTTCGACCGTCCAGCGGACCTTCTCGACACGCAGCGACTGGCCGCCCTCGGTCTCGATGTCGAGCCAGAGCGCGCCGCCGTCGTAGAACTTGTCGAGCTTCGCGGTGAGCGTCACCTTCCGCTGCTTCGCGCCCGCGACGATTTCGGCGGCGACGACACGCGAGTCGCCCTCGATGTCGGAGGCGCCGACGGACAGCTGGCCGTCACCGGTGACGACGGCCTCGACCTGGACCTCGGTCACGTCGGTCCAGCGCTGCCAGTAGCTGGCGGGGAAACGGCCGAAATACGTGTTGCCGGACACCTTCGACGCGGGCTCGATGGAGATGCCCCCGCGCTCGCGCACGGCGGTACCCCATTCGAGTTCGGCGTAGAGGTCTTTGCTGACGATGGGGGCCGGGCCGGCGTAGAGCCCGCGCTGCGCGGTGAGACGGCCCTGCGGGGTGCGTTCCGCGAAGCGGGTGTCGTCGACAGTGCTCACCATGGCGCTCGGGGCCTCTCCGGTGACGGCGGCTTTACCGGGCATGAATCCTCAGTTCTCCTCTGTGCTGGTCAAGACTGGGCTGGCGGCGCTTGCGCGGGCTCACGGAAGACGACCCACTTGAGCATGACGAAGTTGATCACGGTCGCGGTTGCCTGCGAGACGACCCAACCGAAGGTGGCCTTCCAGGCCGACTCCGGCAGGACGTGCAGCATCGTGCGGTTGACGCCGACGGCCACGAGGAACGTGACGGCGTACAAGAGCACGAAGCTACCGATCTGACGCGCGCCCTCCTGGCGTCCACCGGCGAAGGTGAACTTGCGGTTCAGGAAGAAGGCGGTCGTGGTGCCCACGATGAAGCTGAGCGCGCGAGCGATGTCCACCCACGGCGTCGCGTCCATTCCGAGGGCACGAAGCCCCTGGTAGACGCCGAAATCGACCAAGGCGCAGAAGCCGCCGATGAGGCCGAAGCGGATGAGCTGCCCGAGCAGCCCAGGGGAGGACGGCGCTGCTGCCGTCACGCCGGCTTTCGGGTCGGTCGCCACCACTGCTCTACCTCATAAACTGCTGGGGCTGATGCGCAAAGTGTAGAAGCGAGCACTTCAGGGTCACGTTCCGGGCAGTGTTCGGCGTGGTTACCCTGGTCGGCGTGACCCAAGCACCCAAGACACAGCGGCAGTCGCTCATGGGCTGGGCGAGGACGGCGCCGAGTATCGCGGACGTCCTGAGCACCCCCGACGTGGAAGCCATCGCCCGCGCGGTGACGCGGGCCGGGGAACGCGGGGTCATCGCGCGTGGTCTCGGCCGCTCGTACGGCGACCCGGCGCAGAACGCGGGCGGCCTGGTCGTCGACATGACCGCGCTGGACCGCATCCACTCGATCGACCCGGATTCCGGCATCGTCGACCTCGACGCCGGGGTCAGCCTCGACAAGCTGATGCGCGAAGGCCTCCCGTACGGCCTGTGGGTCCCGGTGCTGCCGGGCACGCGCCAGGTGACCATCGGCGGCGCGATCGCCAACGACATCCACGGCAAGAACCACCACTCGGCGGGCAGCTTCGGCAACCACGTCGTGTCGATGGACCTGGTCACCGCCGACGGGCAGGTGCGCACGATCACGCCGGACGGCCCCGACTCGGAGCTGTTCTGGGCGACCGTGGCCGGTATCGGCCTGACCGGCATCATCGTCCGCGCCAAGATCCGGATGACGAAGACGGAGACGGCCTACTTCAAGGCCGACATCCAGCGCACCGCGAACCTCGACGAGACGCTGGCGCTGGTCACCGACGGCTCCGAGGACAACTACACGTACTCCTCGGGCTGGTTCGACTCGATCTCCCGTGGCGCGAAGCTCGGCCGCGCCGCTTTCCAGCGCGGCTCGCTCGCGAAACTGGACGAACTGCCGCCCAAGCTGCGGGCCGACCCGCTCAAGTTCAACCCGGGCACGCTGGCGACCCTGCCGGACGTGTTCCCGAACGGGCTGGCGAACAAGCTGTCGTTCTCCGCGATCGGCGAGCTGTACTACCGCAAGACCGCGAAGAACGCGCGCGACCAGATCCAGAGCCTGACCGCGTTCTACCACCCGTTGGATCTCTTCGGCGAGTGGAACCGGGCGTACGGCTCCAAGGGTTTCCTGCAGTACCAGTTCAGCACGCCGCTGAACGCGCACGAGCCGCTGCGCCGGATCATCCAGAAGGTCGCGGATTCCGGGCACGTGTCGTTCCTCAACGTGTTCAAGCAGATGGGCGAGGGCAACCCGGCACCGCTGTCGTTCCCGCACCCCGGCTGGATGGTCTGCCTCGACTTCCCGATCAAGGACGGGCTGAGCCGGTTCTGCCAGGAACTCGACGAGGACGTGCTCGCGCTCGGCGGCCGTCTGTACACGGCGAAGGACTCGCGCACCTCCGCGGAGAACTTCGCGAAGATGTACCCGCGGCTCGAGGAATGGCGCAAGGTCCGCGCTTCCGTTGACCCCGAAGGCGTTTTCGCCTCTGACATGTCCCGAAGGTTGGAACTGTGATCGACGCTGTGGGCAACCCCCAGTCCCTGCTGCTGCTCGGCGGCACCTCCGACATCGCGCTCGCGATCGCGGAGAAGTACCTGTCCGAGCGGCCCCTCCGGGTCGTGCTGGCCGGGCGCCAGTCGCCGCGGCTCGACGCGGCCGCTCAGCGCCTGAAGGACAAGGGCGCCGAAGTGTCCACCGTGGACTTCGACGCGAAGGCCCTCGACACCCACCCCGCCGTGCTGGACAAGGCCTTCGATGGCGGCGACATCGACGTCACCGTCGTGGCGTTCGGCCTGCTCGGCGACCAGGAAGAGCTGTGGCAGGACCACGCGAAGGCCGTCGAGGCGGCGACCGTGAACTACACGTCCGCGGTGTCCGTCGGGGTCGCGCTGTCGAACAAGCTCAAGACGCAGGGGCACGGCAAGGTCATCGCGCTGTCCTCGGTCGCCGGTGAGCGGGTCCGCCGGTCGAACTTCGTCTACGGCTCCTCCAAGGCCGGTTTCGACGGCTTCTACCTGGGCCTCGGCGAGGCATTGGCGGAGTTCGGCGTGCAGATCACCGTCGTACGCTCCGGCCAGGTCCGGACCAAGATGACCGAAGGTATGAAGGACGCCCCGCTGACGGTGGACGTCGAGCAGGTCGCCGAGACCGCGGTCGCCGCGTCGCGCGCCGGCAAGGAACTGGTGTGGTCGCCCGCGCCGTTCCGCCTGGTCATGTCGGCCCTGCGACACATCCCCCGGCCGATCTTCCGGAAGCTGCCGATCTAGTCCCACACCCCCGCGTTTCGTCCTCTGAATGCGGTAGTTCGCGATGCCAACTACCGCATTCAGAGGACGAAATGCGGACGGGTGGTTAGCGCGCCGGGAGCAGGTACAGGCTTTGCGTGCCCATCCAAGGCGAGTGGATCGTCCAGGTCGCCAGCGCGTTCGAGGGCGGGGCCTTGCTGGTGGTGGCCAGCACCAGATCCGGGGTCGCGGGCGGGACGCTGTGGTCGAAGAACCGGAAGTTCGCCGCCAGCAGCGCCTTTCCCAGCTCGCTGCTGCGGTTCTTCGTCTCGATGATCGCCGGATCGACGGAGCCGCGGTCGGAGAACTGGTCGACGATGTCGCAATCGCACGAGTAGGCGAGCGCGCCGACCTCCCCCGCGCTCTCCACCTTGCGCCCCTTGGTCAATTCGGCCAGTTGTGAGCCGATCGCGCGGTATTCGTCCGACGCGGCGTGGTTGCTGGTGATGGGCGCGAACCGGCGCGGCAGTTCGGGAGCCGCGTAGGCCACGGCGCTCGTCAGCAGGAAAGCGCCCGCGAGAATCCCTGTCGCGAGCCGGGCCCGGCCGGGCACCGCGCAGGCCGCGGCGGCGAGGAAGACCGTCGCCCCGATGATGCTGGGTGCGTAGTACCAGTGGTACGGCGGGACGTTCAGCCAGCAGTAGGCCAGATAGTGCGCCGCGCCGGCGATGGCGAGGGTCGCGAACGGCAGCAGGCGTCTCGCCCGCTCCGAGCCGCGCCGGAAGTGGAATGTCCACAGTAGACCGGCGAGCGCGCCGATCACGAGTGGCAGGAAGGAAAGTGTCGCCGCCACCAGGAAGTTGCGCCAGTACAGCAGCGGGCCGTTGGTGAAACTGAACGGTCCCCACGAACGCTGCATGATCTTGATGACCAGCGTGTCCGGCACCGCCGAACCCAGCACCAGCCAGCTGAACACGAACCACGGCAGCATCACCGCCAGCGCGGCGAACGTCATCCGCCAGATACCTGCCCAGAACTCGCGGCGCCCGAGGAACAGGACGAACGCGATCAGCAGCAGATCGATCCGGATCAGCGCGATCAGGCCGATCACCGCGCCCGCGGCGGCGGGCCGCCGTTCGTGCAGGAACACCATCGACCAGACGACGGCCGTCGCGCCCATGGCGACTTCGAGGCCGACCGACGACAGCAGCAGCGGGTTCACCAGCAGCAGGCCCAGCGCCAGCGGGGCGAACCAGCCCGAGAGACCGGTCGCGGCGCCGATCCGGCGGAGGCCGAGGACGAGCGCGATCTGGCTCGCGACGAAGACGATCCCGGCGGCGAAGACGGCGTCTCGCACGATGAAGGTGACGAGCGCCAGCACGAGGACGTTCAGCGGCGACGTCGCGGTGTTGGCGGTGCCTTCTTCGATCAGGCCCCAGTGGCCGTGGAAGGCGAGGTTCTTCGCATACGAGAGCGTGATGTACGTGTCGTCGATCAAATGCCCGCTGACCAGCACGAACACCAGGGCCGACGCCACCGCCGCCCCGGCCGGGAGCACCCAGGGACGGGTAAGGACGGCGGCTCCCGGCAGCGCACCGGAAGCCTGGGGCAGATCAGCGGAGGCGCTTCGCATCACGAACACCGTACACGGCGGCGTGATGATTCCGTTATCTACCCGCCGTGGCGCTGGTCACGCCAGCCGGGGCCGTCACGGAAGTCACGATCCATGCCATGACCACCCGGACCACGGTGTTCACGGGAGAAACCGGGCCGGTCGCCGTCGCGGGAGGCCAGGCCGACGGCGGTACCGATGATCCCGCCACCGAGGACGAAGCCGAGTACGCCGACCGCGACCAGCTGCGTCGCGCGGTGCCCGGCGAAGCGGCGGAAACCGCCCTTCGCGGGCGGAGCCTGCTGCGCCGGAACCCAGCCCGGCGGCGGGCCCGCGGGGGCGGCGGCCGGGGTTTCGGCTGGTTTCTCGGCAGGTTTCTCGGCGCTGGGCTGCTCGACCGTCTTGTCCTCGTCTTCGGACGGCCGCTGCTGGTCACTCATCTTTCGCTCCTCAGGCTGATGGGGGCGGGCTGTGTGCCCGCCCCCATCACCGAGGATGCGTGCGCTTCCTATGGATGCGCTGTGTGTGAGCTGTCGAATCAGAGATAGAACGACAGGAACAGCGTGACCACCCAGCTCGCGCCGAGCACCTGGAGCACGCGGTCCTTGAGCGCGATCTCCTCCGGCTCGCCCGCGTTGCCGCCGTCGACGTCGACGGCGTAGCGCAGGACGGCCACCACGAACGGGACCATCGAGACGACCGCCCAGACCGAGTCGTGCTCGACCTGGCGGATCTCGAACGCCCACAGGCAGTAGGACATGATCAGGATCGCCGCGGACGTCGCCCAGACGAACCGCAGGTAGCTCGCCGAGTACTTCTTGAGCGAAGACCGGATCTTCGCCCCGGTGCGCTCGAAGAGCATGATCTCGGCGTAGCGCTTGCCCGCCACCATGAACAGCGAGCCGAACGCGGTGACCAGCAGGAACCACTGCGAAAGCGCGATACCCGCGGCCACACCACCGGCGATCGACCGCATCAGGAAGCCCGAGCCGACGATGGCCAGATCGACCACCGGCTGGTGCTTGAGCCCGAAGCAGTAGCCGAGCTGGACGGCCTCGTAGACCGCCAGCACGACCGCGAGCTGCCAGCTGGCGAAGAACGAGATGCCGAGGCCGGCGGCGAAGAACACGCCCGCCGCGACGAACGCCACCGGCACCGGCACGATCCCGGCCGCGATCGGCCGGTTCCGCTTGGTCGGATGCGCCCGGTCCGCCTCGACGTCGATCGCGTCGTTGATGAGATAGACCGAGGAGGCCACCAGCGAGAACGCCGCGAAGGCGATCAGCGCGGCGACCAGCAGGCCGGTCCGGTCCGTCGACTTCGAAAAGGCGAAGAACGGTGCGGCGAACACCAGCACGTTCTTCACCCACTGGCGCGGGCGTGCCGTCTTGATGATGCCGCCGACGAGACCGCCGGCGACCTTCTTCGGCTCGGCGGCCTCGGCCACGGGTTCTACGTCGTCGGGCTTGGAATCGGCCTTCTCGGTCGTTTCACTCATCGTCGCTTCAGCTTCCTACGTATCAAGCCGCCGACTACGCCCCCAAGGGCCGCTCCGGCCAGAACGTCGGTCGGGTAGTGGACGCCGAGCACGAGCCGGGAGGCCAGCATCGGCGGTACCAGGGCCGGGACCAGGTTACGCCCGGTCAATCCGGAGTAGAGCACCGCCGCCGCCGTAGTCGAGGTCGCGTGCGAGGACGGGAAGCTCAGTTTGCTCGGCGTGGAGACCAGGACCTCGACGCTCGGGTGGTCCGGTCGCGGCCGCCTGACCACGCGTTTCACCGCGATGGACGCGGCGTGCGCGCCGACGACGCCCGCCGCCGCGACCAGCCAGTCCTTGCGGCGCTTCTTGTCGACCGCCGCCCCGACGAGCCCCAGCGCGAACCAGCCCGCGCTGTGCTCGCCGAAGTGCGAAAGACCCCGCGCCGCCTTCACCGTGACCTCACTCTTCAGGACGCCCTGAGCCTTCGCGAGAACGGCCACCTCGCCGGTGGGAGCGCCCTTCTCAAGCATCGAGGGACCCGTCGAGAGGCGCGCCATCGGTCAGGTGCGGCGCGATCTTGTTGTCGAACGCGGTCAGCGCCGAGCCGATGGCCATGTGCATGTCGAGGTACTTGTAGGTACCGAGACGGCCGCCGAAGAGGACGTTGCGCTCCTTGGCCTCGGCCTTCGCCAGCTCGCGGTAGGCCTCGAGCTTCTCGCGGTTCTCCGTGGTGTTGATCGGGTAGTACGGCTCGTCGGCCTCGCCGGCGAAGCGGGAGTACTCGCGGAACACGACGGTCTTGTCGTTCGGGTAGTGCTTGCGCTCGGGGTGGAAGTGCCGGAACTCGATGATCCGGGTGTAGGGCACTTCTTCGTCGTTGTAGTTGACCACCGAGGTGCCCTGGAAGTCGCCGGTCTCGACGACCTCGGACTCGAAGTCCACCGTGCGCCAGGTGAACCGGCCGGCGGAGTACTCGAAGTAGCGGTCCAGCGGGCCCGTGTAGACGGTCGGGGTGCCGGCGGGGATGTGCTCGCGGACGTCGAAGTAGTCGACGTTCAGCCGCACCTCGATGTTCTCGTGCTCGGCCATCTTCTCGAGCCACGCGGTGTAGCCGTTGACCGGCAGCCCCTCGTAGGTGTCGTTGAAGTAGCGGTTGTCGAAGGTGTAGCGGACCGGGAGCCGGGTGATGATGTCGGCGCCGAGGTTCTTCGGGTCGTTCTCCCACTGCTTGGCCGTGTAGCCGCGGATGAACGCCTCGTACAGCGGGCGGCCGACCAGCGAGATCGCCTTCTCTTCGAGGTTCTGCGCGTTCGCGGTCTCGAACTCCGACGCCTGCTTGGCGATCAGCTCGCGGGCCTCGTCGGGCGTGTGCGACTTGCCGAAGAACTGGTTGATCAGGCCCAGGTTCATCGGGAAGGAGTAGACCTGGTCCTTGACCTTGGCGAAGACCCGGTGCTGGTAGTTCGTGAACTCGGTGAAGCGGTTGACGTACTCCCACACCCGCTTGTTCGACGTGTGGAACAGGTGCGCACCGTAGCGGTGCACCTCGATCCCGGTCTCCGGCTCGGCCTCGGAGTAGGCGTTACCACCGATGTGGTGGCGCCGCTCCAGCACGAGGACCTTCTTGCCGAGCTCGGCCGCGGCCCGTTCGGCGACGGTCAGCCCGAAGAAACCGGACCCGACCACGATGAGGTCGTAGCCGGTGAAATCGGCTTCAGTAATCTTGTCGGGGTTCGTGTGCGCGCTCACGGGCGTCGAGGGTACGCACGTCGCCAGCGCGCCCTGCAGCGAGCACCGGTTTTCACCTTCGACAGATACATTTAGGAAGCAGTGCCTACTCCGGACACCTTCTGGTCGTACTTCGGTGCGACCCTGACCTACCTGGCCGTTCTGGCGATCCCCGGCGGGCTCGTCGGCCGGGCCGCGGGCCTGCGTGGCTGGGCCCTGGCAGGCCTGGCCCCGCTGCTGTCCTACACGGTAACCGGACTGGCCGGTCCGTGGCTGGCACTCGCCGGTGTGTCGTACAACCCGCTGACCGTGGCGGGCGTCACGGCCGTACTCGCCGGGATCGGCTTCGGGCTCAGAAGGCTGGGCCAGAGCCGCGGCTGGATCAAGCCGGGCGCCGAGGAGCCGCCGACGAAGTGGCACCCGCGCGCGCACTACGCCGTCGCCGCGTGCGTCGCGCTGGCCATCGGGATCTCGATCCTCGTGGTGCTCTCCGCCCGCGGCGGCACGACGGCGGTGTTCCAGCGCTGGGACACCGTGTTCCACGCGAACGGCATCCGCTACATCGCCGAGACCGGCGACGGCTCGCTGACCGGCATGGGCACCATCAACTGGTACCCGGACGGCTCGTTCTACCCGAACGCGTATCACCTGGTCGGCTCGCTCGTGTACTCGATCTCGGGTACGACGATCCCGGTCACGCTGAACGCCATCACCATGCCGGTCGCCGGGATCTTCGCGCTGTCGATGGTGGCCCTGATCCGCCAGCTCGGCGGGCGCGCGGTGTTCGCGGGCTGCACGGCCTTGGTGGCCGCCGCGGCCACCACCGGCGCGTACGAGTCGGTGTCCAGCGGGCTGCTGCCGTTCGCGCTGGGGATCGTGCTGACGCCGCTGGCCGTGGTCGCGCTGGCCCGCTTCCTCGCGCGGCCCGGCCTCGACACCGGTTACGTGCTCGCGCTGACCGCGGTCGGCCTGCTGGCGGCGCATTCGTCGGCGCTGTTCGGCGCGCTGCTGTTCGCCTTCCCGTTGGTGGTGCAGCGCTGGTACCGCGCGCTGCGGCACAAACCGCTCGACGGGGTGCCCGAGGGCCGCGGCGGCTGGCGGGTGATCGGCGGCGACGTCGTCAAGATGGTGCCGGTGATGGTGGGCAGCGGGCTGCTCGCGGCGCCGCACATCCTCGGCGCCCTGAAATTCACCTCGGGTTCCTATCCCTATTACGCGTGGGGCTCGGATCTGCCGGTGCTGAAGTCGCTGGGGCTGCTGGTGACCTTCCGGCAGGTGCTGAGCGCCCCGCAGGTGTGGCTGACGGTGCTGCTGGTGATCGGCGTGCTGAGCCTGTTCCGGCTCGGCCGGATGCGCTGGCTGGGCCTCTCGGCGATCGGCTTCTCGGCGCTGTTCGTGCTGGTCGCCTCGTTCGGCGCCGAACCGTGGGTGATCTCGCTGTCGCGGCCCTGGTGGAACGACCGGTACCGGCTGATGGCGCTCGCCGCGATCCCGCTGTGCCTGCTCGCCGGGCACGGGATGGCGGAGCTGCAGCGCTGGTTCGCGAAGTGGGCGAGCGGACGGTCCTGGGTGAAGAGCCGTCCCGCGCTGCCCGCCCGGCTGGGGCTGGCGACCGCCGTGTTCGTCGTGGCGGCGTCGGCGGTGCTGACCAAGGGGTTCTACACCGAGTCGAACGCGCACGCGGTGTCGTTCCTGTACTACAACGGGCCCGAGGGCGAGGTCACGCCGCCGGTCAGCGCCGACGAGCTGGCCGCGATGGACCAGCTGACCAAGATGAACATCGGACCGGACGAGAAGGTGCTCAACGAGCGCTTCGACGGGACGGCCTGGCTGTACGCGATCACCGGTATCCACCCGGTCGCCGGGCATTACGACCCGGGTGTGCCGCCGCCGGACGCGAAGTACCTGGCGCTGCATTTCCGCGACTACGACACCGACCCCGAGGTACGGGCCGCGGTGAAGCGGCTGAACGTCAAGCACGTGCTGATCGGGAGCACCCCGATCAAGATCGGCGAGCCGCCGGCGCCGGGGCTGCGGGATCTGGACGGGCTGGACTTCCTGCGGAAGGACTTCTCCAACGCGGGTGCCTCGATCTACACACTGACGCGCTGACGGCCTCGTGAGTGGCAAGGACGGTTAGAACCGTCCTTGCCACTCACGAGATAAAGGCTCGCGTGGTCGCGGACTGCCCCTGCCGCGACCACGCGAGCCTTTCGTCCCCCATTCACCCCCGGGGTGACCCATGAGGGGCAGCCGTCGTCGGCCACACCCACTCGCTGTACTTGTCTGTCAGACGACTACTGGGCGGAACCGGTTTACCCGGCTCGCCAACGTCACCCGATCGGCCTAAGAACTCCTGCCTTGGAGTACCGGGAGTACGTCACTGACGACCGCTTCGAGCGTCGACTCGCGGCCGACGTAGTAGTCGCCGGACCTCGGCCAATGCGTGACGATGTCGGTGAACCCGAGTTCACCGGCCCGCCCGGCGGCGTCGGTGAACGCGCCCACGCTCTCGAGGGAGAAGACCGGCGCCGCGTCGAGGCTCAGGAACCGCTGCACGCTCGCCTTGTCCCGGCCCACGGCGTCGAGCCGTTCGTCGAAGGTCTTCACGAGTTCCGCGACGTTCTTCCACCACTCGTCCTGGGTCTCCGACTTGACGCCCGTGGTGGCCCAGCCCGCGCCGAACCGCGCGGCGAGTGTCATCGTGCGGGGGCCGTTCGCGGCCACCAGGAACGGCAGCCGCGGCCGCTGCACGCAACCCGGCAGGTTCCGCGCGCCCTTGGCCCGGTAGTACTCGCCCTCGAAGTCGAAACCGTCGGTCATCAAGAGGCCGTCGAGCGCTTCGACGAACTCGGCGAAACGGTCCGTGCGCTGCTTGACCGACAGTTCGGGGCCGTCGAGCACGGTGGCGTCGTAATTGGTGTTCGGGACGCCCGCGCCCACGCCGAGGATGAAGCGGCCGTCGGAGATGTCGTCGAGGGTGGTCAGCTCGCGGGTGAACGGCACGGGATGCCGGGCGACCGGCGAAGCCACGAAGGTCCCCAGTCTGATCCGCGACGTCACCATCGCGGCCGCCGTCAACGTTGGCATCGCACTGAACCACGGGCCGTCGACGAGAGTCCGCCAGCCGAGGTGGTCGTACGTCCAAGCGTGGTCGAAGCCGTATTCCTCGGCGGCCCGCCATTTCGGCTCGGCCGCCCACCAACGATCTTCCGGAAGGATCACGATGCCTACGCGCACACCGCGAAAGTAACAGCGGAGCGAAGCTCCTCCGTCGAGGGTGGTGGCGGGGAGGAAGGCGGAGGTACCGCGAAGCGAAGCTTCTCCTTTGAGGGCGGTGGAGGGGAGGAAGGCGGAGGTACTGGTGCAGACCGACACTTCGCCCGATGGGCGGATCTTCGGGGACAATGTGCCGGTGGAAAAGCCCCTCTTGATCGCATCCGACGTCGACGGAACCCTGCTCGGCCCGATGGAGGTCCTGTCCGAACGCACGATCGACGTCGTCCGGCGTATCGCCGAGGACGGAGTCCCGTTCGTGCTGGCCAGCGGCCGTCCGCCGCGCTGGATCGCCCCGATCGCGAGCCCGCTGGGCCTGACCGGATACGCGGTCTGCGCGAACGGCGCGGTGCTGTACGAGATCGGGACGGACCGGATCGTGGCGGTCCACGGCCTGCTGGAACCGACGCTGCTGCACGACACCGTGAGTGCTCTTGATCACGCCCTGCCCGGCTGCCGGTTCGCCGCGGAACGGGTCGGCGAGTCCGCGCTCGACCCGGAGATGCGCAATTTCGTGATCGAGCCGGACTACCACAATCCGTGGGGCAACCACGAGGGCACGGAGGCGCCGCGGGCCGAGGTGCTCGGGCATCCGGCGATCAAACTGCTGATCAGCAGGCGCGGGATGAACTCCGACGAAATGGCGCGGGCGGCGCGTGAGGTGCTCGACGATGCGGTCGACATCACCTATTCGACCAACACCGGCCTGATCGAGGTCGCCGCGCACGGCATCACGAAGGCGACCGGGCTGGCCGAGGTCTCCGAGCGCCTGGGCGTGCCCGCCGAGCGGGTGATCGCGTTCGGGGACATGCCCAACGACGTCGAGATGCTCGGCTGGGCCGGGCACGGCGTCGCGATGGCCAACGGGCACCGCTACGTACTCGACATCGCCGACGAGGTGACGGGGCCGAACTCCGAGGACGGTGTCGCGCAGGTGCTGGAGCGCTGGTTCTAGGGCGACCAGCAAGTCCGTGAAGGCCTCCTTGAGGGACTCTGGGTCCCTCAAGGAGGCCTTCACGGACCGGGGCTAGCGGCCTTCGCGGTCGAGCTTCGCGGCCTCTTCCGGCGTCGGCGCGGTGCCGCCGAGGTGCGCGGGCAGCCACCAGCGCTCGTCGTCGGAGGCGGGCTTCTCCGGGTAGCCGGCCTGGACGCGGTCCACGAGCGCGGACATCCGCACGCGAAGGTCCTTCGAAAGGACTTCGGCGTCTTCGTCGGCCTTCGGGTGCATCGGCTCGCCGACGAGGATCGAGATCGGGACGTGGCGTTTCGTGAGGTCCTTCGGGCGGCCCTTGGTCCACAGCCGCTGCGTGCCCCACAGCGCCATCGGCACGACCGGGACACCCGCCTCGGCGGCCATCCGGACGGCACCGGATTTGATGTCCTTCACGGTGAACGACCGGCTGATCGTGGCTTCGGGGAACACGCCGACGACCTCCCCGGCCTTCAGGCGCTCGACGGCTTCGCGGTACGACGCGAGACCGGCGCCGCGATCGACGGAGATGTGGTGCATGCCGCGCATGAGCGGTCCGGCGATGCGGTTGGAGAAGATCTCCTTCTTCGCCATGAACCTGACCAGGCGTTTCGCCGGCCGCGCGCCGAGCCCGCAGAAGATGAAGTCGAGATAGCTCACGTGGTTGCAGGCGATGACCGCCCCGCCCGTCGACGGGATGTGCTCGGTCCCCTCCACCCGGATGCGGTTGTCCAGCACCCGGAACATCAACTTCGCCGCCATGATGACGGGCGGGTAAACGAGCTCAGCCATTCGTTCAGGTTACGCTACCGTAGGGTAACCAACCTACGGTCGCGTAGGTCACATCACTCCGAGCGCGCGAAGGTCACCGCCGCCAGGACGACGCCGAGCAGCGTGCAGTACAGCGCGATCACCTGGTGCTTGACGTTCTCCAGCCCGTCGCCCAGCGCCGCCAGCACGAACTGCCCGGCGGCCACGGCGAGCAGGAAACCCAGCACGACACCCACCGCGGCACGCCGGGTCTTCCAGCCACGCCAAGCGATCAGGGCCCAAATCGGCAGCAGGGCGAAGAAACCCAGTGGTGCCAACACTTTCGTCACGGTCGAAACGATCGGGACGCGATATTCCTGCGTTTCCGGGGCGAAGCCGGCCGACTGGTCGAAGCTGCCGAGGTAGGGCGGCCGCGCGGTGAGCAGATCGCCCGCCGCGCGGTCCAGGATCTCGACGGTGCGGAAGGGATGCGTCGCGAAGTACTCGACGACGTTGCGCCTGCTGATCTGCTCGCGGTACTTCGGGTACTCCGGGTCCAGCGTCGCGGGTTTCGGATGCCACCAGCCGTTGCCCGCGTACTGGCCGAACGAGGCAGGCAGCCCCAAGGCGGCGAGGTCGGCCCCGGTGTCGTGCCGACCGTCCACAATGGTCAAGAAGATCGTGTTGAACATGTTGATCTCCCGCGAATCGTCGCCCGGCCGCGCGGCGAGAGAGCCGTCGGGCAGCTTCGCGGGCTCGACGGTCTGCTGCGCGTAGGCCGTTCCCCCGGCGAGCGCGCCGATGACGAACACCACGGGAAGCCAGCGCTTCAGGCCGTGGACGCCCGCCGGGCGGACGAGCAGCGCGGCGAACGCGAGCACCGGGAGGATCATCAGCGTCTGGACCTTGGCGTTGACCGCGATCACGCCGCCGAAGAGCAGCACGGCCAGGCCCACGTAGCGCCACCAGCCGGGCCTCGCGGACACCAGGAGACCGCCGACGGCGAGCAGGAGACCGAGGAACGCGGCGCCTTCGCCGAGTACGGACGCGAAGTAGCCGAAGAACGCGGAGTCCGCGACGACGAGCAGGAGCCCCACGGCCGCGAAGCCACGGACGCGCCGCGAGTACGGCAGCCCGACGACGATCAGCGCGACCGCCGCGGCGGCGAGAACGCTGGTGAGCACGCCGAGGACCACCAGGCTGAGCGTCGATTCGAGGCCGAGGAGCCCGCCGATCGACCGCGCGATCCGCGCGAACCAGCTCTGGGTCAGGAGGTACGTGGCGTCGCATTCGCCCGCCGGAACGGTGTAGGCGAGGTGGACGAAACCCTCCGGCTTGCCCTTCCACGGGATGCCCGCGCCGCACAGCACGCGGAAACCGTCGCCGTTGTCGGCCATCGCGACCGGCCTCGGCACCAGGAAGCGGACCAGGAGCACGGTGAGCGCGGCGGCGAACACGCCGACGCCGAACAGGCGCGAGGATGCTTCGAGCGCTGCCGGTCTGCTGGGGGAAACGACACTCACGCAGGGCACGGTACGTGGCGGAAATCGGGTGAGCGGTCGAGGGCCGACCTGACCACCCGCTCGACGTCCGCCCGCAGGAACACGGTGATCCACGACGAGCTTCCTTCACGCGCGAAGGTCGCGACGCGATACCTCGCCGCGTACGCCGGGTCGATGACGCAGGTTTGCTTCGCCGAATAGGCGCTGTCGGTGATGACGGCGATCGTCGGATGCCGCCGGAAGACGACGGCCTCGCCCACTTCCTCCGTCTGGCCCCGGACGCCGACGATCTGCAGCTGCGTGCCGGCGTGGTATGCCAGCACGCCGGGCGCCGACGTGCTCACGACCGAACCGGGCGGCAGATAGGCGTCGAGCCAGCGGCCGATCTCCTCCATCTGCGCGCCATGGTCGTGCCAGGCCCGCACCCGACCCAGCATCTCCGGGCTGAACACCGACACCAGCACCGCGAGCCCGGACAACGTCACCGCGGCCGCGGGCATCAGCCGTTGGATCGGCGGCCGCGGCCGGGGGCTCGGCTTCGCGGCCGTGACGAGGACGCCGTAGACCGACACCGCGGCCACCGACAGCAGCGGCGGGACCGGCGCCAGCAAACGCCAGGCCGGCGCGGCGTCGCCGCCGAAGAAGACCACGAACCCGGTGAGCGCGACGGCGGTGGCGAGTATGAGCCAGGTCAGCGACCTGGCCTCGGTCTCGTGCGGGGTCCGGCCGGTGCGGCGCAGCGACAGCGCCACCACCGAGATCAGGCCGAGCAGCAGGAATCCTTGGTGGACCACCGAAAAACCCGACAGGTACTGCCAACCGCGGTCGATCCTGGACTGGACGTCGAGGTCGAAGGGGATGACGACCGACGTCGGCAGGACGTGGTCGTAGTAGGTCACCCGCCAGGCCGTCCAGGGCGCGGCGAAGACGAGCCCGCCGAGCAGCCAGCCCACCGGCGACCACCAGGTGTACCGGCCGCGCAGGGCGGCGAAGACCAGCCAGCAGCCCACCAGCACCGCCAGCAGGATCCCCGCCGGGCGCGTCATCATCGTGAAGGCCACGAGCACCCCCGCGACCACCGGCCGCCGGGCCGCGAGCGCGGCGAAGACGCCGAACACGAGCAGCACGAACAACGGCGTCTCGGTGCCGGAGCCGCCGTACGCGGCGAGGCCACCGGCCCCGGCGACGAGCACGGCGGCGGCCACCCCGAAGGCGGGCCGAGGCTCGCCTACGGCCCGCGCGACCACGCGGTTCACCGTCACGTACGCGAGCAGGACCGCGCCGAGCGTGGCGAGAACGCCGAGCACGACCGCGGAGGCCTCGATATCGGCCCCGAAAGCGGCCTTCGGCAACGCGATCACGATCATCCAGAGGAAATTCGTGTAACCCTCGATCCGCTCGCCGGTGTTGAAGACGGGCCCATTGCCGTCGGCGATGTTCTGCGCGTAACGGAAGGTGATGTACGCGTCTTCCGCGATGGTCGAAAACACCAGCTGGTGCACCAGCGAGAAACCGAGGGTCAGGGTCAGGGCGGCGGCGCGCCAGCGTTTGTCCGCGCTGATCCTTGGCCAGGCCACCAGCACGAAGATCGCGACCGCGGCCCAGGCGACGACAAGCGCGATCACCACCTGATCCCCACCCTCCCGGGCCCAGCCGCTCCCCTGACCGAAGACTACGGTCAAGTATCGATCACCGCGCCAAGGTGTTTCTTTCGGCGCAGTCAATTGACACGAATGGGCGAGCGATGCGTGCGCGGAGTAAACGGATTCGGGGGATTTTCCCCGGTGGGACGTGACTCCTTCGGGTAACGGTCCCCAGTGGTTAATCTGGCTTCCCATTCCGTTCCGCACCTCGGGGGTTCTGTGCGGATTCCCCACCCGAGGTAGCCCGTGCCCACCCACACCTCCCTGTCGGCCGACGTCCTCACGGTGGCCGTCGCGCTGCTCGTCATCGGCCTTCCCGGTCTGCTCACCGGTTTCGCCGCCGGCCTGCGCGGCTGGGTGCTCGCGGGGATGACGCCGTTGCTGAGTTACGCCATCGGCGGGCTCGCGGGCCCGTGGGCGGCCGCGCTCGGGCTGCCGTTCAACCCGGTGACGTACGCGGTCGCGACGGCGTTGTTCGCCGGTGCCGCGTATGGCCTGCGGCGGCTCACGCTGCGCCGGTGGCCACCCGCGCCGGAGGAACCGCTGTGGGGCCGCTCCGGGCATCTCGCCGTCGGGGCGTGCCTGCTGCTCGCGGCCGCCGTCGGGATGTACGCGGTGGTGCGCGGGATGGGCAGGCTGGACGCCATCCCGCAGGGGTTCGACGCGGTGTATCACGCGAACGGCGTCCGGCAGATCGCCGAAACCGGGGACGGCAGCCTGTTCGGCACCGGCGAAGTGAACTGGTACGGCGACGCGGCGCCGGTGTTCTATCCCAACGCGTACCACCTGCTCGCGTCCGTGATCTACCTGCTCAGCCCGGCGACCATCCCGCTGGCCCTGGACGTGAACACCGCGCTGCTACCCGCGTTGCTGGCGTTGTCGCTGGTCACGATGGTGCGCGTGTTCCGGGGGCGCGCGGTGTTCGCGGGCGCCGTCGCCCTCGTCTCCGTCGCGCCGGTGATGGGCCTGTACGAATCGATGAGCAGGGGACCTTTGCTCCCGTTCCTGCTCGGTCTCGCGCTGACCCCGCTGGCCGCCGTCGCGGTGAAGCGGTACCTCGACCGGCCCGCCCCCGACACCGGCTTCGTGCTGTTGGTGAGCGCCGTCGGACTGCTGTGCGTGCACTCGTCGGCGTTGTTCGGCGCGATCCTGTTCGCCGGTCCGCTCCTGCTGCAGCGGTGGGTCGCGCCCGGGGAACGGTGGCGGCGGATCGGGCGGGATCTGCGCGCGCTGGCGATCGTCGGGGTCGTCGCGATCCTCGTGGCGTGGCTGCAGCTGTTCGGCGCGATCGGGCTCGCGAGCGGCGAGGTGCCCTACCGCAGCTGGCCGGTCGAATGGCGGGCGACGACGGCGCTCGGCGCGCTGCTCGGCTTCCAGCACCACGAGCCGTATCCGCAGATCTGGCTTTCCGTGGCGTTGTTGCTGGGGTTCATCTTCTTCTCGCGCGCGGGCGCGTTGCGCTGGATCGGTGTCACGGCGCTGATCACCGGGCTCGCCTACATCGCGGTGACGTCGTCCGAGCAGCCGCTCGTGGTGGCGCTGTCCCGGCCGTGGTGGAACGACCCGTACCGGTTCATGTCGATGGCGGCCATCCCGCTGTCGATCATCGCGGCGCACGGCCTCGCCGAGACGCAGGCGTGGCTGCGGGACAACGTCGCGCACCGGAAGGTGCCCGCGTTCGCCGTCGCGGTGGCGGTGTTCGGCGCCTTCGCCTTCCTCAGCAACGGTTTCTACGCGCCGTCCAACGCGGCGAAGGTCGCGCCCGGTTACGCGAACACCCCCGGCATCGACCCGCACAAACTGCCGGTGAGCCCGGACGAGGTCGTCGCGATGGAGAAGCTCGCAGAGTTCGCGAAGCCCGGCGAGCGCGCGCTGAACGACCGGCTGGACGGGACGGTGTGGACGTACGCGCTCTCCGGCGTCCGGACGACTTCCGGCCATTTCGACGAGACGTTGTCGCCTTCGGACGCGCGGCTGCTGGAGTGGCACTTCCGCGAGTACCCGTCGAACGCCCAGGTGCGGGAGGCGGTGGCGAGGCTGAACGTGCGGTGGGTGATCCTCGGGCAGTACGGCTACCCGACCGGCGCCCCGCGCCAGGCGGGCCTGCGCGATCTGGACGGGCTGAACTTCGTGACCGAGGTGTACCGGAACGCGGACGCCGTCATCTACCGCCTGAACCGCGTTTAGTCCTCTGAATGCGGTAGTTGCGCGCGCAAGGACCGCGTTTAGAGGACTAAACGCGGGAGGTGACGAGGCGGGCCGAGAGGGCGGCACCGCCGGCGGTGATCAGGTCGGCGACGGTGAACATCACCCGTGAGGCGATGGCGAAGGCCGTCGCCTGGACGACGGTGAGGCCCGAGGCGGTCAGCACGGCGACCTGCGCGACCTCGCGGACGCCGACGCCGCTGGGCAGGATGAACGCGAACGTCCCGACGGTCATCGCGACGGCCATCGCGCCGACGCACAACACGAAACCGCTGAATCCGGGCGTGCCGACGGAGTTCGCCAGCAGCCACAGGTGCACGCCCTGCAGCGCCCAGGCGGCCGTCGACGAGCCGAAGACCTTCCCGACGACCGACCAGCTCAGCCGGTGGTCCAGCGGCGGGCGGCGCAGGATCCGCAGCACCAGCGACGTGCCCCAGGTGAGCACGCGCGGATGCAGCATCGCCAGCCCGACGGGGATGAGCACGAACAGCCACAGCGCCCGCGGGCTGTTGCTGAACACCGCGGGCGCCGCGAGCAGCGAGACGACCAGCGCGGACACCACGCCGACGCCGAGCTGGATCAGCGAGCCGGTGAAGATCCGGGCCCTGGCGAGCCCGGCCTTGCGGCCCAGCTCCATCTGGAGCAGGTACGCCCACACCGAACCCGGCACGTACTTGCCGAGCGAGCCGACGAGGCAGATCTGCGCGCCGCGGGCGTAGCCGATGGGCTTGCCGAGGTCGTCGACCATGACCTGCCAGCCGTAGGTCGACACCATGATCGCGGCGATGAGCGCGAGCAGGCTCAACGTGGAGGATTCCCACGCGACCTCGGACAAGGTCCGCCAGAATTCACCCCAATTGGTGACGAGTGTCTTCGCCGCGAAACCGACGACCAGCAGGATGGCGACCCAGCGGACGACGTCGAGGATCTTCGCCTTCGTGGATTTCGGCGCTTTTACAGTTACCGAAGTGTCCTCTTCGGGCGTTTCGACCGTCGTCACTGAACCTCCTCTGCTGCTACCTCGTCACCGCAGGTCAGGCCTGTACGGTCACCAAGCGGCTGAACTCGGTCAGCAGATCGTAGCCGTCCCAAATCGCGGAGAACGTCAGGGCCGAGCCGAAGGGAACGACACGGTCGACGCCGCGGCCCGCCAATTCCGTCACGAATTCCGTCAATTCTTCTTTGGTGAAGCCGAATTGACCGACGGTTTGATCTTTGCGAAGCACGATCGGGACGAGGTCGGAAAGCGTGTCGACCCGCGCGTTGGCGAAAGTGCCCGCGCCGAGCCATTCGCGCGGCAGGACGGCGGGGTCGGCCAGCTCCAGCGTCGCGATGCCGTTGCCCTGGAACTCGATGCCGTTCACGAGCCCGTCGACGGCCGCGCCGTACGCGGAGACCCGCTTCTGCACGGCCATGGCGGGCTCGGTGACGTGCTGTTTCGTCGCCAGCACCTCGGCGAGCAGCTTCCGGAACTCCTGCCCTGCTTCGCGGGCGCCATCTTCGTCGCCGACCCAGAACACCGCGCGCGGCGACGAGCAGGCGGCCTGGTCGAACCAGTACGAGTCGTTGTAGAAGCCCTCGGCGGCACCGCGACGCTCGGCTTCGGAGGCGTTCTGCCAGCCGCGCACCGACGCGACCGCGAACGACGACCTGTCCGGGAAGGTCAGGTCGCGCGCGTGCGGCGCCAGCGGGTACTTGCGCAACGCGGCGACCGAGGCGTCGCCACCCCAGATCACCCGCAGATCCGCGGCGACCGACAGCGCACCGCTGATCGCGTCACTGCGGTCGTAGGTGACCATGCGCTGCGTCGCGGTGATCGCGGCGGCGGTGTCGGCGTCCACTTCGGACAGTGCGGCGTTCAGCGCCTCCAGCACGGTCTCGGCGGCACCGGCCGAACGCGAGGAGACGCGGACGACGTTGTGGTTGCCCGCCAGCGCCGAAAGCGCCCACGAGTACACGAAGATCGTGTCGACGTTGGCGGGCGGCACGTGGAAGACCAGCCCGCGCGGGAAACGCAGTGCGTCGCCGGAAGTCTCCAAAGTGGACAGTGCTTTCGCGATCTCTCCCTTGCGCAGGAAGAAACCGAGCGACGCCAGCTCCGGGAAGCGGCGGGCCGTCGCGGGCGCGAGCAGCTTGCGCGCGAACTTCGTCAGGAACTCGACGACCCGCGGGTCACCCACGCGAAGCCGTCCGCCGACGGGTTCGGCCCGCAGCTCCTCGACCAGCTCGTCGACCTCGATCGCGTCCGCGAGCGGAAAACGCTGGTTCAGGCTCATGCCGCCGCTCCCTGGAAGGTGTCCGAGCAGCCGCGGGCCTCGGCCTTGGGCAGCCTGCCCATGACCGAGAAGTGCTTGCCCGGCCAGTCGCCGTCGTCGATCCCGTTGTAGACACCGAGGTCTTCGGTGAGCAGGACGTGGCCCGGATACGAACGCGGCAGCGTGCTGACGACCTCGATCACGCCGGGCTCGCCGACCGGCTGCTCTTCCCAGGTCTCCGGGTTCCGGATCACCACGTCGGCGAAATCGGGGCAGTACAACGAGTTCCCGGACGGTCCTTCGAGGAACACGGTGCCGATCTGCTCGATCATCCCGTAGTAGTTGTGGATCCGGGTGAGCCCGGTGTCCTCTTTGAACCGGCGGCGGAACTCGGTGTTGTCCACCGCGCGGTCGATCAGCTTCTTCCAGCCGCCGGAGTGGATCAGGATCCCGTTGGAGAGATCCAGCTTGTGCTCGCGCGCGACCTCGTACAGGTACTGCCACACCATGAAGGTGAAGCCGAAGATCAGGAACGGCTTGTCGCCGTACGTCGCCAGGAACGTCTTGACCGCCTCGACGTCCGGCTGGTCGTTCTCGTCGAGCACGTAGGTGTGCTTACGGCCGAAGTTCGCCATGCCCAGCACACCCGCGCCGCGCGCGGAGAACGAGCGGCGGTTCTTGATGATGCCGATCGTGTCGACCATCAGCATCGGCAGGCGCTCGCCGCCGAGGACTTCCTGCAGCGTGGCGCCGAGCTGTTTGGTCTGCGCACCCGCGGCGGCCTTGTCCAGGTAGATCCGGGACGCGCCCGCGCCGGTGGTGCCCGAGGAGGTCAGCGTCTTGAAGATCTCGGACTCGGGGATGCTGCGCAGGTCGTGCGTCTTGAACATCCGCACCGGCAGCCACGGCAGATCCGCGATGGACGCGAACTCCGCGTCCTTCGCGATGCCGAGCGACGACAGGATGCGCTCGTAGCCCTCGGAGTTCTCGCGGTGGTGCGCGGTCAGTTCGGCGAGCTGCGGAAGCAAATGCTTCTCGCGCTCCGCCTGAGACAACGTAAAGACGCTCATACCTGGGCCTCCAGCGACCGGTAGTCGATCTTGCCGCTGGCGAGCAGCGGCACGGTGTCGATGGGGCGGACGTCGAACCCGCTGGTGTGCAGGTGCAGCCGCTCGGACAGCGCCTTCGCGGCGTCCTTGCAGATGGCCTTGGCCCCGTCGCCCTCAGGCAACTCGGCGAACAGGACGACCTTGTCCCCGGCCGGGACGGCGGCCACGACGTCGATCCCCACCGAAGCGGAACGCACGGCGTGCTCGAGATCATCCAGGCTGACGCGGTTGCCGAAGACCTTGCCGATCCGCTTGAGGCGTCCGGTGATGTAGAGGAACCCGTCCTCGTCGAGGTAGCCGAGGTCGCCGGTGGCCAGCACGCCACCGTATTCGTCGCCCGCGGCCAGCCCGGCCTCGTCCTCGGCGTAGCCCATCATCACGTTGGGCCCGCGGTAGACTACCTCGCCGACGATCTTCGGATGCGTGGTCTCGGAGCCGTCCTCGCGCCGGATCGCGAACGAGCCGCCGGGCAGCGCGGGCCCGGCCGAACCGAGCTTCTCCGCGAGCCGTTCCGCCGGGACGGTGGTCATCCGCGGGGCGGCCTCGGTCTGCCCGTACATGACGAACATCCGCCCGCCGACCTCGCGGATCTTGTCGTTGAACTGGGCGACGAGATCGTCGCGGAGCTTGCCGCCCGCCTGGGTCAGCGTGCGCAGCGTCGGGTACTTCGCCGGGTCGAACTTCAGCCGCCGCAGCATCTCGTAGTGGTACGGCACCCCCGCGAGCGAGGTGACCTTGTGTTCGTTGACCGCGTCCCAGAACCCGCGCCCGAGCACGCCGGAGGGCTCGATGACCACGGTCGCGCCGCGGACGAGGTGCGAGTTCAGCACGGACAGGCCGTAGCTGTAGTGCAGCGGGAGGCTGGTCGGCGCGATCTCGTGACGGTCGATGCCGAGTACCTCGGCGATCGCGTCGGCGTTGGCGTACACCGCGCCACGGGAGAGCCGGACGAGCTTCGGGTTGCCGGTGGAACCGCTGGTCGGCAGCAGGATCGCGAGATGCGGATGCGGCTCGACACCTTCGGCGGATTCCCGGACCCAGTGGCCGTCGGCAACGCCGTACCCCTCGGGTGCGGGCGCGTCCGGCGCGGACAGCACGGCGGCCGGGCGGAACCGCTCGATGAGCCCCGCCAGCACGTCGGCGTCCAGCGCCGGGTCGATCAGCGCGATCGCGCGGCCCGCCTCGAACGCGCCGAGGTAGTTCAGGACGCTCGTGAGGTCCACCGACATACGCGCGAACAGCGCGCCCGGCGGCAGCAGCGACAACGCGGCACCCACGCGGGTGACCTCGGTGTCGAGTTCCTCGCCCTCGAGCGTCCTGCCGCTCGTGACGTCGATCAGTCGCGCACCCACACCCAAAAGGGTCATTAGAGAACCAAGCCTCCGTCGATGCCCAGCACCTGCCCGGTGATGAACGAAGCGTCATCACTGACGAGGAACCGGATCGCGTTCGCCACGTCTTCGGGCGTCCCGAGGCGCCCGAGCGGGGTCTTGCCGATGTTCTCGGCCTTGGCGTCTTCGGTCAGGCCCGAGGTCAGGTCGGTGTCGATGACGCCGGGCGCCACCGCGTTGACCCGGATCCCGGAGCGGCCGAGTTCCTTCGCGGCCGAACGCGCGATGTTCGCCACCGCCGCCTTCGAGGCCGCGTACACCGTCTGACCGGCGCTTCCGTGCTCGCCGACGATCGAGGCCAGCACCACGATGGCGCCGGTCTTCTTCCGCATCATCGCCCTGGCCGCGGCCTGGACGGTGTGCAGCGTGCCGGCGACGTTCGTGCTCAGCGTGGTGTCGACCAGTTCCTCGCGGATCATGCCGAGGAGCGCGTCCTCCATGATCCCGGCGTTGGCGACCACGATGTCGAGCTTGCCGTGCTCCTTCGCCACCCCGCGGACCAGCGTCGACACGGCCTTGGCGTCGGTGACGTCCAGGGCGAGCCCGCTCGCGGCCCCCGCCGCGGCCGCCGCTTCCTTGGCCTTCGCCTCGTCGCGGCCGGTCAGCACGACGGTGGCGCCCGCCTCGGCGAGCGCCCGCGCGGTGGCCAGCCCGATGCCCCGGGTACCCCCGGTGACCAGGGCGACCTTGCCTTCCAGCATCACTTGGACTGGAGGTCGGTCACCATGTCGACGGCGACCTTGAAGCTGGACATGTCGATCACCTGATCGGTGTCGAACTCGACGTCGAACTCGTCCTCGATGGCCGCGACCAGCGCCATGTGGCCGACCGAGTCCCACGCCTCGATGTCGCGGTACTTCAGGTTCTCGACATCGACCTCGCCGTCGAGATCCAGCGCCTCGACGAAGACCTCACGCAGCTTGCCGGCGATTTCCGCCATGTCCGTACTCCTAGTGCTCATCGCGTGGACGGGCGTCCCACGCCTTCACCAAGGTAGAGAGGTCGCCGGGCAGCCGGTCGGCCAGCCCGTCCTCAGGGAGACCGGCCTTACCCTTCAGCCACGGTCCCAGTGCCTCGATGGTGGCCTCGTCCAGCCCACGGCGGGACAGCCCAACCGTATTGACGCCGGTGACCCGCGCGGGGTTGCCGACGGCGATGGTGAACGCGCCCACCTCCTTGCGGACCGCGGAGCTCATCCCGACCATCGCGCCGGGGCCGACGACGACCCGCTGGTGCAGGATCGCGCCCATGCCCAGGTTCGCCCCGGACCAGATGTGGCAGTGGCCGCCGGTGATGACGTTCGACGCGACCGTGACGGCGTCCTCGACCAGGCAGTCGTGGGCGATGTGGGAACCGCGGAGGAAGTAGCCGCCGTCGCCGATGGTGGTCGTTCGCCAGGTGCCCTGGTGGACGCTGACGTATTCGCGGATCCGGTTCCGGCTGCCGATGACGACGCCGTGGCCGTCGTGATCGGGATCACCGTTCGGCGCGGATTCCCAGGCGGCGGGATGCTCGCGGCCCCGGTCCTCGCCAGGGGTCCCGATGGTCACGTGCGGGCCGATCCAGTTGCCGTCGCCGATCCGGGCAGGGCCCACGATGACCGTGAACGGTCCGATGACGTTGTCGTCGCCGAGCTCGACACCCTCGCCGATGACTGCTGTCGGGTGGATGCGGTTCACCACGTGAAGATCCGTTCGTTGTGGCTGGAGGCAGCCTGGGGTAATGGGCGCTTCGGCGGTCCCGGTAACGTGTGGCCCGCGCCAGAGGGGGCGGCCGGGCGCAGAACCGGCGGCTCACTGTACCGGACGCACCAGAACGCCCAGTCGAGAGAGACTTGCAGATGATCCCCATTACCGTGGTCGACGTCCGTGACGCGGAGGACCTCGTCGTCGAGGTGCTGCGATCCGGCGCCATCGCACAGGGACCGATGGTCAAGCGCTTCGAGGACGCGTTCGCGAGCGTTTCCGGCACGAAGCACGCGATCGCCGTCAACAACGGCACCACCGCGCTGGTCGCCGCCATCCAGGCGCTCGACCTGAAGCCGGGCGACGAGGTCGTCACCTCGCCGTTCACCTTCGTGGCCACGCTGAACGCGATCCTGGAAGCCGGCGCGACCGTCCGCTTCGCCGACATCCGGCGCGACGACTTCGCGATCGACCCGGACGCCGTCGCCGCCGCGATCACCGACCGCACCAAGGTCCTCATGCCCGTGCACCTCTACGGGCAGACCGCGGACATGGGCAAGCTCGCGCCGCTGGCCGCCGAGCACGGCCTCAAGATCATCGAGGACTCCGCGCAGGCCGTCGGCGCGTCGTTCCAGGGCAAGCCGTCCGGCTCCTTCGGGATCGGCTGCTTCTCCTTGTACGCCACCAAGAACGTGACCACCGCCGAGGGCGGCGTGATCACCACGGACGACGACAAGCTGGCCGACAGCCTGCGGGTGCTGCGCAACCAGGGCATGCGCGCCCGGTACCAGTACGAGGTCGCCGGGCACAACTACCGGATGACCGACCTGCACGCCGCCGTCGGCATCCCGCAGCTGGAGAAGCTGGACCAGCTCACCGCCGCCCGCCAGGCCAACGCGAAGCGCCTTTCCGAAGGCCTCGCCGGCACCCCGGGTCTCGACATCCCGCAGGTCCTGCCGGGCCGCGAACACGTGTGGCACCAGTACACCGTGCTGGTCGGCCCGCACGCCTTCCTCTCGCGTGACGAGCTCGCCGCCGCGCTCACCGAGCGCGGCATCGGCAACGGGATCTACTACCCGAAGATCGTCTTCGACTACGACTGCTACCGGAACAACCCGCTGATCCCCGACGCGAAGGTCGAGGACTTCCCGGTGGCCGCTTCCGTCGCCGCGCAGGCGCTTTCCCTGCCGGTGCACCCGCACCTTTCCGAGTCCGACCTGGACACCATCATCGAAACGGTTCGCGAGGTACTCGGCGCATGACGACGCACAAGATCGCCCTCATCGGCACCGGGAACATGGGCTCGCTGCACGCCCGTGTGCTCGCCGCGAACGAGCGCGTGGACCTCGTCCGCGTGATCGACCCGCGTGAAGAGGCGGGCCGCAAGGTCGCCGATCGCTACGAAACCCAGTGGACGCCCGAAATCGGCTCGCTGTCCGATGTGGACGCCGTCGTGCTCGCTTCGGCCACCGAGGCGCATTACGAGCTGGCGCAGGAGATCCTGGGCCAGGGCAAGCCGATGCTGGTCGAGAAGCCGGTGTGCAACAGCCTCGAATTCTCGCAGGAGATCGTCGGGCTCTCGGCGAAGAAGGACATCCCGCTGATGTGCGGGCTCCTGGAGCGCTACAACCCGGCCGTGATGACCGCGCGGGCGCTGGTCAACGAGCCGATCCACCTGATGGCCCGCCGGCACGGCCCGTACGCGCCACGCATCAAGACCGGTGTCGCGTGGGACCTCCTGGTGCACGACGTCGACCTGGCGATCCAGTTCTTCGGCGGCGCGACCCCGCAGCGGGTCGCCTCCGGCGCCGGCTACTTCCACCCGAGTTCGGTCGAAGGCGCCGAGGACACCATCGAGACGGTGCTGTCGTTCGAATCCGGGCTCGCCACGGTTTCGGCGTCCCGGCTCGGCCAGCGCAAGGTCCGCTCGCTGTGGGTGTCCGAACTGGACCGCATGATCGAGATCGACCTGCTCCGCCGCGACGTCACCATCTACCGGCACGTCTCGCACGACTCGGTCACCGAGGACGGCCTCGGCTACCGGCAGCAGACCGTCATCGAGATCCCGGAACTGGTCACCGCGCGCGAACCGCTCGCGACGCAGCTGGACCGGTTCGTCGACCTGCTCGAAGGCAAGGTCGACGTCGACGTCGAGCGGGACCTGATCCTGCCGTCGCACGCCGTCGTCGACCAGGTGCTGACGCAGGCCGCGGCCTGATCATTTGGTGAGGCGCTGGCCCTTCGCGTCGTACGCGACGAGAGGGGTCAGCACGTACGGCGACTCCACTTGGCCGGGGTTGAACCAGAAGATGACGACCGACGGGTCCTCGCTCCAGGGGATCACCTTGGCCTCGACCGGTTTCCCGCGGACGGTGCTGGTGACCCGCACCGCCGGACCGGAGAAGTAGCCGAACACCGGCACGAACGTGCCCCGGATCAGATCCCCGCCGTCCACGGCGTGGAAACCGAACGACCGGTCCGATCCCTTGAATTCGTTGGCGGCCAGGAGCGCCTCGTAGCCGCCCGCGTCGTTCCGGTACGCGACCTGCAGGCCGAACCGGACGTCCGGCATCGACGGCTCGTCGATCTCGGAGGCGTAGATCACCAGCTCACGGCCACCTTCACCCTGGTACCCGAGCGGGATCACGTCACCGAGCGGAGAGTCCGACGGTGCCGACGTGACCGACGGGCTCGCCGGCGCCGGAATCGGGGCTGGCGCGGCGGGCGCGCTCGCGGCGGGCGGAAGCGGCTGCTGAGCGGGCTCCCTCAGCGCGACCGCGCCGACAATGACCAGCACCGTCACCGCGGCGGCGGCGACCCCGCCCGCGCCGGTCGCGAGACGGCGGCGACGGCGGATGCGCCTGCCCTTCGTCATGATCGCGCCGAGGTCGGGTTCGGCGAACCCTTCGGCGGGTGGTTCCCGCAAAGCCGAACGCAGCGTCTCGAGGTCGGTCATCGTCCCAGCCCCCCGATCAGTTTCGTTCCGTCCTCCGCGGTGATCCGCAGCTTGGTCAGGGCGCGGGAATTGGTGCTCTTCACGGTGCCGACCGAGACACCCAATTCGCCTGCCACATCGGATTCCTTCAAGTCGAAGAAGTGCCTGAGCACCACGACGGCTCTCTCCCGGTCTGTGAGCGTACGCAACGCGTCAAGCAGCCATTTCCGCTGGACAACGGCACCGGCGAGGTCCATTCCGCTCGGCTGCTCGGGAATTTCCTCGGTGGCGTTCTCGCGGATCGGCCGCCGCCAGCCGTCGATGACGTGGTTGACGAGGACCTGCCGCGCGTACGCGTAGGCGTCCTTGCGGCGTACCCGCGACCAGGCCGCGTACGTCTTGGCGAGCGCCGTCTGGGTGGCGTCCTCGGCCTGATGACGGTCGCTGGTGAGCAGGAAGGCCGCATGCCGAAGACGCGTCGCCGAGTTCCGCACGAACTCGACGAACTCGTCATCGCCGCGAGCCACCCTGGTCCTCATCTCCGTTCGACGGTTGGCCACCGGAAAGGTTGCTTAGGAGCTGTCCGGTAAGTCTGTTCGATGGGCTTCGTGATCCAGGTGGTTCCTGGCGGTGCGAAGACCGCGAACACGACTTGCCGGACAGCGCCTACTCCTTCCGACGGGTGAACCGGAGCGCGACGACGATGCCCGCCACGACCACGGCCACCGCGAGGACGATCCACACCCAGGCGGGCACCAGGTCTTCGGGAGTGGTCTCGCCTGACTGCGGTGCCGGGGCTTGGCTGCTCGTCGGGGGCTGGCTCGTCTGACTCTGGCTCGTCGGGCTTGCCACTGGCGCGGTGAGGTTGAACTTCACCGAACCGCTCGTGGCGTGCGTGTCCTCGAAGGTGACCTTGTAGCGGAGCGTGTACTCGCCCGCAGGGCCGACGGCCTGGACCGGCGCCGTGACGACCGCTCCGGCGACCTCCGCGCGGCCGACCGTCCACGACGCGTTCTCGGGGCCGGTGATCTGGATCGGGTTCTGGTCGGCGAGGGTGACCGGGCCCGAGAAGGTCAGCTTGATCTGCGTCGGGGGCGTCGCCAGCGAAGCGCCCCTGGCCGGGTCGCTGCTCTTCAGCTCCGAGTGGGCCAGCGCCGGGGACGCGGTGCCCAGCAGGGCCAACCCGGTGACCAGCAACGACGCACCGAACCGCTTGAACCTCATCTGACACCCTTCTCACCGGGGGAACTCCCCGTCCGAGCCTAGTAGTCGGGCCGGGAGAGGGGGTGGTTCCCGGTCGTGAGCGGGGAGGATT
>Ga0307518_10000473_pt1 | contig 30587 bp, 31 predicted proteins | sample 25_EM_MG_FD_203889 | JGI IMG/M metagenome (GOLD analysis project Ga0307518, IMG submission 203889) | Populus trichocarpa ectomycorrhiza microbial communities from riparian zone in the Pacific Northwest, United States - 25_EM | ecosystem: Host-associated > Plants > Roots > Unclassified | place... | reverse complement strand
TGGCAGGGGTTATTTAATTATTATCCATCGGGTTCCCCGGGTGGTCATACAACTGGTCCGGTTGCCCGACAATCGGTCACCCAGCCGATGGCACCATTGAAATGAGCTCTGTCAGGTGTTCAGATATTCCCCCCTGATCTCAGTAGATAGATTGCTATGGTCGAACAACACGTGAGAGTTTGATGCTATATGGGAGGACATATTCAGCGACGCCTCCACAATGCCAGCTTGGGGCGGAACAGCAACCCATGTCTGGGATATATGGATAGAAGGAACCAGAAAACCTTGTCGATTTACGTATCCATGCCGCTTATCTGATAAGAGGAAGCTGGACATTATTCGACATGCGTGCGAGGACACGACAGAAGAGACAACATGACGCGGCCAGACATCTTCCGCGCCGATCTGTCAAAGATAGTTCGCCACATTTCTCGCCTATCCTGTTCTACCTCCCCATCCACCCCTGGCGGATTGACATGAGCTGAGGATCTGATGCCAAGGTCGAATGAGAGAGAGTACGCACACCATCAACGACGAGTAGTTCTCCGCAGATATACTGGCTGGCGTCACTTGCTAGGAACACGACAGGACCAGCAAAGTCTCGAGGGCTACCCCACCTCCCAGCGGGTATCCGTTCCGAGATCTGTTTGAATCTGACTGTGTCTGCTAAGAGCCGTTCGTTCCTGCACAAGACAATCGGCCATCAGTACGTGGATCTTCGTGATCGGTTGTAAAGAGCGTGTTATTGCATGTAAGTAGTTGAGATCTTGAGAAGGTGGGGAAGAGTGGTGTTACCCGAATGGTGCCCGTGACGGATCGGCAGAGAAAAGAACTCCGCTGCACCACAAATGGGAGGGGAAAAGATAGCAAGAAAAGTACAGCTCACATATCCGTGGCAATGTAGCCTGGACATATGCCGTTGACCTGAACATTGTGCTGCGACCATTCATTGCTAAGCGCCTTTGTGAGTTGACCCAAGGCGCCCTTTGCGGAAGCATACGCAGGGACTGTGAGCCCGCCCTGGAAAGTGAGAAGGGAGCAAAAATTGATAATCTTGCCCCTTCTAAGGGGAAGCATGTGTCGCCCCGCCGCCTGGGAGAGTAACCAGACAGATTTGAGGTTCACTTCGAGGACCTAAAACAAGGCAAATTGCCCCGAGAGGAGGGCCAAGGATTCTAAAGTTTAGCGTAGCGGAATGGAATCATATCATACTTACATCATCCCAGTCGCTCTCCAGGAAGTCGACGCTCGGAGATCTCCGCTGGATTCCGGCACAGTTGACCAGGACGTGAATGTGGCCGCCCATGACGCCAAGCGCCCTGTCGAAGAGTCCTCGAACTGCGTCCATGTCGCTGAGGTCGCACTCGACGACCTGCAGGGCACCTCCGAGCCCACGGATAGCGTTCATCGTGTCCATATTTGGTTGCTTACCCGATTTGGGTGGACGTTGGACAAGACAGATGGCAGCGCCAGCTTGGGCCATGGCAATTGCACACGCCGCACCGATGCCTGACTGATGAGACATCTTGTAACACACCGCGCAACGATACATTACCTCTCGTGGCGCCCGTGATAAGAACATTCTTCCCGGCGAGGGAAAATAACTGTGGGGACGGGATGTCTGGTGTGGGATCCATGGTAGTACTTGTGGTCGTGAACAAAGGGTGTCGGATCGATTTACCCCACATCGGCAACTGAACCGAGGGTTCCAGCATTAATTTTGTATTTATTTGACAAGACGACCCCTCGCTGGACCGGATCTGCCTAGACCGAGAAGACCCCCGAGATATATCCTATTTTGGAAGCTATATATTGAGTGACACTTCACGTTGAAGTTTATGTCAAGCGGCAGTGCGGACCGGTCAAGTCTGATTTGGTCCATGATCTTTACCTCGTCCCCCCTCCTTATTCAAGACCTTTATAAGTGAGACTGCCCAATGTCCTTGTCTCCATCCCCCCCTCCATTCTCCACATGTCCCCCGTCGCTCTCCCTTTCCACCGCGCTGCCGTCCTCCATGGCCCAAGGGACGTCCGCATCGAAGAACGCCTTGTACCTCCCCCGCAACACGACCAAGCCCAAGTCGCGGTCAGATCGACAGGCCTCTGCGGTAGCGATCGTGCGTCCTGCTGCTCGTCCCCCATTGGTTCATTGCTGATTGACCCGCTCAGTGCACTACTATTTGGAGGGCCGGAATGGCGATTTCGCCATCCAACACCCCCTTGTCCTCGGTCACGAGGCAGCGGGCACCATCGTGTCTGTCGGAGTAGGCGTACGGAACCTCTACCCCGGACAACGAGTTGCCATTGAGGCCGGCGTCATGTGTCGTCGCTGCGACTTCTGCAAGTCCGGTCGGTATAATCTCTGTAAATCCATGCGGTTCGCCAGCAGCGCCAAGACGTTCCCCCATCTCGACGGGACGTTGCAGGACCGCATGAACCATCCCGCTCATGTTCTCCATCCGTCAGTATTTCACTATTCGCGTCGCGTCACTCCCCCTTCTAACTCCACTTACACAGACTGCCTGATAACTGCTCTTTCGAGCAGGCAGCATTGGCGGAGCCCCTGTCCGTTTTGATACACGCAAGCAGACGTGTCGGTCTGCGCGAGGGCCAACGCATACTCGTCTTGGGCGTTGGCACAATTGGCATCCTCGCATGTGCACTCGCAAAAGCATATGGTGCGACTCAAGTCGCGGCCATCGACATCAACCAGCAACGGCTGGATTTCGCAAAAGCGAATGGCTTTGCCTCTCGGACGTATTGTCTCCCAGCGGCCCCCAGAGCCGAGTCGGCAGACGAACAATTAAGGCGAGCCAGAGAAAATGTGCAGCTGGCGTTGGCGAAATTCGATACTCCCGATGGCTATGACATTATCTTCGAATGTACCGGAGCAGAACCGTGCGTCCAGATGTCGGTGCACGTAAGTGGACACCTTTGTCACACGCTTTCCGAGAATAGCCGCTAACCATCGTCGATTTTAGGCCGCCGTAACGGGAGGCAAGGTCATGTTGATTGGTATGGGCTCGCGAAACGTTACACTACCCCTCTCCGCCGCCGCTCTTCGCGAAGTCGATATACTGGCCTCGTTCCGCTATGCCAGAACCTACCCTGAAGCCCTTTCAATGCTAGCCTCGGGCAAGTTGAAAAACATTGAAAGGCTTGTCACCCATCGTCTAACGCTGCGCGAGACGGCTCGTGCATTCGACTTATTGGCACGGGGACAGGACGAGGATGGAAACATGGTAATGAAGGTCATGGTCTGTTGATGAGACTTGCTGCCTTGAATGCACGTCCCTCCGTCCTCCCCATTGCCGCGTGCATTTCGCTTGCACGCGTCCCACTAGACCGAGGACCGCCTAAAGGTTTGGTCCAGCATTGCACCCTTGTCCTTCTCATCTTCCATTAAACGCACACACGCATCACGCACCTGTCAAGTCATGGCATGTCCCCTGTTTTATCTGTGGTTTATTTACAGGACATTTTGTAACTTTACGCTATCTGTCATCGTCATTAAACATCCTTCTTCATACATCCCATAGTTCCGTTATCCCCACTTTCACGTGCAGTGTCAACGCGGTATTTATCTCAATGCATTGCTCTGATCGAGAATACATAAAGTCTGCACTCCGACAACATGGTGTGACCTTAAAGCTATATAGGGGAGCCTTTGAACATGCGCTTCCTCTGAGGACTGTCAATGTTTTCAACGGGCGTCAGATCGGCATAGTAAATGAGGCAAGGCGATCAACTGAGTTGTTGCCATTGGTAGCCTTGAACCTGGGTTGGGGTTAAATGTCACGAGCGTAACGTCTCAACATACGCTCATGTATCCATGCGTACATTTGTATGTCACACGCCCCTACATCCACAATGATCATGTCGAAGGACGTCATTCGCATGACGTTTCCTGCGATGCGTATTTCCGCTGTAGGGTATGTGAAGGCTAAATTTCAACCAACAGGGTTTACTCTGAAACATGTACCCTGAACTGACAGCATGTTGATCGGCTCTCTGGCTCCAACTCCTCACGAAAATCCCCTGAAACCTACATACTCGAAGGTTCAAGTGTGTTACACCTAATAGTCGAGAGTCAGGTGACATCGGACCACGACCGCACGCCAATGCGATCACTGGTGGAACTCCCACTAAGCACACCCGTTTGGACGGCGGTATTAAAAAAAAATGGGAATGACTTCACCCGTAAAGATAGCGCGGATGAGGTAGCTCCGGTGTAGCCTAACCTTAATCGTTGTAGGAGCCTCCTCAACTATGTATCAAGATTCACTCCACTGAGAACTTACCGTGATAGATCGTTACCATTTGTGTAGACGCCGGGCGGGTCTTCACCGCATAATTCGGTAGAGGTCCTACTACTACACAGACGAATGGAAGAGGAAGGGCTAAAGAGGCTAGAAACGATGCTAGCCTCGGCGGAAAGAGGGGAATGGAATCTGCATGTTGAAGTATATGTAATTTAAATGCCGGGAATCTGAGGGGTCACTTAATCTCGCGAAGGACTTATGATAATCTACAGCTTCGAGATCTAATAAATGACCTCATCCAGGTTCCAGGAATCATTGACAAGGTAAGTACGTACAATTATGTTAACACCCATCGCTGACCCATTTGTACAAATGGCGGGGTACGTACCTCTCGGTCGCGGATGAAGGCTTTTAGTCACCAGCGCATTTGCATGTGAATTTGTCGCAAGGGATGGGAAAATCATGTTAGTGAAAGAACTCCAGTCTTCGAATTCACAGCGTCGAGAAAATCATATTTAGGCATGTCGAATTGTAGGCCTAATAGGGTCCAAAGATGTGGCAGTCCCATAGTTCGGTTCCCTCATGAGTGACATGTATATGTGCAGGGCGTTCCCCCTTGACGGTCGGCGGCCGGATTCACTAGCTGGAAATTGGGATGGAGTGCAACGCACGCCTAAGATCGCAGGTATGAGTACCTGACTGGTGCTGTCACCGTGGAACAAATGACATGAAGACAAGAGAAATGACTGCAATGCGCAAGCCAAATATGCCAATGCGGGTAAGACGGAGGGAATAATTTTACTCCCGCTGGGTCTTTAGAGTCTGGAGGTCCCATATCGAGGCGGACTTAATGCCCATTTTGTCGAGATTCGGATATAGCTAAACGCTATGAACGCAGAGCGAGCCGCGCATCCTAATCCCAAAATCATATCGCAGACCAGGGTCAAAATAAAACCTAAGGGGGTACTTACCTGAATGAACGTAAACCTACGTCGACGTGTGAGCTAGAGTCCCAGAATGTCCGAGCAGTGCTATGGTACTAAGGAGTAATGGGAGTAGATCTAATCCAATCGAGCTCACACATACTAGCACACTCTAGTACAGATTGCGCAGCTGCAAGTCACCGAGTCGATACGCGTGTTCCCCGGACAGGCATATGACATGTCTGTACCTACTCGGCCGATAGCTAACCCCCTGTGCTTTACATGAGCTTCCTCAGCGCGTCTGATTGTTGTACATGTTTCAGAAGAGTATCCGTTACCGCTCCCCACGAAGGATAGCTGTTGATCGGATCCCATGTATCCTAAGATTATTAGGAGCGTCCTCGGTTTTCATTTTCTGATCGCATCCACAGCTTGGCCTGAGAGTACAGCATTTGAAATCCACCCATCCATAATCTGATTATCTTAGGATGAAGCCGAGCATCCGAAAGCGCTTGTCGCATTATCAGATAGGCTCACTATCCCCCACGAGAAAAAACTAACTCACGCCTCTGGAAATGGAGCTGTCACGGTTTGATAGCTTCTTGAGAACGTGACGTAGCCGAGAGGGGGAGCTTATAGGGCTGACTTTCTACATGATTATCATGGCCACAAGGATGACAAACTTCAGCGGTACCAATCTCTTGCGAACTCGTCGATACGTACACGTACACTCACTGAACGCCTACATACATCGTCTGCAATATAATGCACAGGCCATCACCGGATCTGCTGCCCAAATGGAGATTAGAGCCTAGAATCGACATTAAAGTAGCATTCCTGATCAGACCACATTGATGTTGTGCAGATGCATGGTCCCGTGCAGACCCATAGTAATCTATATGACCATTTCAGCTAGATTCCTCTCATCGAGTCTTATCAATTCGTCATGTTTCTTACACATGACTAGGAGGACCATTGCACGACTCACCTTAGACGTCTGCGCCAGGTCAACCTGGATCCGGCGTTTGTCCAGCATCTCTCGTCGCAAGCTTAGAATGTTAACAGATACGCAGCCTTCATTAAACACCTTTAATTCTGCAAATGAAGTTGGATGAAGCAGTGACTCACAAACCATAGGAAATACATGGCCTGCGGCCTTACAACAGAAATACAGCGATGAAGAATACATTTAAATGAATACAAATACCAAAAATATCGATACAGTTTTGACGCTCGAGAAATCTTACTTCGTTCCAGAGCTGGAATACTGTAATATCGTCAGTTTGTAGAAATGGCCAACAATGACCCATACCTTGGTGACTGACTTCGTACCCTCCGAGATTGCGTGCTTCGCAAGCTCTCCTGGGAGGATAAGACGTACGGCAGTCTGGATTTCACGTGACGAAATTGTCGACTTCTTTGAGTATGCAGCCAATTCTAATCTCAATCAGCAACACAAGGTACCACGATGCTCGATGGAACATACTAGAGGCCTCAGTAGCAACGCGTTCGAAGATGTCGTTGACAAACGAATTCAAAATTGCCATAGCCTTGTTTGAGATACCCGTGTCAGGATGAATTTGCTTCAAAACTGGATAGCATCGTCAAACGTGCCAGTTTGGACACTATCTGAGGACAACACATACCTTTATAAGTGTAAGAGGACCACGTTTCCTTGCGGACTCTTCTTCTCTTTGCCTTCTTCTCTTCAGCTGGGGCGGTTGGAGCGGTGGTCTTCGCAGTCTTCTTCGCTGCTTTCACCGCCTCAGTCGTTTTGGCAGGAGTCTTGGCCGCACCCGCTGCAGGAGCCTTGCCGCCGGTGGATCCAGGTTTGGGTACCATGATTCTCTTCAAACGAAATAAATAGGCCCCAGCGTAGTTGGTGGTTAGACCAAAGAGGATGCAGAATGACGAAAGTCTCCTATTTATGATGTCACGTGATTGTACTATTGTTGATTCCAATAGGGGACAAAAATGCGTGACCTGTCCTTTTCGCGTCAGTACAACCATGGTCAGCAAAAGAGGCAAAGGTGGCAAGGGAAAGGTTAGCAGCGCGAAGGGAAAAGTCAAAGGCGAGGAGAAGCTAAGGGTCTCCCGCTCCACTCAAGCTGGTCTTCAGTTTCCTGTCAGCCGCATCCACCGCTCACTAAAGAAGATTAGCATTCGCAAGCGTATCGCTTCCGGAGCACCAGGTAGGGAAAACCGCCTTTTTCTAGCGCACATTTTCAAACATACTTGCATCTCAGTGTATTTTGCAGCAGTTTTGGAATATCTGACTGCTGAGATATTAGAACTCGCGGGGAACGCTGCTAGGGACAACAAGAAGCGACGCATCAATCCTAGACATATCCAGCTTGCTGTCCGCAATGACGAAGAGTAAGTTCCTGCTCCGCCTTGAATAGCCAAAGTCACTCATTCCTTCAGGCTGAACAAGCTCCTGGGAAACGTGATCATCTGCGAGGGAGGTGTCGTACCATTCATCAACCCCGCGGTGCGTCTCTTATTTATCAGCCTTGTGATGGCCTGACTAGGAGACACCCAGCTTCTTCCAGCGAAGACGAAATACAAAAGTCGAGAGAGCCAAGAAGTGTAAATTGTTTCCCCTTTGTCGTGACCCTACATTGTATGTGCCATTGAGTCTACCGTTGAGCTTCACGCTATGCATTTTTCGCCGTGTAAGTACCTTGTTATTACCACATATTTGTCACTATTCATCGCCAGTCGCCGCAAAGAGATACAGAATGGCGATCTCATATTTGTAATGTCATGCGACTTTACTCTGCCCCAACAGGGGTAAGCGTATGAACGTGTAACGCGACGTGACAAGCTTCCTGTTAGCTGCATCTACCGCGCGCTGCGGCGTAACAACGGTAAGTTTATCGCTTCTGGAGCACCAGGTACTTTTCTTTTTCCGACGTGCGGTTCCAAAGCGCTTGCATTTCAGTGTACCTCGCAGCGGTCTTGGAATATCTTGCGGTTGAGATATTAGAACCTCCGGGAATGCTGCTGGGGACAACAAGAAGAGTCACATCAATCCTAGGCAATCCAGTCCGTTATCCGTAACGATGATGAGTAAATTCCCCGCTTTGAACTGCCGCGCTGCTTCAGGCTGAACAAGCTCCTCGGAAATGCGTCTACCTCCGAAGGCAGTGTCATACCTTCCATCAGTCCCGCAATACGTTTTTTTTCTGTCACCTTCTTGACAGTATGATTAGGAAGCTTGCAGACGCAAATTCAAAGTCGAGGGCATCGAGAGGTGGAGGATTATTCCTCCTTTTCATCTCCCTTCCTCTCTTCTCTTCCTTCCCTCTTTTCCCTTTCATCCTTACCTAGATCAAAAACACCTACAGGGTAGCCCTCAACCAGTGGTGGTGCGTGGTCGTCTACATGACAAGAATTTTGACCTGCAATGGATCTCTGCCACCGCGCTGACAAGTAAATAGCAGTCAATCCCTACTATTGGGACATCATCATATACCATCACTTACTCGTCTGAACAGCAGAATTCGCCCCTCGTCCATCATCACTTCGGTTGCATCGAATGCCTCTTCGCTGGTGACTTCCCAATGGGGTAGTCCCTTGCCCAGACACTCCGCAAATGGTTTGGTCTTCGATTCAACTGGGCACAATACAAAAGTTCCCCGCTTTTCGGTCTCATGCCCATCTTCACCAATCTCCCCTTCTTCTATCAAAACCGAAGACGGTGCGTTGAAGAATGAGATACCGGGATTAAAATCCCTGACACGCAGTCTCCGCGGCTCTGTTGAGAAGAATATTTTGGACTCGTTCACCAGCTCTACCGTGCGATAACCATACACTGAATTCTGCCAGTCGACATAATTATCGGAAAACCATTGCGTCCGGGTGCTTCCCCATACGGAGTACGGCAGAAATGGTGCCTCGGGGCCTTCTGGATTTCCAAAGTGCTGTTCGTAAAGCGTCTGCAGCCGAAGGAGCTCAGTGCGGAATATGAAGAAGACGAAGGAGTGCATGTCGTCCTCGTTCGTCGTACGGAAAAGCGTCACATGGAATGCGAGGAGTTGGTCATCACGGGTAGGGTGGAACATTGGTAAAGAAATTCCGTTCTCGGCCCAGGGGCGGGGATACTCGTTCAAAGCGCCTGTCGCAGGAGCGGGCTTTCCACCTATGAAGGCATCCGCAAGCTGCCAATCCATCATCAGACTAGGCATGGATAACCTCGCAGTGCGTTGTGGAGTAATCGAAGCTCGACTATCCACGAATGAGTATATCTCGATGGTTCCATCATCCGCAACGAGAAGGAACCTGTCTTCTGAGAGGAAGACGAAATCGTTTGTAGTGTCAGGGAAGCGTATAGTGAACTACAACGTCTTAATTCCTATTGGTGTGAACGAGTGATGTTGACCTTCGACATACCTTGGCGACTTTGTCCGTCATCCAAGTCCACAGTTGTAGAAAATCGCCCATCTCATCATCATTGGCGAGTACGTCCCGGCACAATATAGCCATGTATTTTCCAAGGACTTGGATTTTGACTGGTCCAGTGCCATGAAAAAAATTTCCGGGGGCTCCCTCATCGATTGATTTTAAGACAGGTTGTACCGCATTTGGATGTGGGTTGTTCGTTCTTAGCGACCTCAGATGGAGATCATAGCAATGGTGGTGACTAAGGAATATTACGATGAGCACCAAAATGCCAAGGGTGGAACGGAGCTTACTCGTTGGATGACATGTTCACGATCACCAGAAGGTCCTGAGAAGGACAGAATGTGAAATCGACCATGGTCGTCGTGTCCACGGGATGGTGCCAGGTACGTATGGGCTTCGACTCCGAACTGGGGTTGTGAGGCAGCACGGAGAAATGCAAACAATTTTCTCCAGCCAAAGCATAGATCCCCCCGACGAATTCATACACAGGGCCAGAAGTGAGAAGCGGGAAGTCGCATCTGCGCCGATACCTTAAGTTCCGCCAGGAAGTCTCGAGCTCGCGGAGTTCCTTCCGACGGGTTGCGACGGGGATGCGACGCCCCTCCGAGGGGATCTCTGACATTCGAAAGAAGCCCAAGTCGATGATATAATGGAGCAATTCAGAGTGGTCAATGGCAGTTTTGATGATTTGACAGATCTGTCGGTGGGTCAAACGCCATGAAACGCTCCTGCATTGTCAATGGAACATACCTGTCGTGCTCGAACGAGCTCACGGGAAGTAAGGTAGCTCAGGACGTGGCATATGAGTTCTATTGGCAGCTGTGTTAGTTTCGAGCGTGCAGTGCATTGTAGGATGCTTCCAGAGCTTGTCATCGCGATTTTTAAGAGTTGCCCACAGCAGAAACGCAGAGAATCAGATGGACCTAGCAATACACCGCGATGTTATACATCCGGTTCTGCAGAGATAAAAGTGGGGCTTGTTAACGGGAATCCCGTTGATGTGACAATTGTCGATGCGAGAGGTTCGCTGTGTCGACTTGCAGGCCTTGTATGGACCACGGGCACTGCTTGATTGATTGATCATCGTGGGGATATGCAGACCACGAAGTACACTTCAAAGCTTCACCAGTTGCCAATGAACCTACACAAGAGTGCCCCTTTCAAACAACGAGGGGCCCACTAGTACCCGGTAGTGATTCCGATCAGGCATTGCAAGCACTCGACCTTCGCACAAACTTGGACTCTCTTATAATATGATAACAAGCAACAATAATATGATCATGTTTACACCAGAACCCCAGCTTGCTCGATTCCTTAGCAATAGTAGAAAGTAAAGTAACGTACGATATTCATCGGCAGATGGGTAAGGTAAAACTACGTCTTGCGGTGGTGATATATATGCATCGCCATCTCTTCTAGTCATAAGGTCGCATTGCTTCTTCCAATACGTCGATGTCCAAATCAAAGGATATATCAAACGACGAATCGGGATCCGTCTCTGAAGACGAACGAGACATCTCCTTTTGGCGCCGTGCGTGTCCCTCCTGACGCCGAGAAATGTCCTGTATATCCCTGACTCCACTTACTGCGCCGCCTACCCGTGGACGCGTGAAGGTATTTTCTGCAGAGACCTTCTGTGCAGAGGCTTTTTGACCAGCAGGAGTGCTGAGCAGAGGTGGCTTGAAGCGTGGCACGGTCGTACCTTTGGGTACATGTGATGAGATACTGTATTGAGATGGATGTGGGTGCGGTGAATTGCGTTGGATATTACTAGACAACACGGCTGGTCTCCGCATGCCGAGTTGGGGACGATGTGAAGGAACCGAACGTCCTTGTCCAATTGGTAGCTGTTGCTGTGTGGTAGACGGTGGTTTGGCATTGTCTACTTCGGAACGAGACAATGCGTTACGATGATTTGAGATGTCCATGTCGACATCTGTATCCGTACTGCATCCAAAGTTGATATCAGGTTCAACGGCCATGAAGCTCTCATCCGCAGACGTTGCCGCATGTGTCCTGTGCTCTCGACTGGCGTTCCCCCCAACACCCCGAAGTGACTCTTGAACACCTGCCATTTTCGCGTCATCCAGAGTAAGGTCGACCACCAGCGGTGTGGTCTCGGCTCGATAGGGATCCAGGGAGATAGTGGATGAGCTTGAAGTTCTTGACAAGTCGCGAGAATCGGTGATAGGGATCTGACGGGAGGGAACGTTCGGGTCCATACTAGAGACCCTCGTGAGGTTTCGAGATCTAGAAGTGGTCTCCGTTATAGATTGACCACTGTGACCCTGTAAAATGTCAATGCTGCGCCACGTATTGGAAGCTTTACTGCCAGTTGAGGCTGTTGGTTGTGAAAAGGTGTCAAGCATGGGATTTGAGGTTGAGGTTGAGTCATTGAACAGTAGATCGTAGGGAGTACTTGGAGTAGACGCACTTTGGATCACACTTGGGTCTTCTTTTCCTTTTCCTTTATCTTGTTTTGGGACGGTGCCACTGTGCCGAAGTATTGATAGCCGCTGGTCGCCTCCTTGTCCCCATTTACTTTGCATTTGCTCTCGCTCCTTGACCTTTTCTGCAGCAACTCTCTGCTTTTTCCTTGCATTTTCGTCCAACTGCTTTGACACGTCCCTAAGAAGGGCCAAAAACACAACTGCATCTGGATCCTGTTCACGATCGGCTAATGTTTTTGTACCTTTAGCATTACCGCTGTCTTTAGCAACATCGAAGATAGAGTGGGAGGATGATCGAGGACGCTTTGAAAGGAGTTCCTGCTTCGAGCTGGATCGGTTTATATGGACAATATGGTTGGCGGAGGCAGAAAGTGGTTTCCGGTAAACGTGTGCTGAGTAAGGTTTGATACGCCGAGCATTGGAGGATGAAGAGGAAGGTTCCGAGCTGCTTGGATCAAGGGAAAGCGAGGTATCTACGAACAGGGGAAGAGAAGGTGTCCCGGAGGTGGATGGTGTTGTGCTAGAAGACCAGAGAGCAGACGAGGCGTGTGTCCAGAGCGGCTCAGCTAAACAAGGTATGGCGGGCCGGCCTAGGTGGCTCTATCAGAGAGGTAAAATGCAGTAATAGAGACTTACTCAGTTTGTCTCGCTCTGCTTGTTTTATGAGAGCCTGCAGCTCAGGATGCGATGACTGTGATGGCACCCACCGAGCGTCATCTGGTTCGTCGGGCGCCATCGTCGGGAGATCCAAGGGCATGTCCATACTGTCCATTGCTGGAACTGGTCGACGAAGAGACGCGTCGTTTCTTTGTCGCGGTGAAGAGGGAATATCACGTGATGATCGAGAAGAAGAATGAGCCTCTCGCTGAAGGAACCTTCGACTCGTGGGTTTGTGCGAACTGGGGAGACCAGTCTAGTAGTAGTGCTCTAGCAGCGGCATCTACATTTCATAGTGGACAGACCGGGAAACCCTCATCACGTCGGGTTTCCATACTACATAAGGGTCACGTGGCAGTGTAGGACTCTTGACCTCGACGAAACCCATGTCCACTGGTTCGCGACAGCACACACAACGGAACGCATCCCAATCACTGAGCAGACCACTCTCTCCGGCCACAAACAGGTCCTTGGACGGTCGTCTGTCTCTCGATATGGACAGCGAACAAGGCTCTGTGCCAGTTCCGAATGGTCGGTCATTTACCCCGGACCTTGGTCAGGACAGTGGGGTCGAGTCTCTACAGAGACAGCTACAACAAGAACGGGAGGAGAGGGAGAACCTGGCTACGCAGTACCACAACCTGCTCGCAAAACTTACTACTATGCGAACATCCCTGGGTAATAAGCTCAAACAGGACGCCGTACGTGCATATTAACGTCAGTTATCATGCGCATCGACTTAGTTATTGCCGCCTAGGAAGAACTCGATAGAAGAGAACAACAGATCCACCAACTCGCAGCACAGAACGAGGACCTTACCACCACAGTCGAGACTCTTAAATCCGAACTAATTGCATCTCATGAGGAGACAGAGCGGACAGCGAAAGAGCTAGATTCCATACGAAGTAGGGCGCTAAATGAGAACACGCAGGAGACACTCCAAAGAGAACGCGAGCTGCGCGAGACGATGGGTGAACTCGAACGATGTCGTATGGAGAGGGACGAATGGGAACAGGCAGCAATGCAGGATAGGGTGACAGTAGAAGAGGCACGCTCCACGTTAGAGACCCTACGACACGATCTGGAGATAGAGCGCGAGGTACGAGAACGAGAACGAGCGCAACTCGAGGCTGCCAAGGAGACTGCGTCTAATTTACAATCTGTACTGGAAGATTTCCAAGTAGGTACGTCGGTCCTTTCCATCCAGTATCCGCACAGTAACCCCTGTGTTCTCAGCAAAGGAGCACGAACTTCAGCGTGCTGTGAGCGACTGCAAGTCGCGCCTCGACGAGGTTACCCTATCACTAGCAGAATATAAAAAGCGCGCACTGGATGCAGAGGTATGGCGAATATTTTTCATTTTCCCCTTTCCCCTTTTCAGCTGCATACTTCCCACAGCTTCAGCTAGAGGAGACCAAGACAAGCTCCTCGAGGACACAGGAACTCGAAGGAGAGTTGAAAGAGAAGAATGCTATCGTAGGGAAACTCAGGCATCAAAGTACGTCGAGCACCATTTGTGCTAGTTCGGGGATGGTGATACTCACCCAAATCTAGATGTTATCCTTAACGAGCACCTTATGGAGGCCCTTCGTCGGCTCCGCAGAAGTTCGTCTGAGACTAATGTCGACAGGCAACTCGTCACCAACGTCCTTCTTTCCTTCCTCTTGACAGCCCGTGCGGACCCCAAACGGTTCGAGATGCTTTCTCTGCTGGCCACCATTCTGTCGTGGTCTGACACCGAGAGGGAAAAGGCAGGGCTGCAGCGTGCACAGAGTAACGATGCGAACTCGTCATTCTGGGGTCGTCCATCCAATATCTTAGGCTCACCAACCAAGGGGAAGTCAATCGAGCTTGATAAAACGGATGAAACCGAGGTAGTTCCCCCATTTAATTTACTGTGCCATCCTCCCTTATTGTCTTTCAGTCCTTCTCCCGGCTATGGGTGGAGTTCCTTCTCACAGAAGCCAACCAAGGCGAGAATCAGACACACCTTGATAGCCAGTCGCGATCACAAACAACGCCCACGAAACCATTTGCGCGGGCGAATTCCTCTGTTCCGAGCAGTCCCTCCATTTCACCTCGTCTCAGTGCGTCTTCACCAACGGGACTCAGGGGCACGAGACGACTAGCATCGTTTACGAGCGTAGGAGCCGTAGCGAGTTCCCCAAGCCTTAGTCTGGGTCCGCCGCCGCCTTCGAGAAAGGGGAAGGAGAAGGAGGTGGTATCATGAGGCTGCTGACTTTCCGGTTCGTCAGACTTGGACTTGCAATAAGGACTTTCACATTTCCCCGTAACTGCGCTCCCGGCGTCTATGTTATCGGATGTCATTGTAAAAGTCCTTCATCTCTGAACAGTAGTCCTACGTGGCCATGGACACCTCGAGGTATGTGGATGCAATGGTTGTACACTTGTGGGCTGAGAAAATCATTTGGGGTGCTTTGTACAATGCTGTGGATCGCCTGGTCAGTTTGGTAAGTCCTAAGATTAGGAACTAGGAGAGACATATACCATCACAAACAGCGGCCCACAAGTGCTCCCCGTCCTCTCAGTGAGATCTTCACCTCCTTGTCCCAAATGTTAAACCCTTTCCGAGTATAAAGTACTTGCTCACCATTTTGGTATTGTCGGACTATTGATGTAGGGACCCCCCAACTGACAGTGTCGCGGACTATCGATATTACCGGATGATGTCCCACCGCAGTGATGTGAGCTATATTTCATATTGAGCACGACACTCTAACCACGTGTGGTTCAGAATACAGGATAAATATCACTATGTTGGTCTAGTTGTGGCCAGGGTCAAAATGAACCTGGGACGCCTCCCATTGTGAATGAATTGGGATCTGGTGGGTCCAGGTTTGTGCAATGCGGATGCCATTAAAAGGGTCCAGAACTCCATCCCACTGCAGCTGAGGAAATATCAGCCCAGGGGCAGAAATTAGCAAATTGTCACACTTGCTAACGTGACGAGTAGAAACAGGTAGAAACTGACCGTTCCCTCGCGGATAACACCACCCGGAGCTATTGGCTGGGCAATCACTGCATCCAGATCTATTTTGAAGTGGCTCGTCAATCGCCGTCCAAATTTTAATGTGTAAGAGCTGACCGTCAAGTGTGCATCCACGAGATAAAGCGCCACGGATGCGCATTAACAGATGCCCCCAAACCAAGACAGCTAAAACTTATGCCTCTCTGCTCTTTAACAGCACCCCTCTGGGGAAATGAGGGCACGAGGAACGGCAAGATAGAATATATGCGAGAGTAGTTCAATGAGAAGGGAACCAATGATATTGCAAGACTTGCTCTCATTTCGATCTGGATGAAACTGAGAGGTGGATGCCAAAACGCCAAGCTATCGCCCTGTGAGCCCAGACATAAGGCGAGGCACGAGGCCATGGAAGTCACTCGATGATCTCCACAAAGAAATTTAGCATTAGTGCCAATAATACAGGGTGACTGGGGCACATGTTTAAGATAATGACACAGGTCCGAGTCAGACACATTAGTGTAACTGCAGGAGCACGTAAACAGTTATACTATGGTCGATGCCACTGAGGACATCTCCTGCCAGGAAGGCCAGCTTAACGTCATCCATAAGTTCAGATGCTTACGTGTGGTGCCATCAACAAAGGAACGAGTACTGAAGTTGGTCTCACCACTTGCAATGGAGGACGTTCTGACATGGAAAGGCGCATCAGCGAGACATCATCCAATCCCAAGGCGCAGAATTTTGGAACCGGTTGTATAGGATGACAAAGTTACGGGCGATTTCTGTGAGCATCACATGTACTTACTCAACTTTATCCCTCAGTGTGTCCACTGCACAAGTGAATCGATCGAGGCCATGCAGCCCTTGGGGTCCTAGCCGTTTGGAACTGGAGACTGTCGATAGTTCAAGGTTGTTGTAGGATATCCCTGTGATCCTGGCGTCTCAGAGCGTGCAAAGATGGAATGTGCATCATCTGCATCACATCGGGCACCAGGAAATGCCTGACAGAGAGCTATGCCACATGCATCATCAGAACAATGCAGGTCATTATCGATCCTGAAAGAATCGAAGGTGGCAGACAGAGGTGAATCTGTTTCTAAACCCACCGAATACAGCAGAATTGGGCTTGTCTACGCGCTTAGAGGAATAGAGAAAATATTTGAGCCTCAAGGTGATAATTGCTTCCATGACCTCACTGACGTCGAGTATCGGCCCCTGAAGAACTGGAAAATTGATGCCATTTGATTCCAGTGACCAGTAGCGTGGTTCCCCGTAGAGCAAGAGCTTAGTCAATGGTTGACGACATAAGAGAGCTGGGGATAGATGTGTGGCATCATGGTCTTCAGCTTGGATAGTGTGGGAAAAACCCCTAGAACTTGTGAATAGAGGATCTCCCCACACAAGTCTAGCCCTACATAATCGCTATATCGGAAGCCTGAAAAAACATCCGGTCTGAGGGAAAATGCTCTTACGTACTACCCGTCAAGGACGGGGGTGTGTGGGACTCCGTGAACCTACTGGTGGACCCGTTGTAAGGCACCTGGTAGGCGTTATACACACTAAAACTTCAGGTGGGGGGAAGGGGGATGGCATCACAGTGGACTGTCACATGGAATAGTCGTGTTAACTATGTGGTTGGCTCATGTTTCAGGTGGTCTTTGGTCAACATAGGGTAGAGAAATTTGTGAGTATGCGACGCCGTTATTGCCAGTCTGGCAGTTTTGGTCAACGTAAACATCGTTCCTAGTAGTGCTCTGTGCTTTTTATTGTTACTGTCAGCGTGACCACGGTGGTTGTGGTTCAAGCTTCAACTGGATGGAAAGCCGGAGTCACTGGCATGCTCGATTTTTCCTCCGGCATTCGGCCGTTCAGCGAATTGCCTCAGAACATTTGGTAGTATCCTGCAGAAAGCATCTTGCCTGAGTGGCGACGTAGCCATACCTAATATTCACAAGTCATCATCCACCCTTGTATAACTATAAACAGAGCCCTAGTACTGTCAAAATCAACTAGTATACATGCTAAAATGAGCGTGATCGTGCGGAGGACTTGGTATCGATGAAGTTTATGTTGTTTGTGTCGTGCAATGGAGATGAACAGGATAGGAAAAGAGACAACGATAAAACTGTATGAACAGAAACCAACGATAGAAGGACAGGAAGAAAAACTGAAGAATGTGCTGTCATGGCACACCTACTGCGCGGAAAGACGTGTATCATTAATATGAATGTACTGTATAAGAGGGCTGCCAATGCCTTATCCCCGGCAGAGCCAGCCTACGTCGAGCCCAGTCATCGACCGCAGACTCTCAGGGTACCCACGTGTACTTTCGGAGAGCAGCGCGGCCAGCTTGCGACACACGTCCATGGGGTAGAACAAATACTCTGCCTGAGGAAAGCCAGGGTACTTGTCAAGGAGTCTGTCGAACACCAAGTAATGTCAGCATCCAAGTCTTTTCAGAAGTAACAGAAAAAGAAACGAGATATACTTTTTGATATCCATCGTTGTGTCTGGACCCAGGATCTTGTACAGCACCTTGGATGCATCGACGGAATCATGTTTAGGTAGGAGCAACGGCGACGCAAGCATGTACGATATCCGAATTTTGGGTTTGAACAACCAGACCTTAATTGCATACACCTCATCACCAAGACGATCAACACACTAAGAATCGTACACACCAAAAGCCGCGGTTTCTCCTCCTCTTCGTCAGAGAGGACGAAACGATACGTTGCATGTGCCTGCACGTGTTCGAACATGTCGCGAACTATGAACGCCGACATGGGGATTTTGGGACATCTGCAGACACGGAGACTTATTCAGGTGTACAAAGAGGATTGTGAAAACAGACCACTTACTCGATAGTATGACTGATGGGCCGAATTGCGTATTTTGATAAACGGTACATCCGTACTATTGATCCATCCCCTTGCTTACGTTCATGCCGCCGTCCGATCATTCCACCACAGATACACCGGACAAGACATGCATTGTCGCCACGCTAACCGAGTGAACTCGTTAGTATATGTTTCTAACACTAATGTCAGGAAGAGATGAAAATAAAAATAAGATGTGCTCTCAGGTGTAGCCCCCATCGCACTGTCCGTAGCGAAGAGAGTTTGTTGTGAGTTGCAGCTCACTCTTGGACGGCTGGTATCAACCGAAAAATCCCTGCGCTTCCCCGACCAGAACCAACATGGGCTCCAGCCTGAGAAACGAGGTTCGCCGGTGGATGAACGGCGTCGGTCTTCTTGATCGTCCACTGATGGAATGCAAAAGGAAAACAGAGTAAAATCGACATACCTCACTGCCAACAACCTCAACCACGTTGCCTTCAACGACAGCACTACCCTCGAATAATATGTAACTTCCGCCGACAAGGGCCTCACCTTGGGTTGGCCAAAACCCAAACCCATGCCCACCTTTCCCAGCTTCAGTATGCATATGCATTCTGCCCTTTGCGAGTATCTGACCATCAGGGTGGCACATCCAAGCTTCAACAAGCTCCTCCCAGTATTCCGATGGGAGATCGTTGTACCGCGTCGGTACCACGGAGACAAGCGGAAGGAGACAAGATGCACAAGTGTAAGACGTTGGAAGGAGGGAGCTGAGTTGAGAAGCCGTTAGTAGTGGTGGGTCATCGCTTTCGGAATCGATATTGGTCTGGCTACTATTGGCAATCCATGATTGTTGCGGCGGTTGGGCACAACTGAGTTTGACTTCCCAATGAGAGTTGCGTCCAACGACGTCTTTTACACCAGGAATGACGGGGACTGGTAGTGTAAGCGGCGGTGAAGGTGTCCCCGAAAGGCGTAGTAGGAGCCAGTCACCCGATGTACCACTCGAAGTACTAGGGAGCACTTCGGCAGTGAGCATACCCGTCGAAGTTGTTGAAGTGTTATTCGAAGTGCGGGCTAGTGCGATGAAGAGTAGGACATGTTTGAGTGTTTCGTGATGCTCGGCAACATACACAATGTCCAAAGCACCTAGAAAAAATTCAATCAGGGCTCAATCGAACCACGACTAACAACTGATAGACTGAAACTCACCACTAATAGTCGCTCCCCCCGAGGACGTTGGCCGACTCTTACTTCCAAACCTTCCTGACAATCGTTTCATGGATGACGATGAAGAAGAGGAGCTTTTTGATGTATATGACCTTTCCTCTTTGTTCGAATTCGCTGTTCCAGAACGATCTTTGGAAGCAGACTTCAACCATGCGAGATGTGACGCAGAAGAGCTCCTGCTGCGTGACCTTTTATGGTTCGGGACCTCAAGACTGTCTGATCTGCTTAGGCACAGAGGTGATGCGGTTTTGTCTATTGACGGCCCCTCCAGACCACCATCGCTCTCTCGCGGTGTGTTGTCGACTTGGGTTTGAATAGGTTTGGGAGGGTAAGAATGTCCCACGTCCTCTACAGGGGAGGACTGACGACTAGAAGGTTCTGCGTCCTGAGAGCGCAGCCGGCCGACGGACGAACGTTCGACAATGTGTTCAATGTACGTATAACGCTGTGAAACGCTCAGCGACGTCCTCCGTTTCAGACCAAAATACAGGAAAAGACTCACCTGTTGCTCTAAATTCAGTTTTCCCCTCACCCGCTCCATCCGGCTCGGATCAATTGCAACCTTCTGATCGGCCATCTCCCTCGAATTAGCCCTTCCCAATAAATAGAACATCTTATCGAACTCCGCATCATCGGCAATCGTGGTAGCAGGCGACTTGCCCTTGTTGTTCCTAGCTTTCTGCATCTGTGTGATCTTCTCGCGCCGGAGTTCCACGCGTTGATTAGCCAATTGTGGTGCAACCGCATACAAACGGTCGATAGCATGCGTAACGAGATCGAGATCGAGAGCTGTCGACCTTTCCACGTCGGATACGGACTGAGAGGTAGATGGCACGGTTGAGACTTTTTCTGGTGGGTATCCTGACTCCAGCGGAGCTTTTCTGTCATATGCGAGTGATCGACGTGGGGGTGCCAAAGCCAGATCAGTAGGGTATGCAGGGGGCATGTCCTCATGCGACACGTCATACTCGTATTCGTACTGTGGGGGAAGGAGATGCTGAGCGTCAAATGAGGGGGCTCTGGAAGGAATTGTGTCCACTCCTGAGATGTGAGCTGCATCCGAAAATGGGTCCAAATTGTCGGAAGAAAGGTAGGGCTCAGCGCCCGCACGCGCCTTACACAATTCCACAACCACTTCTAGTTGCTCATCTATCCTGGCCCACAGCAGCGCTGCTTGAACGGTCTGGATAGGTGTCGGGCGAACTGCAGGAGACGACGAGGACGCGCTGTTGGTAGTGTTAGGCTGTAGAGAGGAGAGCTTCTTTTTGAGTGTCGTCAACACAAGGTGGGGACCACCATCTGTGGAAGGAGTGACGCGTTGTATCGAGGATGATGCGCACGATGACAGTGATGCGGAGAACGAAGCAGGAAGCTGCTGAAGGTCCGCCAAGAGCGCGATGATGGCCTGCGCGAGGTGTGTATCATGGCGGTGCATCGAAGGTGCAAGTGTATCCACAAGATCATGGAGTTGATCGAGCAAAGCTGCTTCATCTGTACTGTTTTGGCCATCAGATTGAGACTGAGACACTTCAGAATCAAGGGTCCCATCCCGGGTACGAAGAGTGTTCACAAGGGCTGCAAGCACTTGAGTGCTCGAACACGAGTCAGCCACTGCGGACGTAAGCGAACTTGGCAAAAAAAGGGTCCCAGTGGAGAGCTCATGTGTGGAACACTGGGTCGATGAAGACAAAGCTGTAGACACGGAAAGAAGACTGGATAGGGTCATCAGACATGACTGCTGGACAGCTGCCACTGAAAGCTGGATGTCTTTCTGCCATGGGATGGCAGTATCGTGTCGTTGGGATATAAGCCGATGAAACAAGACAATCAGACCATGCAACTCACCCAAGTGGCTAAGTTATCGGGAGGATTGACGACTTCGGGAACATCGTACTCGACCCGTTCGGTGGCCAGCTGGTTAAGAACCTTGTCGTCGTTGCTGCCTTCCAAACTCCTGAAGCGTTCGATAGGGAAGGGTGCAGGCACATCATGGTGCAAAGAGTGGATCGTGCGATCCTGCTGGAAGTCCTCTGCGGCAGGTGTGCGGATGAGAGTGGCCATCCTACAGTTTGCGGTAGCCGCCCAATATGTCGTTGGGCAGGTAGGTATCAAAGAATGAAAGCGCTTGGCGGTAGGTTTGAGCACCGCGTAAAGGCCTTATAGCCTCCACGTGATAGGCGGTCAGGGTCCTGTCTTAGGCGGGAGGGCCTTGAGGAACGACGACGACCGCCGCGACTGGGTGAAAATGGCTGAACAGTGGTTGGAGAGGGTTGGAGCCGGTGGACGCGCTTTAGAAAATGCGACCACAACAAATTTAAAGTCATCAAGATAAACCATCATGCACGCATCGATCGCGCTACACAACGGGCTCTAGGTACGCGGTCTCTCTTGAACGCACTTTCACCACGTCGTACTAGTCGCACCAGCCCCGAAGTCTCTGTGTCTTGACTTCGAGGCGCCTCCGATGAAATCACACAGTTTCGGGGTCGAGTGGGTCCGAGGTCGGTTCCATGAAGGCACTGAAAGGCGCTGAATTGCTCACAGGGGAGTCGGATATGTTTGACTCCGACAACGAGCGTTAGGTATTCCCGACCCCACGCCTGCATTATATGCTTGCACGCGAGCATCCACTATTACTAGGAGGCCACATTCAGATGCTAGCTAACCCACTCTTATGTAGCGGGATTTGTGTCTCGGTGGTTGTATATATCGAATTGCGTCCATGTCTGATATGTAAGTAGGGACGAATTGGAATTTTATGTAGTTGAAACTTGACCATTGCATGGTCATACCAACACTTTAATGGATTGACAAACGACACTTCCTTCGACCGATGACACTCTGGCCTTGAAAAGCACGCACCTTGACTCTCTCGTTGTCTAGTTGCAGCCGCCCTCAAATCCCTCAATAGTACATCCTGTACAACGAGGGCATTTTGCTAGACGCCCAGCGTGCGGTGCCTCAGACCAAGCTGCATGATCACACGTGCATGAGATACAACGATCCTTCAGCTTCAGAGCTAAACCACTGGCGCGAACGAACTGCCCGACGCACGACTCGACTGAAGGCAATGGAACGAGAACTCCTCGCTCAAAGATCTCCCGACCTTCTGCAGATACACCCCTTAAACATCACTGACCGTCTCCCTCCTGAATTACTCTCCCACATCTTCCAACTTGTTGTTGTCGGCAGTTCTGGTATTTGGCGTCAGGAATGGGTACGTCATTTGGTGAGCGTGTCGCGTCGATGGAGAGACGTGATCTACAACCGTGCAAGCTTCTGGACGACGGTCGTGGTCCACGGAAGCCGAGGTCTCTCCTCTGTCAGTGCACATCTGACAAGGAGCCGCAACTGTCTTCTTGACATTGAAATACGGTCATTCCGGGAAAACGAATTTCCGAGACTCAGACGCCGTCTTACTCTGCTGATTGTCCATGTACGTCGTTGGCGCAGTTTGGAGCTCTGCGTGGACGGAAAGGCAATGCAGCTCTCCCTGGACTTGCTATCTACCATGACCTTCCCATCTCTCACTCGTGCCTTGATCCAAAGCAGTCGTCAACATAGGACTCGCTCCTTATGCTTTCTCAAGGCTGAACAATCCCCTGTCCTGGGACACTTGGAGATAGAAGGCTTCGTGTGGGACGATGTTCCGCTTCTGCCCACTCTGGCAAGCCTCAAATCGAAGGACATGAGGTGCTTCAGTGCCTCCATGCCTCCGTTTCTAAGTCAGCTCTCTTCCATGAAATTAACAGCACTCTCCGTTAGCGGAAGTCTTGATACTCGCTGGCTCCTGTCGGACAGTTTGCACCTACCACACCTCGAACGCCTCACACTGGACCGGACTTGGAAAGCCAAGGAAGTCCTGGAAGCGATAGTAGCCCCGAAACTCGAGTACTTTGACTACTCTGCCATACACAATTCAGCATCCGACATATTTGGCAGCCTTGGATCCAAGTATAACAGTGTCCGTCAGCTCGCCTTTTACCTCGATCATCGTGTTGTACTGTATCTCGATCGTGACGGTGCAGAGGCGGTATGCTTGGCATTCTCGGGCATCCGCCATGCAACGATATGGCTAGCAGAGATAGACAGTTTCTTCCTGTTCATCGATGATTCGTGTCCTGCGGATCACTGGACAAGCCTAGAGCACTTGACGATTAATACTGGGGATATCGGAACAGAGTCTAGTGCGGCCTTAAATGGCTTCGTTCACTGGATCAACAGGAGGGTTGGAGAGAGACATCGACTCCATATTAAATTCATGGGAACGTTCGCGGATCAGAGGTTATTCCGCCTCTTGGATGGCATTCAAAAAGAGCGGTGTACACTGGAAATGGGCGATCTCCAATCATTGAATTTCGGTTGAGCGAGTCTTCTACCACAACTCTGTGGTACGTATCGCATCCGTATTGACGTTCTGGTTCTCATCTCTTGTGCAAGATATGTCGAGCCTTTCGAGTGTATAGATGGCCGACCGTATATGGATCTTGGCGGAGCTTTAAAGCTCCATGCACCAGCACTTGGGAACCAGGGAACGTGCCAGTGGTGCGTCGGGATTCCGGGGGAAGAAAGGTCCATATTTCGTGTCCGTTTCCACTGTCAGTTCATCGGTACCTCCTTGACTTACTAGGACCTCTCGAACTATCTCCCACGCGTCTGCACTCTCATACCCAACGATTACAGGAACATCTGGAGCCGACCCACATTTACATCGTTATATCCCAACCCTCTCTACGTTAAATGATGACATGGGACCATCGTCATTGCCTCGATTGGAGGATCACATACCCGTCTAGCGTTCACGGTGCTCCAGGTGCACCAGGACAAATGCAGAAATCTGTGAAATTGTCGACACTACGTATGTAATGCTCTTCCTCTCACATATCTCGTCCTGCCACCCCTAATAGTGATCTTGGGAATCGCAAGTCTGATATTGGAATTGACCCCATACTGGTGGGCTTCCTGAGGAGACGCAGACTTCTTATACTTGTGACGAGCCTTCGTGTATGCGTCGGCATACTAATCTTTATTCCGAACTTTATCCTTCCCCACATCCCACTTTGTAATATTTGCAGGTGGGCAGCTTTATGTGGGATGATGATTCACTTCCGGTGGCTTACGAGACCTTATCTGAACAGCTTGTAATCTGACAAGAAACCCACTTTCCCATTTCTAATCCAGCTCTCGTCCACTGGGTCAGAGTTGGGTGCGGCATTCGCATTGGCATTTATGTATTCCTGATACTCACCTGGAGAAGAGCGTGTTAACTTTGGCGATGTGCGGCTCGAAAGAAGATGCTCGGTCATGTGTTCATTGTAGTCTGTTCATGGAGCTCCACACTGGCACAATTGGTGTCGCTATGAGGTGAGTGCACGTGAGTCCGGCCATGTAAGCGACTCCAACCCGATCCGTTGTTATGCTTGTCGCCACCTCATACATAGCGCGCCCTTCCCCCCCCAGTGGGTGACTGCTCCGTCCATTAAGGAATAGCCATATGTTGTGATCTCCGCAGCGATGACGTCGCGACAATCCGCTTGGTGCCCCAAATTTCAGCTTGAGTAGTAGCACACCCTGTGCCCGAGGGAGGTGATGACATAAGGTGCCCAAAGAGGAAGGCGATGACGTCTGCGATGGAAGGGTGCGAGTACCCTGTTTTTCGTTTTGACACCGTCTGTGGAGCTTCCTTGACTCCTGCGTAGCCGGGCAATACCTACGGTCATTCCTCTCTCCCAGACCTGCATCGTACTAACAATCTAACCCTCACATTACATTATATCCTAACATCACACCAATCACAGCATTAGCAGGCGCAGCGTATCACAACCTCATAATCCGCCGCTTTTGGCGTCGCACTAGCATGTCCGACTCGACTCCGCTCTCCGTATGTGCCCTGCTCGTGTATTTATATTTCTAACCACCCCTCCTGTTCTTCTTGTCTCTTCTCGCCCATGTCATTACAGGTCCTATTTCCCTGTTCCCCCGAGCCACCACCAAGCATCCCCTCCAACGATGACATCGAGGCCGTCATCAGGATGGCGACCGCGGCGTCTGCAGATCGTTCCCCAGCAACACTCAAAGACACCCGCACTCAACTCTTTGTCGGAAATGTATGTTTGCTCCATGGGCTGTTGCTTCACCCTCACTCTCTGTCTAGCTTCCATACCGCGTCCGCTGGCAGGACCTCAAGGATCTCTTTCGAAAAGCAGGCACTGTTCTCCGCGCGGATGTCTCGTTAGGGCCCGACAACCGGTCTCGTGGATACGGCACCGTCCTTCTCGCAACTGCTGAGGATGCAGGCCGTGCGATCGACATGTTCAACGGTTACTCCTGGCAGACCCGCGTACTCGAAGTTCGCCCAGATCGTCTCGGCGCTTCTCCCGACCCTGATCCCCACCTCGCTCAATCCACTATTTCGAGCCACGCCCAACTACCACCCCTCAATGGTCATGTAAACGGCCTTCACGATTTGGCAAAGTCTCTGTCCAATTCCGATCTACTCAGTGGAAACAATGGAATGCGTAGCTTATTTGTCGGAAATGTGCGTCTCTCTCTGATCAATAATTGCCTCACGATATTTTTCTCTACGACCAATTGACCCTTGCCCACATATCCGCTCATATCGCACACAGCTCCCCTTCCATATCCAATGGCAAGATATGAAGGACTTGTTCCGTGCAGCGGGTTCCGTGGCACGTGCAGATGTCGCCCTAGGGCCTGACGGTAGATCGAGGGGCTTCGGTACCGTTACATTTATAACTGAGGACGGCGCCGAGCGCGCAAGAAGACTTTTCGATGGGTAAGTTCAGCTTTGCGTTGTGACAGTAGACACCTTTTCCTTTCTATCCGAATCCCGGCTCCTGTTGTCAAAAAAAAATACTTATTTTTGATGCTCCACTAGATCCTGACCTCCCTTCCAGGTACGAATACCACGGCAGGCAACTCAAAGTCCATTACGATAAATTTGCCCAATCCTCACAGGTCCTCTTCGGGGTTACTCCACAGCCGACTTCTGCTTCATCGTCGCTCCTGGCCTCATTTGATTCCCTTGCCCAAACAGTATTCCCTTCTCAGACGGCGCTAAACCAAAATACCCTTGATGACCTCATGCACCCACACCCTCAGCCACACATTGATTATCATCATCTGCACCGTGCGCAAGTCGAGCCTTCACTTACGCCTCCCCAATTCGACCAATCGCGATCCTCAAGGCTCACATCGCCATCATTAACATCCCCCGCAGCACACCGCCATTCCCCGTTACTGCAGAGCAACACGCAATCACTTGCTACTTCGGTTGCTGCCATGCATACACACCCGCACAGCCTCATGCCCACACCACCAAATTCGCTCTCTCGGCCTCGTTCCCTTACGGGGTCCCCACGCTTGGCCTCGAGTGCACTTGGTTCGCATACTGCCTATGCACCTGGAGTTGGAAGCGGGTTGGCAGGCGAGGTGAAGTTGGGCAGTAGTGCCATTGTTTCTCCTGTTGTCAGCAGCGGCATTGCCACTATGTCCGCACCTTCAGCCGGACCCACTACGGATTTTAAGCCAAAGACAGATCCCCTCAACTTGCGCACATCGTGCAATTCGGGGCCGTCCTCTCGCTCCGTTGGGTCGACATTGCAGCCAACAAGTTTCTTGAGATCAACTTCGTCTTCTTCCTTGATAACAAGTGGAGGTGGACAGAGGCCAATCAATTTGAGCGTTGGTCCGTCAAGGACGGAATCGTTTGGAGACGGACTGGCTGGACTTGGGGTGGGAATCGGGGCAGGACACGGAACGGGGCTTGGGCTGACCTCGCAACGGTCCAGTCTCTGCCCTCAGACACGACCTTCACTTGGAGCATCCTCGGCAGTTGTGTCCGGGATTTTATCCCCTGACCGACCTGGAGTCACTTCTTCAGGTTCAGTCTCTGCGCCGCTTGTGGAGCGTGCGTCATCAACCTTGTCCCATAGCAGTCCACGTGGATCTGGGTATTCTTCGTCGTTGCCTAAGCCTTCGGCACAAGGGACGGGAATAGGTCTTACTGGAGCGCTCTCAGACGGGCTGCCCAGCGAGGTCTCATCGCCGCTGATCCATTCTTCTCCGCTACCCGCACAGGCCACTAGACATCATTCTCGTACTTCGTCTTCTTCTAGCACCCTTTCGGGCCCATCTTCGACAGCATTGCTGGGTACAGTCCGAGAATCTGTAGATAGTCCAGGGACGTCAATGTCCCCGACTCTTACAAGTTCTCGACCCGGGTCGACAGTGGGATCGACTCCGTCTTCCTCACTTCTAGCTAACGGCGGAAAGGGAGGCGCTTGGTCGGATGCGACAAATGCTATGACGCACACCCAAGCGGAGGGGAGTTCATTGTCCCCGAGAAAAGTTTCTGTAAGATCAAGTTCGTTGTTGAGCTCTGTTGTTAATGCTGCGTATATCGTTCCGACATCGTCAGTTGGAGCAGATGCCAAGTCGGTTTATGACCTGTCAGAGGGGGAGCCTCCCGTTGGTTCTGACGGTGGATCCCCAGATGCCAAGGAGAATGAGTGCACTACTCGCAGTAGGGATGGGTTAGGAATTGCAGATGGGCACAACGGGAATGAGAGCACAGTGCAGCCTGTCACGATGCTTGGGTCGCTTGGACTCAGACGCGCGAACAGGGCGCAGAACCGACAACAGACGTCGTTCACGGAGGATAAAGTTTCCTCTGATTCTTCTGCGGACTCGAAATCGTCTACCCGGCCTACCTCATCAGCGGCAGAGCAGTCTCCAAGCACGGTCGCGTCCAGTGTCAAGAAGACCACCCAATCTAATCAACGCCACCCTGGCCCAATTGCGTTGCCTCCCCCTGCGCCATTTACGCTGCCGCACTCCAACATACATTCCCCACACGGACACGGGCTTCATTCGCCTGTGTACCACCCCGGTGTGAGGTACCCCCTCAGCCCCATGCATCCCCATCCTTATCCCCATGCACATGCACATGCCCACCAACACCCACATATCCACGTGCATACATTGCATCCGCTTGGAAGTCCACTCCATCATCCAGTACATAGCCCATTGCATCATCCCGGTCATCCACCCCCAACGTACGGTGTTCCCGGCGTTCCATATGGCGTCGTTACGCCTGCTGGACTGCCTCCTATGACACCGAGTATGCCCCCGTTCACGTTTTTGCATCCGCAGACTCAGGGACAGAATCAGGCCCCGTCGAATCTACCCACGAACGAGAAACGGGGCAATGACGAAGGGAAGGAATTAAGCGTTGATGGTGACAGCTCCACGCAACCGACTTCCAGTCAGGGAGAGACCCAAACCCAAACCCAGAGCCAGACACAGACACACGCCACCCAGCACCCTACCTATTTCACTCCACCGCCTCCTAGTGCACTCCACTATGGTCCACCACTCTTTTCGTCTGGTATTCCTCTCTCGCCAGGTATACCACTCTCACCGGGTGTGCTGGTCCCTGTTCCGCCGGTTTCGTTGTCACTACCGAGTGTGCCCAACCTTAGAATGTCAGCACCGCTAAGTCCAGGCGGGGTTGGACCAACGGTAGCGATGACGCCCGGTGTGACGATGACGCCTGGCGCGTTCTGGTCGCACGCTCCGTGGTTAAATCCTGTTGTAGGTGCACCTGTGCATACGCGTGCGCCTGCCACAGAGAATGTTACTACGAGCAGCGGACATGGACACGGGAGGCAAGACTCGCGGAACCAGCCACATCAGGGACAAAGCCAATTCGGGGACTACTTCCCGCTTGTCTATCCCACACCGTCGCAGCCTCCGAAACCGAGTGGAGAGTCGGGGTACTTCCCGCCTGTGAGTATCGCGGATGAGATATTGAGGAAGGGGAGCGGGTTAGAGTCAACAACGTCTGGTGAGGATGGTGTGTCGCGGGGAGATGTGCATGATGAGAAGGAAGGAGACAGGAGTCCGGTGAGTGCATCCACGGGAACGGGCACGGGTACTGGCAGGGATGGGAGTGAGTCTTCGGGAACCCGGGCAACAAGTCCAGACATATATCTGACTGAGCCCAGAGACGGAGAGACGAAGGGCTCATTCGAAGGGAGCAGTGTCAGTGCACACCCGATTAGGCGAACAACGTCTGCGCAGTGCGAGGGAGGGATTGTGAAGAGAGGAGTATTGTCCCACCGGGAATCTGATCCAGCTCTTACGCTTACGACGGGTGGTGTCAAGGAAGCATGAGATAATTCCGGGTCCATTGGTTGTGTATTTCGAATTTCTCAATCATGGTTAGATTTGGAAAAGGACTGAGGCTGGTTATCGTTTTCTCGATTGTTGTCTTGATATCCTTCTTTTTGTTCGACGTTTTTCCAGGCCATGCATATGTACGAATACTTATATATCTTTCTCGTTCTCTTCAGCTTCCGGTTTGCAGCATTTTAGTATTGCAGTAGTACCCACATCATCATTGACACCTTTGTTACGGGTTTTCAACCTATCACATTGCATCCACATCACTACATGTACTTAGAAACTGTTACATACGTTTATAATTATTCCGAAACCTGAGACCGTTTGTCATTTGATGCCACAAGTGTGGATTGCATTTGCAGGCTTGCAGCTATGTACATAGTTTCGTTCCCACACCACAGAATGTACTACAACAGGCGTCCGGGGACGTGGAGGGAAACTGCCTGTGTGTGGCAGACCCCAAGTTAAGATATCTGTGGACCTGATATATATATATATATTGGACAAGTGATATCATTATGTAGCCACTGACAAGTCAAGCTCTACATAATACACTAGATCGAAAACCCAGTTGGGCTTCGTTCCGAGGAAAAATGCTCTTATGCACTTCCCGTCAAGGACGGGGG
>Ga0307518_10000472_pt1 | contig 30593 bp, 30 predicted proteins | sample 25_EM_MG_FD_203889 | JGI IMG/M metagenome (GOLD analysis project Ga0307518, IMG submission 203889) | Populus trichocarpa ectomycorrhiza microbial communities from riparian zone in the Pacific Northwest, United States - 25_EM | ecosystem: Host-associated > Plants > Roots > Unclassified | place... | reverse complement strand
CGGGCGGTCGTCGGCGTCGACCTCGACGAGCGCACGGGCGATCGCGAGGCGGAGCGCGCCTGCCTGGCCCGAGATCCCGCCACCGTGCAGGTTGGCGAAGATGTCGAACGAGTCGGGCTTGTCGACCGTCACCAGCGGCTCACGGATGAGCTGCTGGTGCACCTTGTTCGGGAAGTACTCTTCGAGCGTGCGGCCGTTGAGCTTGAACTCACCGGTACCGGGAACGACGCGGACCCGGACGACGGCTTCCTTGCGGCGGCCGACGGTCTGGGCGTTGCCACCGGCGGCACGCGACGGGCGCGGGGCGGCGGGGGTTTCGCTGGTCGCGACGGCGTCACCGACCGGAGCGGTCTCCGTGGTCGCGACAGCCTCGACGGCCTCGGTCTCGGTGCTGGTCACAGACTGTTCCTCACTCACTTCGCGACCTGCGCGATCTTGGCGATCTCGCGCGCCTGCGGCTGCTGCGCGGCGTGCGGGTGCTCGGCGCCGGCGTAGACCTTGAGCTTCTTCGCCTGGGCGCGGCCGAGCTTGTTCTTCGGGAGCATGCCCTTGACGACCTTCTCGAGCAGGTGCTCGGGCTTGGTGTCGAGCAGCTCGCCGAAGGAGCGCTTCCGCAGACCACCGGGGTAACCGCTGTGCCGGTACGCGAACTTCTGCTCGCGCTTGTTACCGGTGAGCGCGACCTTCTCGGCGTTGACGATGATGACGAAGTCACCGGTGTCCACGTGCGGGGCGTAGGTCGGCTTGTGCTTGCCGCGCAGCAGCGTGGCGACCTCGGTCGCGAGCCGGCCGAGCACGACATCCTCGGCGTCGATCACGTGCCAGGCACGAGTGACGTCGCCGGGCTTGGGGCTGTACGTGGGCAAGGGTCTACCTCGTCGTCAACATTGCGTGTGGGTTCTGTGCGGGCCTAGCGCTTACGCGCCGCAGCGCACAACGACATATGAAGATACCCCCACGCCCGACCCTACTGCGAAGCGGGGGTCGGTCCGGGGTCCCATACTAGGACCGGCGCCCGGCGGGCGCCCCGCAACTGTACCTCGCCGGTGTGGCGGAACCGCCCACGGCATCATCCTTCGCGGGAGAGGATGAGACGATCCGGACGCGCACCGCGCGCGGGGGACTCGATCAGGGGAACGGCGATGAACAAACGTCCAACGACCATCTTGTGCGTGCTGAGCGCCGTGCTGGCGCTGACCACCGCCTGCGGCCAGGGGCGCGCGGGCACGGCGGTGCCGAAGGGCGACGACGCGGCGACCTACGTCGGCACGAAGTTCGAAACGGCGATGAACAAGCTGCAGGACACCATCGGCGACCAGCGCGACGTCACCAGCGAGTCGGGTGCTTATTTCCGCTTCGACGAGAAGTACATCCGCAGCACGATCTCCTCGGCCCGCACCGGCTCGCCGGAAAGCCGGGTCAGCCGCCAGCGCTCGCAGAAGAACCCGGACGACAGCATCGACTGGTACACCCCGGGCGAGGGCACCGTCGAGTACGTGTACCTCGGCCCCGTCTACAAGAGCCTCGCCCCGACGCCGTGGGTTTCGATGCCGAAGTCCGAAGCCGGGCTGACCATCCCCTGCGCGTGGGTCGGCATCATCACCGCCTGCAAGATGGCGGACGCGATCGCCGTGTCCTACAACGCGGACAAGAAGATCGTGAAGGGCGCCAAAAGCCTTCCGGAGAACCGGATCGAGCTGACCGCCGACGTCCCGTTCGGCAAGTTCATGGAACGACGCGTGGAGATCCTGCCTGCGTCGATCAGCAACGCGGTCACGGCCGAGATGAAGAAGGCCCCGGTGCACACCACCGTCTCGCTCAACCCGGACGGGACGCTGAGCCAGATCGTGATGGAGGCCAAGATCGAGGGCGGCGGGCACAAGATCGAACTGCGCTACGACTTCCGCTTCACCGGCAAGGCGAGCGCGCAGGATCTCCCGAAGCTGCCGGACGCCTCGCAGATCACCGTGCTGCCGGACAAGGCCGCCAAAGACGACTTCAACCGCCGCTTCAACGAGCTGAAAGGCGTCTGAGGCATGACCGAACAGCAGCCGCAACAGCCGCAGCAGTGGTGGCAGCCACCGGCGAATCCCGGGAACCAGCAGCAAGGCTGGCAACAGGAAGGCCAGGCCACCGGACCGCATGCCGGGCAGTGGCAGCAGAACGACGCGGGCGCCGCGACCACCGGCTCCTACACCGGGCAATGGCAGCAGCAGCCGGGCGTCACCGGCTCGTTTTCCGGGCCCTGGCAACAGAACAACGCTCCGGCGCCGGGCGCGGCGTGGCAGCAACCGCAGCAGCAACCCATGCCGCAGCAGCAGGATTGGCAGGCGCAGCAACAGATTCCCGGCACTCCCCCGCAGGGGCAGTACGGCGGAGGGTTCCAGCCCGCGCAATCGTCGCAGTACGGCGGGCTCGGCGCTTTCGGTGCCGAACCCGCGAAGAAGCCCAAGGCTTCCAAGAAGACCTTGCTGATCGGCGGGATCGCGGCGGCCGTCGTGATCGCGGGCGGCGTCGGGGCCTGGCTGCTGGGTGCCTTCTCCGGTGACACGCTCGATCAGAAGTCGGTCCAGGACGGCGTCGTCCGCGTGCTCAACGAGCACTACGGGGAGCCGGACGTGAAGAACGTGAGCTGCCCTTCCGGCCAGCCGGTGGAGAACGGCGCCACGTTCGACTGCTCGATCGACCTTTCGGGACAGCAGAAGAAGGTCACCGTCCGGGTGCTGAACACCACCCCGGAATTCGAGGTCGGCGCGCCGCACTGAGCGAGACCGGCACGGAAAAGCCGCGACGGTGACCGTCGCGGCTTTTCCTTTGACACAAACGAAACGGCGGGCTCGGCATCCGAGGATGCCTGCCCGCCGTTGCTCGTTCGGAGCCGGGAGACTCAGAACAGGCCGGTGACGCCCTGCTCCGTGGCCTGGTAGCCGTCGGCCAGCTGCGGCAGCACGCCGGCGACCTGCGCGAGCAGCTGCTTGAGCTCCTCGAACTTGTTGTCCCACTCCTGCTGAGCGGCCATGTACGCGACCTTCGCGTCACCGTCCCAGGTGTTGACCAGCGGGGCCAGGTCGCTCTTCAGCTGCCCGAAGAGGGACTCCAGCTCGCCACCGGTGTTCTTGCAGTCGTCGGCCGCCGCGTGGATCGTGGCGTAATCGACCTTCATCTCGCCCATAAGTTCCTCCAGTAATCAGAAAGTCTTGGTTTGGTGCGGTGTAGCCGAATCAGCCGAGGACGCCGAAGCCCTGGTTGACCGACTTGATGAGCTCCTGCTGCTGCTGCTCGGTCGCGTTGTACTTCGAACCGGCCTGCTCGAGCAGGTCACCGATGTTCTGGAGGGCCTGGTTGAGCCCACGGCCCGCCTCGTCGAAGCGCTTCATCACGTTGTTGAACGCGATCGCAGCGTCACCGGTCCAGCCCGCGCGGGTGGCCTCGATGTTGTCGCGAAGCTTGCTCAGGTTCTGGTCCATCGAAACGCGAACCTCGGTCACGCGCTTCTCGGACTGAGTGAACTGCTCAACTGTCCCGGTAAATCCGCCAGCCATGGGAGCTACCCCCTTCGTTCGTGGTTATCCGTACTCGGTGAAGTTCGTTTGGTACGGACCTACGACGGAGACACTGCCACGTCTGGTTCCCTCTTGTCGCTCGTTGGTTTCAAGTAGTTGCTTGCGTTAACGCTCCCCGCGGGAACCGAACGCGGAAACCTGCGGCGCCCGCCGCGATTCTGGCCGAAAAAATGGCTTCCACCATGGGATTTAGCGAATGCACAGCCGCCGGTCAATCGCCGCGGCTCATGATTCGCGACTGCGAAAAGTCCTCGTCGTCGTCACCCACACGTGGCCGTCTGGACACGGGTTCCGGCCGAAGGGGAACCAAATCCGCCGCCGAGGGCAACGCGGGAACCGGAAGACCGGCGCCCGCGCGGAACCGTTTCGCGGCGTTCCGGACGACGTCGGGGGTCGGCGCGGTCTCGCCGCCCGCGAGCTTTCCCTTGCCGAATTGCTTCGCGAGTTCGGCGTTCTCGCCCCGGCGGCGCTCGTAGCGCGCCTTGGCCGTACGGGCGACCTGCCGGGCATAGGTGACCGCGTCGCGTCCTGTGCGCGCGAAGTGTTCAGCGGCGGTCTCGGGTTCGGGTGGCATGAGCCTCCCCCTTCAGTTGACGACCACCATCGTTTTGACGACCTGCTCGCAGGCCGCGCTCACCCGCTGTTCGTGCGGTGAGCCGGTGCCGTACTGGCAACCGATGTGGACGCGGATCTTTCCCTGAGCGACGACGTACCAGTCGACGCGGGCACTCGGTTTGGTTTCGCGGTAGTAGATGACGGACTTGCCGGCGTACTCCGCGGCGCCGTTGAAGCCGCTGTACTTGTCCGGCTCGAGCCGGGCCAGGCCGCCGAGTTCGTCGACGAGCTTCTGTCTGTCGGCCGTCGCGTCGTAGTCCATCACGTTCTCCTGGGCGACCACGAGGTCGTCGCCGGTGAGGGAGTCGCTCGGGTGGATGACCACCTGACGTTTGGCGACGCGGTCGTCGGTCTGCGTCCAGTCGAGCGGCGCGATGAAGCGGTAGTCGTACTGGGCGAGCGTCCGGCCCTCCGGCTCGGCCTCGCCGCTGTTGACCGCGAAGAGGACGCCGCCGGCGATCGCCGCCGCGACCACCACGGCCGCGGCGATGATCCAGGCCGTCTTCTTCTTCCCGTTCTTCCCGCCGCGCTCGGCGGGTTTGGTCTCCCGGGCGGGCTCACCCGGCCGCCACGGCGGCGCGACCCCCTGCTGCCCCATCGGCGGCGATGGCGGCCCCTGCTGCCGCGTCGCGTTTAGCGGGCTAAACGCGCTCTGCGGGGGCGGGGCGGGCTGGTGAGGGCCGGGAGGGAACGGAGGGCGCGGGGCATCGGGGCGCCGGTCGGTGGGTGCGGGCGCGGGGGCACCGCCGACCCGGGAGACCGCGGAGCCCGCCAGCGAACCCGTCCGGTCCGGGTCGATCAGCACGGCGCGCAGCGCGCCGCGGGCGACCACGGTCTCCGGCTGGTCCAGCGTGGTCGGGACGACCCCGGTCCGCTCGTGCACCAGCCGGGACACCATCGGGATCCGGCTCGACCCGCCCACGAGGAAGATCGCCGTCAGCTGCTTCGGCCGCAGCCCGGAATCGCCGATCGCGGCCACGGTCAGCTCGACCGCGCGCCCGAGCGGCCCCGCGATCAGCCGCTCGAGATCCTCCCGGGTCACATGCGCGTCGGCGAACGGCGGCGGCATCGGGACGTCGGTGTACGCGTGCCGCGACAGCGTCTCCTTCGCGCCGCGCACGTCCTGCCGCAGCACGCGACGCCGTCGCCTGTCCGTGAGCTCGCGACCTTCGACGAGCTTCCGCCATTCCGGCGGGTCGGCGGCCGACACGAGCGAACCCACGTGCTCCAGGAGCGCCTGATCGACGTCCGCTCCCCCGAAGCTCGGATCCCCCCGGGTGGCCAGCACCTGGAACCCGGCGCGTTTAGCGGGCGAACTGCGATCCGCCGGGCTGCCGGGCATGCGCTGCACCACGGAGACGTCGACGGTGCCGCCGCCCAGGTCCAGGACCGCCAGGGCGTCGCCTGGACGGCCGCTGAACTCGACGGTGCGTTCGGAGTTGAGGTCGGCCGGGGCGAACGTCGCCGCGTGATAGACCGCCGCGGCGACCGGCTCCGGCACGAGCGCGACCTGGCGCGCGAGCCCGCCCGCGGCCTGCCGGAGCAGGCGGGTCCGGGTCGCGCCCCAATCCGCGGGGTGGGTCAGGACGAGCAGCTCGACCTCGGCGTCACCGGCGAGCCGCCGCGCCTCGGTCACCGCGCGTTTCAGCACGGCGTGGACGACGTCGGTCACGCGGAGGACGTTGTCGCCCAGCAGCAGGTCGCCTTCGTCGATCCGGCGCTTCGGGTTCGGCTCGTAGCGCGACGGGTCCACCGCTGCCTGCCGTTCCGCCTCCTGGCCGACGAACAGCGTCCCGTCCGGCGCGGCGTAGACCGCCGATGACATCAAGGGCTGCCCGTCCACCACGACGACCTGCGGCTCGCGGCCGTTGATCGAAGCGACTACGCAGGTGCTCGATGTCCCGAAGTCCACCGCAACCCGCACTGTCACAAGCCACTCCCGCAGATCGTCGTCGTCACCCCACGCCCGGCCCTTCCCTCACCTGGTTCCGCGGGAGGTCAGTCCGGCTGGATCCACGAGACCTGCATGAGCTGCTTGCCGTGCTTCCGGGTCACGAGGTTGCCTCGGCCCGGCGGCATCTGGCTCGGCTTCACGTTGGCGACCAGGTTGCCCTCGTCCCGCGAGCCGTTCATGACCATACCGGGCGCCGCGATCTCCCTGAGCTTGCCGAGGATCGGGTCGAACATCGCCCGGCTCGCGCCACCGCTGCGGCGCACGACGACGATGTGCAGACCGACGTCCTTCGCCTGCGCGAGGAACTCGGCGAGCGGCTTCAGCGGGTTGCTCGTCTGCGTGGCGACCAGGTCGTAGTCGTCGACGATGACGAACAGCTCCGGACCGGTCCACCAGGACCGCGTCTTCAGCTGCTCCTGCGTCACGTCCGGGCCGGGGAGCCGCCGGGTCATCGACCCGTGGACGTCCTTGACCATGCTGTCCAGCTGCGCGGCGGACACCGCGTAGCCGAGCAGCTGGTCTCCGCCGACGAAGCCGAGCATCGTGCGCCGGTAGTCGACGAGGATGATGACCGCTTCCTGCGTCGTGTACCGCTCGGTGATGCCCCTGGTGATCTGGCGCAGCAGGTTCGTCTTGCCCGACTCGCCGTCCGCGAATGCGTAGAAGTGCGAATCGGCGGCGAAGTCGAGGTAGATCGGCTGGAGGTCTTCCTCGTTGACGCCGATCGGCACCAGCTTCGTGTTGCGCTTGGAGTCGATGGCCAGGACCTCGTCGTAGGTGACCATTTCCGGCAGCAGGCGGACCTGCGGCGCCGGGCGGCCCTTCCACGCGGCCTTGATCTTCGCCACCGCGTCTGCGACGCCGGCGGCGACGTCGTCCGGGTTGCTCGATCCGTCGATCCGCGGAAGACCGGTCAGCAGGTGCAGCTTGTCCCTGGTGAGACCGCGGCCGGGGCGCCCGGCCGGGACGTTCACCGCGACCCGGCGGTCGATGTCCGACTCGCTCGGGTCGCCGAGGCGGAGCTCGAACCGGGTACCGATCATGTCCTTGATCGCCGGGCGGATGTCCGCCCACCGGTTCGCCGCGATGATGACGTGCACGCCGTAGGAAAGACCCTGGGTGGCGAGCTTGGTGATCGAGGTCTCCAGCTCGTCGAAGTCGTCCCGCAGCGCCTTCCAGTTGTCCACGATCAGGAACGCGTCACCGAAGGCGTCTTCCTCGGGCTTGATCTCGCCCCGCCGCTTGCGGTTGCGGAACTCGTTCATCGAGTCGATGCCCATCGCACCGAACCGGCCTTCCCGCTCGGTGAGCAGGGTGGTCAGCTCAGCCACGATCCGGCGGGCCTTGTCCGGCTCGCGCCGCGCGACCGCGACACCACCGACGTGCGGCAGGCCCTGGAGACCGGCCAACGTACCGCCACCGAGGTCGAGCGCGTAGAACTGCGCTTCCTCGGGGGTGTGGGTCAGCGCCATCGACATGATCAGCGTCCGGAGCATGGTCGACTTGCCCGACTGCGGACCGCCGACGATCACACCGTGCCCGGCGCCACCGGAGAAGTCGGCCCACAGCAGGTCACGACGCTGTTCGTACGGGCGGTCGACGATGCCCATCGGCACCTGCAGCCGTCCGTTGCCGAAGAACCCGACCGGGGAAAGACCGCGGTCGTCGGTGGGGTTCAGGTTCGGGAGCAGGGTGTCGAGCGAGTTCGGTTCCTTGAGCGGCGGCAGCCAGACCTCGTGCGCCGGCGGGCCCTGGCCGATCAGCCGGGACACGATCACGTCGAGCTCGCTGGGCTCGACGGCCTCCTCCGACTTGGCCTCTTCCACCGGCGCGGCCTCGATCTGCTGCGGCTCCGGTTCCTTCGGCAGTTCGACGAAGTCCGGGACGAACAGCTGCGGGCGCTTGTCCGCGCGGACCACGGTCGCGACCGGGCCGGCGGCCTTGATACCCGCGGGCCGGTACGGGCCCGACACGTACGAGGCCTTGAAGCGGACCAGTGTCGAGGTGTCGTACTTGAGGTAACCGCCACCGGGCACGGACGGCAGCTCGAAGGCGTCGGGCACGCCGATCGCGGCGCGGGATTCCGCGGCGGAGAACGTCTTCAGACCGATGCGGTAGGAAAGGTGCGAGTCGAGACCGCGCAGCTTGCCCTCTTCCAGCCGCTGCGACGCGAGGAGCATGTGCATCTGCAGCGACCGGCCCAGACGGCCGATGGCGACGAACAGGTCGATGAAGTCCGGCTTCGCGGCCAGCAGCTCGGAGAACTCGTCACAGACGATGAAGAGCGCGGGCAGCGGGTCGAGGTCGGCGCCGTTTTCGCGGGCCTTCTCGTACTCCCAGACGTTCTTGAAATTACCGCCGTTCTTCAGCGCCTCCTGGCGGCGGTTCATCTCGCCCGCCAGGGCGTCCTTCATCCGGTCGACCAGCGTGACTTCGTCCGCGAGGTTGGTGATGACCGCGGAGACGTGCGGCGCGGAGTCCAGACCGAGGAACGTCGCACCACCCTTGAAGTCGACGAGGACGAAGTTCAGCGTGCTCGACGAATGCGTGGCGAGCATGCCCAGCACCAGGGTGCGGAGGAACTCGGACTTACCGGAACCGGTCGCCCCGATGCACAGGCCGTGCGGGCCCATGCCCTCCATCGCGGCTTCCTTGATGTCCAGCTCGACCGGCTGGCCGTACTCGCCGACGCCGAACGGGACGCGGTAGCGGTCTCGCACCGGGCGCGGCCGCCAGGCCTGCTGGACGTCGAAGGTCATCGGGTCGCCGGGGATGCCCAGCAGTTCGAGCAGACCGGGGTTGGACAGCAGCGGCTCTTCCTCGGCGGCGTCCTGCGCGGCGGTGCCGACGCGGTACGGGGCGAGGAGCCGGGCCAGCGCTTCGGCCTCGACCACGCTGAGCGTGTCCGGGCGGCCGAACCATTCGACGCCGCCGGCGCTGCGCGCGCCGAGACGGTCTTCCTCGACGACCAGCCGCAGACCACGACGGGCCGCGAGGTTGCCGATGGAGTCGGAAAGGTCGATCAGGGTGACGCCGACCAGGCCCTCTTCGAGGATGATCTGTTCCTCGCGGGTGACCTCGGCGTCGTCGACGATGATGACGACGTGCGGCTGGTCCGGGGCGGGCGTCGCGTTGCGGGAGAACCGCTGGCGGTCACGGAGTTCTTCGTCGAGCCACTGCTCGATCTGCGCGAGGGAGCCCGCCATCATCCGCAGCTGGCCGATGCCGTCGGCGAGCGCCGGGTGCTGGGCGTGCGGCAGCCACTTCGCCCACTCCCACTCCTCTTTGGCGCGGCCCGCCGTCGCGACCGCGATGAGGACGTCGTCGGGGCTGTGGAAGGTGACCAGCTGGGCCAGCATCGCCCGGGTGAGGCCGCGGGTGAGGCCGCGGTCGCCCTGCATGCTGACCGCGGCGAACCCGCGGAGGGTGATCTGGGTCGGGAGGTCCGGGACGATCGAGTGCGCGCGGACGAACCGGCGCAGGGCGAGCGTGGCGATCGGCTCCAGCTCGTCGACCGGGCCGGTCTGCGGCGGCACGAGCCGCGTCGCGAGGCGGTGCGAGCTGCGGCCGACGCGGAGGTGGAGGAAGTCCTGGTCGTTCTGGCGGCGTTCCCACATGCGGCGGCTCGCGGCCAGCGACCACAGGGTCTGCGGGTCGGGGTGGACCCATTCGAGCGCGGCGCGCTGGTCGACCATGGCCTCGCGGGCCCTGTCGCGCATCTGGCCGAGGTAGCGCAGGTAGTCCTTGCGGTCCTCGTCCATCTCGGCCTTTTTGGCGCCGCCGCCCTTGCCCGCGCCGCCGGCCATCATGCCGACGGTGCTGAGCACCATCATGCCGCCCATCATCATCATCATGGGATTGCGTCCACCCGTGGTGAACATGAAGACCATCATCCCGAGGGAAGCGACGATCATCACCGCGGGAAGCAGCTTCATGACGATGTTGCCCGGGATGGTGCGCGGCACCTCAGGCGGCGGTTCGAGATGCACCTCGCCGCCCGGCGGCCGCGGCGCCGCCAGGCGCGGTGACTTCTTGAACTGCAGCGTGCTCATCGAAGGACCCCTCTTCAAACTCGACGATGGCGGCCACCGTTGGTGCGCGTACGGGTGCGCGAGACAACCTATCGAACGTGGCCGACGAAATCCGGACAACGCCGAGAACGGCCCCGACCGGGACCATACGCACGCCAGGAGTGTAGGGCTCCGGCCGCGCCGACGTGCGTTTAGCGGGCTAACTGCGATCCGGCCGCCCCGACGCCCGACGTGCGTTTCGCCCCCTAAACGCGATCCGGCGGTCCGGGGGCGCCCAGGTGCCCGGGCCTCCGGCGCGTGACGTTTAGCCCGCTAAAGTCGACGCGTCGGCAGCCGGTGGGCGGGGCTCGGAGGTCACCTCTCCTACTTTTGCCGGTCTTTTTCCGACAGTCGATGATGTGGGCACCCGGGTTCGGTATAGGTTCCCCCGGGAGCAGACTCTCAGGGCAGGGGGAAGGCAGTGGCAACGGGCACGACGGTATTCAGCAGGGTGACGGTGGTCGCGCCACGCACCCGGATCGACGTGGCTTTGCCGGCTGACGTCGCGGTGGCGGACCTGCTGCCCATGCTGTTGGAGATGGCGAAGGAGGCGACGCCGGACGGCGGCGCCCGCCACGGCGGCTGGGCACTGGCGAAGCTGGGCGACGCGCCACTCGACCCGAGCCGGACCCTCGCGTCCCTCGGCGTCGTCGACGGCGAGCTGCTGCAGCTGCGCAAGCGCAACGAGAACCCGCCGCCCCCGCTGTACGACGACGTCGTCGACGCGATCGCCGAGTCCTCCCCGGACAGCTTCCGTCCGTGGACCAAGGAGACGGCGCGCCGCTTCGGGCACATCGCGGGCGGCCTGGCGCTGTTCTTCGCGGCCCTCGCGCTCTTCACCAGTGGTTCTTTCTACGGCGGCAACGCACTCGCCGCCGCGATCGCCGGCGGTGTCGGCGCGATCGCGTGCGTCGCGATCGGCGCGACACTGGCCAAGGCCTACCAGGCCGAGGCGACCGGTGTGCTGATCGCCGCGGCGGGCGGTCTGCCGCTGGCGTTCGTCAGCGGGTTCTACATCGTGCCGGGGCTGTCCCTGTGGGCGAACCTGCTGCTTGCGAGCACTCTCGTGATCATCGTGGCTGCGGTCTGCATCCTCGTCATCGGGCATGGGATCACCACCTTCATCGCGGCCGCGACGACGGCCACGATCTCGGCGCTGACGTTCCTGGCCGCGACGCTCATCGACACCCCGATCGCCGGGATCGCCGCCGGCGCGACCGCGTTCTCGCTGGCCTGCATCTCGATCCTGCCGCGCGCGACGATCAAGCTCGCGGCCCTCCCGACGCCGCACGTTCCCGGTAGCGCCGAAGAGCTCAAGGAAGACTCGGGCTTCCCGGACTACCGCGCCATCGAACGCCGCACCGCGGTCGCCCACGAGTACATGACCGGCCTGCTGACCGGTTGCGGCGCGGCCACGGCGCTGTTCGCGATCATCGCCTCGACGTCGCCGACGATCTTCGGCCCGATCCTCGGCGTGATCGCCACGCTGGTCCTGCTTCTCCGGGCGCGGGCGTACGCGAACGGCGCGCAGGCCATCGCCCTGCTGACCACCGGCATGGTGTCCGGCGCGGGCATCCTGCTCGGCTGGATGTGGTCGGCGAGCCCGCTGAACCGCGTCCTGTTCGTGTTCGGCGCACTGCTGCTGATCGGCGCCGGCGCGCTTGTGGTCGGCGTGATCTTCCCGAACCAGCGCTTCTCGCCGCCGCTGCGGCGGACCGTGGAGATCTTCGAGGCCGTCTTCATCGCGACGGTGCTCCCGCTGGCGCTCGGCGTCATGGATCTCTACACGACGCTGCGCCACCTCAACTTCAAGTGACGACCCGATCGGATGATGCTCTGATGGCCGTAGCGCGGAAGTCCAGGGGGACGCGCGTCCGCCACCTCGGCCTCGCCGGACGTACCGGAACGGTGCTGCTGGCGGCCGGTATCGGTGTTCTGTCGCCGGCGTCGGTGGCTCTTCCCGCGTGGGCGCAGCAAAGCAGCGTCGCGCCGGACGCCGGTGGCTACTACGCGACCCCGCCTCCGGTGGACAAGTCCAAGAAGCCGACCGACGAAGGCAAGCCGGACAAGACCTACGAGAAGAAGACCGAGTGCGTCCAGCGCAGCAAGCTCGGCGGCGACCAGGTCGACATCAAGAACCGGCCATGGGGTCAGCAGTATCTGCAGATCGAACGGGTGCATCAGCTGATGCGCGGCGCCACCGGTTCGGTCGGCGCGAACGTCAAGGTCGCGGTGATCGACACCGGCGTCTACGCGCACCCGTACTTCAAGAATCCCGTCGAGCCGGGTGGTGACTACGTCGCGACTCCCGGCGGCGGCAAGGGGCCCGGGCTCGAAGACTGCGACGGCCACGGCACCGAAGTGGCGGGGATCATCGCCGCGAACCCGCCCGACGCAAGCGTCGGGTTCCGGGGGGTCGCGCCGGACGCCACGATCATGTCGATCCGTCAGTCCAGCCAGAACTACGAGGAAGCGGAGAAGAAGGCCGAGCCGCCGGCGTCCCCTGGCAACTCGGCTCCGCCCTCTTCGCCGAACAATCCGGGTTCGCAGCTTCCGCCGTCCTCCGGGAACGGCACTGGCGGCGGAACGGCGCCGGGGCAGGACAAGGGCGGACGGCAGCAGGAACAGGGCAAGACCGCGGGCACGCTGAAGACGCTCGCGCAGGCCGTGGTCCGGGCCGTCGACAAGGGCGCCAACGTGATCAACATGTCGGTCGACAACTGCCGCAAGGCCGACGGCAGCATCACCGAGGGCGAACAGCAGCTGCAGGCCGCGGTGAACTACGCCGTCGATCACGACGTGGTCGTCGTCGCGGCGGCGGGCAACGTCGGCGACAAATGCCCGCAGAACGATCAGCCGGACCCCAAGTCGCCCAAGATGATCGTCACGCCGCCGTGGTTCGCCGAAGACGTCCTTTCGGTCGCGGCGATCGACGACACCGGCGGCGTGGCGGAGTTCAGCGTCCACGGGCCGTGGGTGAGTGTCGCCGCTCCGGGCACCAAGATCATTTCGCTGGACCCGGCTGAGGGGTCCAGCAGCCTGGCCAACCTGACCATCGAGGGCAACGGGCAGCCCGGCGAAATCCAGGGGACCAGCTTCGCCGCCCCGTATGTCGCCGGCGTGGCCGCTCTGGTGCGCGCGAAGTTCCCGGGGCTGAAGGCTCGTGACGTGATGACCCGCATCAAGGAGACGGCGCAGCACCCCGCGGCGCCGGGCGGACGGGACAATTTCGTCGGTTTCGGCGTCATCGACCCGATCGCCGCGCTGACGGCGATCGTGCCGTCGGAGGCGGACAAGGCCAAGCCGGTCCAGCTGCCCGCGAACCTGCCGCCCGCGAACGACCGTGACCCCGCCCCGATGATCGTCGCGCTCGCCGGAACCGGCGGGGGCCTGGTGGCGCTGCTCGTCACGCTGTTCGTGGTGCACTCGGTCCGCCGCAACCGGCCGACCGCCTCACCAGGCCGCAAAACCCCGTAGCACGTGCGTTTCGCGGGCTAAACGCGATCCGGTCTCGTCTCCGAGCCGCCCAGATCGCGTTTAGCCCGCGAAAGTCGCTCTGCCCCTGGGGACGCCTACTTGGTGGGCTTGGGCTTCGGACCGGGCTTCGGCGGGGTCTCGTCCTCGCCGATCACGGGCGGGACGACCTGGCCGGGCTCACCGACCACATCGGACGGCTTCGAAGCGGGCCGCGTCTTGGACTGGTGAGCCGTCTGGCCTCCACCACCCATGCCGCCCATCCCCATCATGGGCGCCATCCCCATCGGCATCATCGCCGAACCGGCACCGGCCGCACCCGGCCCATGCGCCGGCGCGGCCTGAACGGGCGCGACCTCCGGGATCAGCGCCTGCCCTTGCTCGATCAGCGGTTCCTGCGATCCGGTCTGCCTGCCTTCGGCCGCGGACGGCGACGTCGACTGGTCGTCGGACGCGGCGCCGGAATCGGCCTCGGTAGAGGCCTTTTCCTGGACCGGAGCACCCGGCGCCTCGGAATCGTCGTGGAGTTTGAACTCGTCCTGCGGGTACCGATGAGCGATCTCGATGCTCCGCGAGCCGGCGTCAGGATCGTCGACGCCGTCACAAAACCGCACGAAGCCCTCGAGGACGTTGCGAGCGGCTTCGAAGAGCGCCTTGGCCGACTCCTGCGCCTCCTCCAGTTGCGTTCGCGCCCGCCGGACGCCGCCGACCGGCAGCATCGCGGTCTCGGAGGTCAGTTCCGCCGTGTCGACGAGGACCTCGACGAGGTCGGTCAGGATACGACGGATCGACAGCACCAGTTCGTCGAGCGAACTCGCCAGCGTGGTCAGGGCGTCTTCGACGTCGGAACCCGCGGCGTGGATGTCCACGATGTACGCGACGAACGCGTCGGCGTCCTTGCCGGACCACCCCGCGTCGAGACGACCGAGGTCCTCGGACAGCTCCTTCGAAACGTTGCCCGCGGTCTTCGCCGCTTTCCGGAGGAGGTCCGCCTCGTTCTTCAAGTCCTCCCAGCGCCCCACCAACGGCGTCAGGTAGGTCTCGACCGGATCGATCAGCCCCAGATGGCCGGACAGCTCCGAGACGAAGGCGAGATGCGGTGCCGCGGCCTCGACCAGCTCTTCTCCGCCCGAGCCCGTCGCGTTTAGCGGGCTAAACGCGCTCGGGGGCGGCTCGGGAGCAGCCGGGCGTGCGGCGGCCGCCATCGGGTGCGGGATGGAATCCGTCGGGTTCTCCGATTCGGCGATCATGCGGTTCAGAGCTCCACGGCGCGCTTGATCATCTGCGCTGCCTCGTCGTCGTGCCCGGCATGCCGCGCGGTCACGGTGTGCAGGGCCTCGGACGCCGACCTCAGCGCGGCCGCGCCCTCCACCAGCTGACGCCGGATGGCCTCGGCCGCACGCCCGTAAGACGCGCCGAGGCCCAATTCCTCCCCCAGCGTGCCGTGGGACTCGACGGTGACGCCCTCACCGGTCACCTCCGCGGCCGCCAGGTCGAGCTCTCCGGCGGCCGCGTCCACCCGCTTCGCATAGTCACCGACGACGTCGCCGTCGATCTTCAGGCCGGCCACTGCATCCTCCACTCACCCGACACCGCTCGGGCGTTGAGACGCTCGCGCCGTCCGGCGGGTTCCCGTGCTCAGTTACCCGCCGGAGCCTGCTGCGACTGCGTGGCGACCGAACCGGCCCTGTCGTCGATCGGCACCGTGTCGAACGTCCGGAGCACGTCCTGCGTGTTCAGCGAAGCGCCGGTGGGCAGGATCCTGACGATGGCCTCGGGTGCCGGAACTCGCTTGTTGAGCCCGATCGAATCCGCCGTCACGGCGTCGGGGACGCCATAACGGATCCCGCGATCGGAGATCAGCTGGATCGGCCCCTTGTCGAAGGTCTCCTTGCCGGTCGCCGACTGGACGACCGCCGCGAAACCGGGGTCCATGTAGAAGCTGTTGATCGGCGCGCCGACGGGACCGGGGGTACCGATCTTGACGCCGGGCGCGGATCCGTCGGCGTTCCTGCCCTTCGGCAGCTTGTCGTCGACGAACACCGCCGTGTGCCCGTCCCGGCCGGCGCCTTCACCCGTGATGGACCAGCTCAGGCAGGAGACGCGGGAACCCTGGGTCGCGTTGAGCACCGTCGGCACGGTCTGCGGGTAGGCGTCGAGCTCGACGACCTGGGAGACCCGCGTGAGGTTGCGGATCTTGCCCAGCGGCACGGACATGACCGAAGTGCTGCCGTCGTTCTTGCCGGTCTGCACGATGTCGGCGACCGCCGGGGAAATGGCCTGGATTCCTTCCTTCGTGATGAGGTAGAAGTCCTTCCGCCCTTCGGCCTGCTCCGTCGAGAAGACGTCGCCGACCTTCATGCCTTCGATCTCGTAGTTGGGGCTCTCGCCCTTGCCCGGGACGTCCGGGAGCTTCAGCTCCGGCACCTCGGGGATCGCGTCCAGCAGGCCCTGGGAGATTCCGCGGGGCTGATCGGTCAGTTTCAGCGCGGAGCGGACGGCGTTCGCGTCGGGCTTGATCTCGGCCTTGACGGCGTTCGCGTTCCGGGCGTTGGGGTCCGGTGTCTGCCGGTAGATCAGGTACTCGCGGCCGTTGGCACCCTTGGCCAGCAAGGCCTCGTTCTGCCCGAGTTCACGGTTCCCGAGCTGCTTCACGCCCGCGTAGACGGTCGTCTCCGTCTTCGAGAGATCCGGCTGGGGCACTGTCGGGTCGTACATGACCTCGTCGCAGACGCCCCAATCCGGGGAGACGCGCTGGGTGTCCGTCGGCATCAGCTGCGGGCCGTTGGGAATACCCATGAGCTGGCCGCGGGGAATGCTCTTCAGCTGTTCGTCCGAAACGACTGTGGGGTTCTTCACTTCGGAGGCCTGCGCGGGCCCGGAAGGCTTGCTCCCCGCCTGCTGCGCCCCTTGTTTCGACTGCGCGATGATCAGCAGCCGCGCGGAGGCGAGGTTGAAGGTCGGAATCAGTTTCTTCGGGTTCCCGGCGACGACGTACACCGTTCCGGACTGTTCGCCGATGACGATGTTGCCCGCGTCCGGCACGGAGGGCTTCGGGCTCAGCAGGCCCCAGATGACGAAGACCAGCACGCCCAGCGCGGCCAGCACGACACCCACGATGGTGGCCCGCGTGTGCGTGCGCATCGGGTCGTGGAGCATGACGGCGTCGCGACGGACCAGCGCGGATTGCATCCGTCGCAGAACGAACTGATAAGCCTGAACTTGAGACTTAGTAGTCGGTGTTGATGGCATTCTCGACCTACAGTCCTCCCCGTCGCGGTACGGTTCCGCAGGATAGCCGTACGGGGACCGTCTGGTGTGGGGTTTCTACCAACTCCAGCTAGTGTCAAGTTCCTCGGGACCGGCTTTCCGGGTACGCAGCAAGCACGAGGGGAAGAGAAAGCGCGGATGTCCGTCACCACTCCTCCACGTCCGCCCGGCCCTCCGGGGTCTCAACCTCCTGGTCGTCCGCCGGGTCCGCCGCCGAGGCCCGGCAGACCGGGTGGTCCGGGCGGCCCGGCCGGAGGCCCGGGAGGTCCCGGTGTTCCTCGCGGTCCCGGGGGCCCAGGCGGCCCTGGAGGTCCTGGCGGACCGCAGGGTCCTGGCGGCCCCGGTGGCCCGGGAGGCCCCAAGGGACCCGGAGGCCCCGGCGGACCTGGTGGTCCGGGAGGCCCCGGTGGGCCCGGCGGCCCGGGCGGTCCTCCGTCCGGCGGCCCCGGCCCGCAGTCCGGTCCCCCGCCCGCTCCGGCGGTGCGGATCGCCGCGCCCGCGCGGCGACGGACCGGTGGGATCAACCTCGGCCCGCTGCCCGTGGCGAACCTGGTCGTGCTCGAACTCGGGCTCGCGATCGGTCTCGTCCTGCTCGCGATCGACATGAAGCTGAAGTACATCGCGATCGGCGTGCTCGGGTTCGCGATCATCGTCGCGTTCCTGCGTTGGGGCGGCCGCTGGTTCACCCAATGGGCTGGACTCACGATGCGGTACATGTTCCGGTCACACGATCGTGTGGCGAATCCGCTTCCGCCGAGCAGCATCGAATCGCTCGCCGCCGAAGAGGACGCCGTCACCGGCCCGGACGACGCTCGTGTGAACCTGCTTCGCCTCGCCGTTCCCGACCTCGTCGTCGCGCACGGCGTGGATCACGAACGCCAGCAGGTCGGCATCGCGTGGAACGACGGCACGTGGACCGCCGTCCTGCTCGTCGAACCCGCGCCCGCGCTGATCACCCAGGCGGGTGGAGCGCCGAGCCTGCCGCTGTCCGCGCTCGCCCCGTGCCTCGAAGACCGCGGCGTGGTCCTCGACTCGATCCAGATGATCTGGCACTGCTACCCGGGCAGCGCCGCGCTTCCCTCGGACTCGCCGGCCCTCAGCTCCTACATGGAGGTGCTCGGCCCGCTTCCCGCGGCCGCGCGGCGTACGACGTGGGTCGCCATCCGGCTCGACCCGCGCCGGTGCCCGGCCGCCATCCGCGAACGTGGCGGCGGTGTCGTCGGTGCGCATCGCGCGCTGATCGGTGCGCTGTCGCGGGTGCGCAACGCCTTGGAGTCGCAGGGCGTGCCGACCCGGCCGCTCGACCCGGACGAGTTGCTGCGGTCCAGCATTTCGGCCGCGGAGCTCACCGCGGTCGCCGGTTCGCAGGGGAAGGTCGGTCTGCAGGAACGCTGGACCGGCGTCACCGCGGCAGGCATCGGGCACGCGAGCTACGCGATCACCAGCTGGCCGAAGGGCAAGATCAGCGGCAGCCTGAACGCGTTGACCAGTGTCCGCGCGCTGTCGGCGACGGTGGCGATGTCGATCTCGCCGTCCGCGGACGAGGGCAAGATCGGCCTGCGCGGAATCGTTCGCCTGAGCGCGCGGAACCCGCGTGAACTGGACGCGGCCGACCAGCGGCTGCAGGGCGTCTCGGACCGGCTGGGTGTGACGCTGACGCCGCTGCGCGGCCTGCAGATCTCCGGGTTCTCCGCGACTTTGCCGATCGGAGGCACGGCATGAGCACCCGTATGCGCGACGCAGGCCAGAGCGCCGGCGTCGCCCCGGAATTCACCGTCGATCCGGCGATGCTCGACGCGATCAGCCCATCCGGTGACCGCGGCGGGATCGTCCTCGGCTCCGGGCTCAAGGGTGAGCCGCTGACGATCTCCGCGCTGCGCTCGACACCGACCCGGATCGTGCTGGTCGGTGGGCTCTACCTGGCTCGTCAGGTGGCGTTGCGGGCGATGGCGGTCGGGGCGTGGGTCGTCGTGGCGACCGGGCGTCCGGCCGCGTGGCAGGTGCTTCCCCAGGCCGCGGGGAACCAGCCCAACGGCAGGCCTTCGCCGCTGGTGCAGATCCGGCGGCTGTCGCCGGTGGACCTCCCGCGGCCGTCCGAGGACGCGCCGCTGCTGGTGGTGACCGACGGCGGTCCGACACCGCAGGACCTGTTCCCGCCGCGGTCGCCGTGGCAGACGACGGTGTACGTGCTGCCGTATCTGCACCCGCAGGCAGGGGCGACCGCGAACGCGGCCGACCTGGTGCTGATGCAGCGGCTCCCGCCGGGTCAGGCCGAACTGGCGGCCCGCATCTGGCGGCTCCCGCCCCAGATGATGAAGCAGCTCACGACGCTGAAGGACGACCAGGTGGTCGCCCTGGGCCGGAACCTCTGGCGCCCCCTCCGCCTGGTCACCACGGCGAAAGAGCAGCAGATCCTGGGCCCGGTCCGCCGAGGCGACTAACCCCGCCCCGCGTCGACTTTAGCGGGCTAATCGCGCTCTACGGGGGCACTGTCCATTTCGGACGGTGCCCCTTTTGTGTCCCGCCGCGTCGCGTTTTGCCCCCTAAACGCGATCCGAGGCGCGGGGTTTGTCAGTCAAGGGGCAATCGCGTCGGCTGTGGATAAGCCGGGGGTTGTGGATAAACCCCCCTGAAATGGCGATGACGGCCTCGGGTTGTCGGTCTTGTCGGTCACCGTGGCGATATGACCAAACCCTTCGATTCTTCTCATCTCCCCGATGTCTTCCGCGGCTCGGAGGCGCGCAAGGCAGGCCTCATCACGGCCAGCCAACTGCGCGGCTCGAGCGTCCGGCGGCTGTTCCAGGACGTCTACACGCGCGCCGGCGTCGAGGTCACACACGAGCTGAGATGCCGAGGCGCCGCACTGCTGGCGCCTCCGGAAGCAGTCCTGACGGGGCGATCGGCCGCGACCGTTCACGGTGTCGAGCTGGCCAACCCCAACGACCCCGTCGAGATGATCGTGCCGGAGAAGAACCGCTTCGGTCCGATCGTCGGTATCAAGGTTCGGCGGACCGAGGTCAAACCCGAAGAATCGAGACCTTGGAACGGCATTCGCATCGCACGGAAACGCCGAATAGCGTTGGATCTCCTGCTTCGGCTTTCTCCGCGCAAATCCAGCTGGACGCGACGGCTCCGTATCGGCGTCCCGGATCTGGACCAGTTCATGAGGGCCAACAACCTGACCGATCTGCACCTCAACGGCGAGTTCTACGGTCGCCGCAATAGAGGAATCCGCTTGGCCAGGCATGCTTTACGCCTGTCCGACCCTCGCGCGGAGTCACATCCGGAATCGGAGCTTCGCATCGTGCTGGCGGCCGGCGGCATCACGGCGACGCCTCAGGTCGAGGTCAAGTCCCGAACCGGTCGTTTCCTCGCGCGTCTTGACCTCGCCGACAAGAAGTTCCGGGTCGCCATCGAGTACGACGGCCGATGGCACAACACACCGAAGGAACAAGCCTATGACCGCAAGCGCCGAAGACGCGTGGAGTCTGAGGGATGGCGATTCGTCGTCGTCACCGCGGAAGACCTGGCGAACGACCTCAGGGGTGTCGTCGAGGCCGTCTGGCAGGCCCGCCGCGGCGCGTTTAGCCCGCGAAAGGCGCCGTGTCCGGATCAGGAAGGGGTGCGCATGGCGCGCGTTTGATCGGCACGCGCGGCGAGTTCGGCGTCCGGCGGGTAGTCGACGGCCATCAACGTAAGGCCATGCGCGGGAGCGACGGCGCTGTCGCGTGTCCGGCTCTCCAAAACCTCTCCCGGCCAATCGAGCGGCCGTCGGCCGTCACCGACCAAGAGCAGTGCCCCCACCAGACTGCGCACCATCGAGTGGCAGAACGCGTCGGCGGAGACCTCGACCTCGACCGCGTGCGGCCCGGTCCGCCGCCACACAAGCCGTTGCAGCTCGCGAATGGTCGTCCCGCCTTCACGCTGCTTGCAGAACGCGGCGAAGTCCTGAAGCCCCAAGAGAGCCGCCGACGCCTCATTCATCGCGTCAACGGAAAGCGGCCGCCCCCAGGCCAAAGTGTCGTGACGCCGCAACGGATCCACGCCCCACGGCGCGTCCGAAACGCGGTACAGATAGTGGCGCCGCACGGCCGAGAACCGCGCGTCGAACCCGGGCGCCGCCACCCGGGCATCCAGCACCCGCACGTCACCCGGCAGGTACCGATTCCAGCGGTGCCGCATCCGCCCCAGGTCAGGGATCCCCTGCTCGTCCAGTTCCAGACGTCCGGATCGCGTTTTGCCCGCTAAAGGCGACGCGTCGACGTGGACCACCTGGCCCGCAGCGTGCACACCGGCATCGGTGCGGCCGGCGACGACGACGGACTTCGGGATCGAAGCCCCCGGAGGCTGCTTCGCGAGCGTCTCTTCGAGGACTCCCTGCACCGTGCGCCGTCCGGGCTGCCGCGCCCAGCCGGAGAAATCTGTGCCGTCGTAGGAGACGTCCAGACGCAGACGAACGAGCCCGCCCTCCGCAGTGGGAGTGGCGGGCTCGTCCGGGGTGTTCGGTGCCGTCAGGACGTCAGTCCTTCTTGCTGTCCGCGTCCGCGGCGGGGGCCTCAGCGGCCTCGTCGGCGGCGGGAGCCTCGGTGGCCTCCGGAGCCTCGGTGGCGGCCGTGTCGGCAGCCTCAGTGGCCTCGGTGGTCTCCTCGGCGGCCGGAGCGGCAGCCTTCGGCTCGTCCTTGGCGAACTTCGTCTTGCGCGCGGCCTCGGCCTCGGCGGTGACGGTCTTCTCGGCCACCAGCTCGATGACGGCCATGGGGGCGTTGTCGCCCTTGCGCGCCATCGTCTTGGTGATCCGGGTGTAGCCACCCGGACGCTCCGCGAAGAACGGACCGATCTCGGCGATCAGCTTGTGCACGACGTCCTTGTCGCGCACGATGCGCTGGATCTGACGACGGTTGTGCAGGTCGCCCCGCTTCGCCTTCGTGATCAGCTTCTCGGCCAGCGGGCGCACCCGCCGGGCCTTCGCCTCGGTCGTCGTGATCTTGCCGTGCTCGAACAGCTGGGTGGCCAGGTTGGCCAGGATCAGCCGTTCGTGCGCGGGCGACCCGCCGAGACGGGGTCCCTTTGTGGGGGTGGGCATCGGTTCTCCTCGTTCAGCTCACAGCTGAAGGCCGGCGCTCCCCCACCCGACCGGTGAGGGAGCCGTAGCTGGCCTTACAGCTGCTCCGTCTCTGCGTAGTCCTGGCCATCGTCGTGGCCGTTGTCCGAAATTCCGTCCGTGATGCTGTCGACGCCCTCGGACCAGCCTTCACCGTCGTAGCTGGCCGCGGCCGCGGTCGGGTCGAACCCGGGCGGGCTGTCCTTCAGCGCGAGGCCGAGACCGACGAGCTTGAGCTTGACCTCGTCGATCGACTTCGCACCGAAGTTGCGGATGTCCAGCAGGTCGGCCTCGCTGCGCGAGACCAGTTCGCCGACGGTGTGGATGCCCTCGCGCTTGAGGCAGTTGTACGACCGGACGGTGAGGTCCAGGTCCTCGATCGGCATCGCGTAGGCGGCGATGGTGTCCGCCTCCTGCGGCGACGGGCCGATCTCGATGCCTTCGGCGTCGACGTTCAGCTCGCGCGCGAGACCGAACAGCTCCACCAGCGTCTTACCGGCCGACGCGACAGCGTCCCGCGGCGTGATCGACGGCTTCGTCTCCACGTCCAGGATCAGCTTGTCGAAGTCGGTGCGCTGCTCGACACGGGTCGCCTCGACCTTGTAGGTCACCTTCAGCACCGGGGAGTAGATGGAGTCGACCGGGATCCGGCCGATCTCCGCGCCCGCCTGCTTGTTCTGCAGGGCCGGAACGTAACCGCGGCCGCGCTCGACGACGAGCTCGATCTCGAGCTTGCCCTTGCCGTTCAGCGACGCGATGTGCAGATCCGGGTTGTGCACGGTGACACCGGCCGGGGGCACGATGTCGGCGGCGGTGACCTCACCGGGGCCCTGCTTGCGCAGGTACATGGTGACCGGCTCGTCCTCTTCCGAGGAGACCACGAGCTCCTTGAGGTTCAGGATGATGTCGGTGACGTCTTCCTTCACCCCGGGAACGGTGGTGAACTCGTGCAGCACGCCGTCGATGCGGATGCTCGTCACGGCCGCGCCCGGAATGGACGACAGCAGCGTGCGCCGCAGCGAGTTGCCGAGCGTGTAGCCGAAGCCGGGCTCCAGCGGTTCGATGGTGAACCGGGAGCGGGTCTCGTTGACCGTCTCTTCGCCGAGAGCCGGTCGCTGGGAAATCAGCATCTTTCCTAGTTCCTTTCCAAACGGCGCCCGCCATATGACACCGAAAGGGATGGCGAAGCGGCGGCGCACTCCGGGCGCCGCCGCCCGTGCCCACATCGGGCCGGGGAATCCCCGGCCCGATGATGGATCACTTCGAGTAGAGCTCGACGATCAGCTGTTCCTGGACCGGAACATCGATCTGAGCGCGCTCCGGGAGCTGGTGGACCAGCACACGGAGGTTGGACGGAACGACCTGGAGCCACGCGGGAACGGGACGCTCGCCGAACGACTCCTTGGCCGCGACGAAGGGCAGCATCGCGAACGACTTCGGCCGCACGTCGATGATGTCCCACTTCGTGACCTGGTAGGACGGGACGTTGACCTTGACGCCGTTGACCAGGAAGTGGCCGTGGCTCACCAGCTGACGCGCCTGACGGCGGGTGCGGGCGATGCCGGCGCGGTAGATCACGTTGTCCAGACGGGACTCGAGGATCTGCAGCAGGTTCTCACCGGTCTTACCGGGACGCCGGACGGCTTCCTTGTAGTACCGGACGAACTGACGCTCGAGAACGCCGTAGGTGTAGCGAGCCTTCTGCTTCTCCTGCGACTGCAGGAGGTACTCGGACTCCTTGATGCGCCCGCGGCCGTGCTGGCCCGGCGGGTAGGGGCGACGCTCGAAAGCCTGGTCGCCGCCGATGAGGTCAACCTTGAGGCGACGCGAAATACGCGTCGCGGGGCCGGTGTAACGAGCCATTTCTTCTTACTCCTCCCCGTTCCTCAGACCCGGCGCCGCTTGGGCGGGCGGCAGCCGTTGTGAGGCTGCGGGGTCACGTCCTGGATGGTGCCGACCTCGAGGCCGGCCGCCTGCAGCGAGCGGATCGCCGTCTCGCGACCCGAACCCGGGCCCTTCACGAAGACGTCGACCTTCTTCATGCCGTGCTCGGCAGCCTTGCGGGCGGCGTTCTCGGCGGCCATCTGCGCGGCGAACGGGGTGGACTTACGCGAGCCCTTGAAGCCCACGTGACCACTCGACGCCCACGCGATCACGGCACCGGTCGGGTCCGTGATCGAGACGATGGTGTTGTTGAAGGTGCTCTTGATGTGCGCGTGACCGTGCGCGACATTCTTCTTTTCCTTACGGCGGACCTTCTTGGCCCCCGCCGCAGTACGAGACTTCGGTGGCATGTTCTGAGGGTTCTCCTGTTAGCGCGCGTTCTCTTGGTGAGCGGCGACCGCTTCGGCCTGGCCGCGCCGGATGATCGAACCGGCGTCGGTGTACAGGTTGCGGAGCGCCATCGGGCGGGCGTAAAGCGCCTTGGGCGAGACACAAGCCGAGCCGCGGCGGTGGACGCCGCCCATACGCACGACCTTCTTGCCCTGGACGCTCACTTCTTGCCAGCCTTCTTCTTGCCGGCGACCGTCTTCTTCGGACCCTTACGGGTGCGGGCGTTCGTCTTGGTGCGCTGACCACGGACGGGAAGTCCGCGACGCCAGCGAAGGCCCTCGTAGCACCCGATCTCGATCTTCCGACGGATGTCGGCGTTCACCTCACGGCGAAGGTCACCCTCGACCTTGAAGTTCTCCTCGATGTAGACCCGCAGCTTGGCGAGGTCGTCATCGCTCAGATCCTTGACGCGAGTGTCCGCGTTGAGCTCGGCAGCCGCGATGAGCTGCTTCGAGCGGGTACGGCCGATGCCGTAGATGTAGGTCAGCGCGATCTCCAACCGCTTTTCGCGGGGGAGGTCTACGCCAGCGAGTCGTGCCATTGGCGTTGATGCTCCTTCATAGAATTCATCTTCAGGTCTGCTCCCCGTCCGGTCCCGGGACCGACTCGCCTGTCGTGCCCTCTGCTTGCGCTTCGGGTGTCCCGGCCCCGGCCTGAAGTCCGGGGGTGAACCGGGCCGTTCGCACGGCCCGGCAGGTGCGGGGAGATTGTGTAGCCGTCAATCCACTCTGTACGAGTGCGAGTGATCAGCCCTGCCGCTGCTTGTGCCGCAGGTTCTCGCAGATCACCATGATCCGGCCGTGACGGCGGATCACCTTGCACTTGTCGCAGATCTTCTTGACGCTCGGCTGGACCTTCACGTCTCCTGCTCTCCTGCTTGTGCTAACTCGTCGTGATCACTTGTAGCGATAGACGATGCGACCACGAGACAAGTCGTAGGGCGAGAGCTCCACGACAACCCTGTCCTCGGGCAGGATGCGGATGTAGTGCTGCCGCATCTTGCCGCTGATGTGTGCAAGGACCTTGTGGCCGTTCTCCAACTCGACGCGGAACATCGCGTTGGGGAGCGGCTCGACTACGCGGCCTTCGACCTCGATGGCCCCGTCTTTCTTGCCCATGTCCTCCGCATTTCCTGTCGCTACGCTGTGTTATCAGTCAGAGCTTGAGTGCTTGGCTGGGTGGTGCATCGGCACACTCCTGCCCGGCTCCAATGTCCGTTCGCGAGAATTCACGAGCGCGCAGGATCCGGGCGCGATGAGTACACCGACTTGACAGTGTACGCAACCCGTGTCGTGAGCCCCAAACGGGGGGTGACTGTGTTAGGTGACCCCTGAGCCCGCCGGATGCGACCTCCCCATCGTACGCCCGCGCCGACCTGCGTTTCGCGGGCTAATCGCGCTCCGATGGGGCCTGGCGCCCTCGGTGGCCGAGGTGCACCCGATGGGGGCAGCTGGCGGGGGCCTTAAGGGCGGGCCCGGGCGCTGCGCCGAACAGCGGGGCGACCTGCGTTTCGCGGGCTAATCGCGATCCGAGAGGCCGTTCGCCTTTCGCGGGCTAAACGCGATCCCGGGGCGCACTTGCGTTTCGCGGGCTAAACGCGATCCGCAGGGCGCGAGGGCAGGTCAGGCGTCTTCGGGGGCGGTCAGCACCCACGGGCCGTCATCGGTGATGGCGACCGTGTGCTCCCAGTGCGAGGCCCGCGAGCCGTCGGCGGTGACGACGGTCCACCCGTCCTCGAGCTCGACGGTCTCCCCGCCGCCTCCGGTCAGCATGGGCTCGATCGCGAGCGCCATCCCGGTCTTGAGCCGCGGCCCCTTGCCCGGTTTGCCCAGGTTCGGCAGGAACGGGTCCATATGCATCTGGCGCCCGATCCCGTGACCGCCGTACTCGACGATCATCCCGTACTCGATGCCGTCTTCCCGGCCGGCCTTCTCGGCGGCGGTCTGCACCGCGTGCGAGATGTCCGTGAGCCTGCCGCCGGACGACACCGCGGCGATCCCGGCCCACATCGCCGCCTCGGTGGCGGCCGAGAGCGCGAGATCCGCCTTCGACACCTCACCGATCGCGAGGGTGACCGCGGAGTCGCCGTGCCAGCCGTCGAGGATGGCGCCACAGTCCACCGAAATGATGTCGCCGTCGTTCAGGACCTGCGTCTTCGACGGGATGCCGTGGACGATCTGCTCGTTCACCGAAGCGCAGATCGACGCCGGGAAGCCGTGGTAGCCCTTGAACGAGGGCACCGCGCCGGCGTCGCGGATCGTCTGCTCGGCGAGCTCGTCGAGATCGGCCGTGGTCACTCCCGGCTTGGCGATCTCGCGCACCGCGGTGAGGGTGCGCCAGACCACCAGACCGGCGGCCCGCATCGCCTGGAGCTCGCCAGGGGTCTTGATTTCGATCATGCGCCCACGACGAAGCCGTTGCAGTACACGCAGTCCTCCGAGATTCACGTGCGGTCGCGCAGCGCTTCCAGCACGCGGGCGGAGATCTCGTCGACCGTGCCGACGCCGTCGACCGTGACCAGGATGTCCGCGTAGTACTCGAGCAGCGGAGCCGTCTCGGACACGTAGATCTGCTGGCGGCGGCGGATGACCTCTTCGGTGTCGTCCGAGCGGCCGCGGGACAGCAGCCGATCGACGACGACGTCTTCCGAGACCTGGAGCTGGATGACCGCGTTGAGCTTGGTGTCGACCTCGCCGAGGATCTCGCCGAGGACATCGGCCTGCTTCGTGTTCCGGGGGAACCCGTCGAGCAGGAAACCGACCTTGGCGTCGGGTTCGGCGAGACGCTCACGCACCATCTCGTTCGTGACCGAGTCGGGCACGAGTTCGCCGGAGTCCAGGTAGCGCTTGGCTTCCTGGCCCAGCGGCGTCTGCTCGCCCACGTGGGCGCGGAACAGGTCGCCGGTCGAGATGTGCGGGATCCGGAGCTTCTCCGACAGTGCTACCGCCTGAGTACCTTTGCCCGCGCCAGGAGGGCCAACGAGAACCAGGCGCGTCACTTCAAGAACCCTTCGTAGTTACGTTGCATCAGCTGGCTTTCGATCTGCTTCACGGTGTCGAGACCGACACCGACCATGATCAGCACAGCCGTGCCACCGAACGGGAAGTTCTGGTTGTTCCCGCTGCCGGTGACGGACAGGAAGAAGTTCGGAAGGATCGCGATGATGCCCAGGTACAGCGAGCCCGGCAGGGTGATGCGGCCGAGGACGTAGCTGAGGTACTCCGCGGTGGGACGGCCCGGGCGGATACCCGGGATGAAGCCACCGAACTTCTTCATTTCTTCCGCACGCTCGTCCACGTTGAACGTGATCGTGATGTAGAAGTACGTGAAGAAGATGATCAACGCGAAGTACAGCAGGACGTGCGCCCAGCTGGACTGGTTGACGATGTAGTTCTGGATGAAGACCTGCCAGCCCGCGTTGCTGTTGGCGTCGCCGACGAGGCGGCTGATCAGGTCCGGCAGGTACAGCAGCGACGAGGCGAAGATGACCGGGATGACACCGGCCTGGTTCACCTTGATCGGCAGGTACGTCGAGGTCCCGCCGTACATGCGGCGGCCGATCATGCGCTTGGCGTACTGCACCGGGATCCGGCGCTGGCCCTGCTCGACGAAGATGACGCTGGCGATGATCACCAGGCCGAACACGCAGATCAAGGCGAAGACGACGCCACCCGCGCTGCTGAGGATGTTGCCACCCTCGATCGGGATCCGGGCCGCGATGTTCAGGAAGATGAGGACGGACATGCCGTTGCCGACGCCGCGCTCGGTGATCAGCTCACCCAGCCACATCATGACGGCGGTACCGGCGGTCATCGTGATGACGATGATGGCCAGCGTGTAGACGCTGTTGTCCGGGATGATCACGGTGTCGCATTGCGGGAAGAGCTGCTTGCGGTCGGCGAGCGCCACCACACCGGTCGCCTGCAGGACCGCGAGGGCGATCGTCAGGTACCGGGTGTACTGGGTCAGTTTGCCCTGGCCGGCCTGGCCTTCCTTCTTCAGTTCCTCGAACCGCGGGATGACCACGGTGAGGAGCTGGACGATGATGCTCGCCGTGATGTACGGCATGATGCCGGTCGAGAACAGCGACAGCTGCAGCAGTGCACCGCCACTGAACAAGTTCAGCAGCTGATAGACGCCCTCCTGCGACCCGGTCTCCGTGCATTGCTGCACGGCGGAATACGAGATGCCCGGAGCCGGAATGGTGGCACCGATTCGGTAGACCGCGACGATGGCTAGCGTGAACAGGATCTTCTTACGTAGATCCGGCGTCGCTAGAGCCGAGCGGAAGGCGCTGAGCACGCGGGGAACCTCCTCGGCGTCGTCGGCTGTCTTACCGACGATCGGCTTGGCCGGCCTGGGGCCGGCGGGAACACACAGCTTTCTGGCACAAGCCAGGAACGCTTCGGGGCACACTCGTCCCGAAGCGTGCCGCCGACTCTAACAGCTTCACAGGGCGTGTCCGCAGTGCGTGTGGGTTTTCCGAACGAAGGTTGGTCCGCGGGGTTGATCGACTTGTGCTTCTCGCTCCGGAACCTTGACAGATCGCCTTACCTGTCTTCACTTTCCTGGCGCTGCCGGATCGCGATTAGCCCGCTAAACGCAGGGTGATCAGGGCGGGCGTTCAGGAGCTCGAAGTCGCCAGGGCTCCTGCCATACCGAGGAGGACGACACCGGTGCCGCGGTCCACGTTGCGAGTCGCCCGGCGGGACAACCGGAGCGTCTTCACGAGCGCGCCCGCGCCGATGTAGGTCGCGCCCGCGACGAACTCGGCGAGCAGGTAGACGGCGCCGAGGATCGCGATCTGGGTGGAAAAGGAGCCGTGAGCTGCGTCGATGAACTGGGGCACGAACGCGGTGAAGATGAGGATCGCCTTCGGATTCGTGATCGCGACGACGAATTCCTTCCTCGCGATCCTCAGCGCCGGTACGGATTCAGCGTCTCGTGGCGTCTGGATGAGCGTGGTGCGGCCCGCGCGGGACGTCGACCACAACAGACGCGCGCCGATCCAGGCCAGGTAGGCGACGCCGGCCCATTTGATCACCGTGAGTGCAAGCTCGGATGCCGCGAGGAGCTGTCCGAGGCCTGCCGCGACGGCCGCGACGGCCGCGATGAGCACCGTGAATGCGGCCAATCGGCCTAACAGGCCGGCGAGCCCTTTCCAGGCCCCCTGTGTCATTCCGTGGTGCAGGCCGAGCAGATTGTTCGCCCCTGGCGTAAAAGCCACGAGCACCGCCGCTCCGAAAAAGACCGCCACCCAAGTCATCGGCCACCTCCTCCTCCACCGTATCGGCGACCGCGAGCGCGTTTAGCGGGCTAATCGCGCTCTTTCGCGCCGGGATCCGGCGGCGGCGCGAAGGCTGAATAGTCCGGGGGCTCCGGCTGCGACTCCGGTGGAAGCACCGTTATGGAGATGCCGTCCTTCGGTGTGGGCATGTCCGCGAGAGCGGAGTCGCCGCTCATCGGGACGTCCTGGACGCGGTAGCTCATGACTGCCGCCCCCACCGCGGCGACAACCGCGGCGAAGAGCGCCCACAGACCTGCTCCAAAGGTCTGTGTCACCTTGATGTCGTCTCCCATCTCGCGTCCGTATCCCATCATGGCGACACTGATGACGACTCCGGCGAGGAAGACCGCCGCGATGGTGGCGAGCCATCTGTCCAAAGCGCCCGGACGTCGGAGCCCGGCTGCGCGCGCACTGACGACGGTGGCCGCCAGGAGGATCGTCGCGGCGACCAGGAGTGGGATACCGAGGGGCGCCGACGAAGTGGTGGTGGCGGGTCGGTCGACCTGATCCACCGTCAGGTCCCACGCGCCTTGGACGAACACGAGCACGACCGGCTCGCTGGCATCGAAGTCGAGCCGATGCTCGGTGCTGAACAACGGGAAGAAGCAGCCCACGAGGGTCAGTACCAGGGCCAGTGCGGCCAATCCCGCCGCGACCAGTCTGCGGGGCTCGACCCGGCCGGAGCGCGTCGAGTCGCCTTCGGGATCCATGGGGCCTGAAACCGACACGACCATCGGCGGGGCGTCCGGCTGTTGCTGGAAGGAGTGCGGATCCTGCCCTGGAGGTATGGCCACCTCGCGATCCTTCCAGCTCAGGCACCCCTCCGCCACGCTCGCGGCCGCGGTGGCCGACTTGCGTTTCGCGGGCTAAACGCGATCCGGGCCGCGGGCACCTGCGCGACCGTCGGAGCGCGATTAGCCCGCGA
>Ga0307518_10000471_pt1 | contig 30653 bp, 19 predicted proteins | sample 25_EM_MG_FD_203889 | JGI IMG/M metagenome (GOLD analysis project Ga0307518, IMG submission 203889) | Populus trichocarpa ectomycorrhiza microbial communities from riparian zone in the Pacific Northwest, United States - 25_EM | ecosystem: Host-associated > Plants > Roots > Unclassified | place... | reverse complement strand
GTAACTTTTATCTTCCTTCCAAACAAACTATAATCGTGATAGCCAATAATAAGCGGCAACTCATGAAAATAATTAATTAGTGTGAGTAGCAGCAGGACAAATTTTGTAATATTTTTTTTTGAGTTGTATATATGTACTTTACGGTCTACGTACGCCTTTCAAATATTACGTTCTCTTGTAGTTGCATTTTACATTAATATGTTTTAATGAAGTATTTCCGTTCTTCTAACAAAAAGACAGATAAGAATTCTAGATTGTAACATTCTATTTATTTATATAGGGTTTTTGGATCAGTTTGTGTGCATCTCGACTAATTTTTACAGGCTCTAAAATTAACGATCAAATAAGTCTCAAGTGACTATTAATATTAACAACCTCAGGGCTCGAACCTAAAACTAGAGGAGAAGCAAACCTTTTAATCCCAAACTCCAGCTTATATGCACTTCGACTAATCCCCACGTACCCTAAAATTAACGATCAGATAAGTTTCTAGTGACCATCAATATTAACAACCTCAGGGTTCGAACTTGAAACCACATGAGAAGTAAACCCCTTAATTCCAAATTCTATGATTTTGTAACATTCTATTTTGATAATCCCTAGCTATAGGCTGGTATATTAAATCAAGAAGGAGATTTATTATTTTCATTTCTAAGCATGAAGTGTCCAATATAATTTATTTAATCTATGAAAAAGTACTCTTAGGCATTCAAGGGTTACTCGCAATTACACTTTTCTTCTATAATTTTATAAATTACAGTCTATATACTGACTGGGTCAATGCAAAATTAAATTGGGTCAATGCAATATTTAAGTTTAGATGAAAAAATAAATTTATCCTCAAATATAATATAACACAAAAAAACATATTAATTCAACAATTTGATCTATACATTGACTTTTCCCTCTTCTCCACGAACACAAATTCTAAAAGCAAAATCAAAACCTAATCTACTTTTTTTTTTAATTGATTTGTTTAATTAGCTGAACCCAAATCTGCCCTTCTCAAAAGTGATTTTTGCTTAGGTTGTGCTACTAGAATTCTCTTCCTCTTCTCATCTCAAACCGAGCAAAAGACAAACATGTAACAATTGTTTTTTCAAATTGAGATTTTGAAATTCACAGCAAGTTCGTTTTGTTTTTGTTAAATATTGTTGATTTATTATAGTATACAATGCTTGTCGTCCTTGATTTCATAAAAAAAATAAAAAGAAATTTTTTATAATTAATTTGTATATCCCAAAACTAAAAAAACCCTAAAAATTATTATTTTTTGCTCAATTAAAAATATTCAGAATCCCCAATACTTTTTGTGAGTGGTAAATGAATTATTCTTGTTTTTTTTTTTCAATACCCTAAAAAAAACCCCAATTAAAGCTTGCGGATTATTGTTCATTGAATTCTAATTTTTAAATCTTATTTAAAACTTGTTTAATCTATGTTTAACCCTTGTATAACCTTTGTGTAACCCTCGTTTATTTATTTTTATTAATGTGGGTGTCCGGGTCAGGTTGTGCGCACCTCGACTAATCTCACGAGTTCTGAAGTTAACGACCTCGTAAGTCTTTAATGATCTTGAGTTTTGTGAGACTTGAACTGGTAATGTTTAGAAAATAAATCTAGAACCTGACCGGTTAAATTATATCTCCTCAGGTTAATCCTGGTTTATTCTTTGCTTGAGCTTTATGTAACAATTTATTGTTCACCATGAAAAATAAAAAATGATGGATTCGTTATTCATCATGACAATTCTATTATCTCGAAAAACAATATAAAAATAAATTTTTGACTTTTACCTAAAGGGTTTTATGATTTGGGATGACAAAGAAAATCAAATTTCTGATGATACCTTGACATTATGCATGAAGATAAAGTATGAAGTTGAGAAAAAAAACCAAATATTATGAGGATCTCCTGAGAAGGGTCTCCTGACGACTATAATAAAAAAATAAAGAAAAAAGGATGGATATAAATTTTATGTTTATGATGATGAATTAGGATCTTCATTTTTTCTCTCTCTCTTTAATAGCTTCTAACCTTAGAATCAGAGGTTTACGAGATAGGTAGAGTAAATGATAGAGAAGATCATGAAGATGGGTTTTTTTTAGAAGTAACTATCATTTAACTTATTCTATAAGAATATAATATGTTGTTTCTTACTTGTACAGAACAGCCCAGAAAGTAAAGACAAAGAAAGGATGTCGCAACTCCATGATCGTCTATCACCATTTTCTCAAGCTCTGATCGTAGAATTTGGTTAAGGTTCGAACTTGTTTTCTTGTATAAGCTAGTAATAAGCTACTCGACAATACTACTCTTGTGAAGAAGAAGAAGAAGAAGAAGAAGAATGGAATGGCCATATTGGTTTGCTTCAAGAATTAATATATATTGACAGTACTCCACTCAGTTTCAAAGAGAAATATCAAAGCTAGTTTGGCCTTCTATGCCTATATATATATATATATTTGAAGACTGAAGCAAATCTTCAACTTCCTGCTCCATTTGAAGATGAAGATGCACTCATTGACAAGTTTGCTACAGTTGATCTGGAAAAGGCAGAAACTAAAAAGTAATCCATCCTTCACAGAAACATTTACTTGGAAAAACTAGTCTTGTTTCTACCAATCTAAGGAATGTTTATGTTAGAATATCATTGTCAACAACTTGTTGCAATATTGAATATCAATTATCCAGTCTTGTTACAAAACCTATGAGGTTCACCTTGATCATCGAAGCTGTGAAGCTTTCAAAGAAAGTTGGCTGGTTGGCATTAAACAGGCTGACCAAATCCGCTGTCTCCGTTCTAGGAGTAGAAAACAATTCCTTGTTGCTTTGGAGTAGGCCTGCCTTGCCTCAGCATTGGATAAACACTTAATCATCAGACAAAACAACTAGATCTTGTAAAGGTGTTCGAATGTCCTTAGAAGGGCATAATTAGCACAAGTTTTGTAATTACTTGTGTTCCCATCCTTCTTATGAGGGTCTCCCAAGGAAGGGCCTCAAAACAATAATTAGTAAGTAAAGAAAAAATGATAGATCTCAATTTTACTGTAATGTCTTGTTGCAATAAATAAGGATTTTCTTTGCTTTTTTATTTTATTTTTAGCTTATAAACTTAGAATCAGATGCTAACGAGAGGTGTAGAGCGAAAGATAGAAGATGAAGATGGATTTTTTAAAACTAACAGTTAGCGTGTTCTAAAAGAATATAATGTGTTGTTTCTTACTTGCACAAAATAGTCATGAAAATGAATACAAATTATACAATAAGAAACAAGCCCAAGTATATTACATTGTTTAATCAACTTCGAACTTAAACATTATTCTTTTTCCCACAATGAATCCTCACTTGTCCCTCATTCTCTGTTACAACATATATGATTCTAAGTTGGGAAGCTTTCAAAGAAATTTATCTAGTTGGCTCTAAAAAGGCTAACCAAATATTAATGTAGTCAGGCTTGCAATAACGGATGATTTTGCGTAGTCATATATGAGTCTACCATAATTAGATGAGTATCTACCCCAAATAAATTACATAGATAGCCTAACAGATATATTCATGGACCAGTAGGACAGGTCTAGGCTCAAGGAAAGATCTGGTCGCGCCAGACCAAAATGATGGCTCAAAAAAAGCATAACTTTTTATTCGACCGTTGAATTGCGTTCAAACTATATGGAATCGCTAGGAGATTTAGATATAAAAAATCTCATCTCGAGGCCTCAATTTTGGTAGTTTTATGATTTTCCTTAGTATTTTTGGATTTCATGCATTGTTTCGGATTTTATGGTTGTTTCCATGTTATTTTTGGATTTTTTTTCCTGGTTGAAGTAGGGTTCCTAGCCTATTTAAGGAAGCAAACTTCATTATTATTATTTTAGAGAGAATAAACTATGAGTTTGAGGTTCACATCTGCAGCTCCTTTCGCTCATAAAAAATTCCATGATCTTTGTTTGTTGTTGTCTTTAGCTTTCGCCTGCATCAAATCCTCTTCATCGTAAGAGTTGAAAACAACCCAATAACATTGTGTCTGTCTGCCTCTAGCGGCCAAGCTATTGGGTTTGACTATCGAGCCAGACCCAATAGCCTTGGGTCTGATAATCATGCCTAACCCGAGTGCCTGGGATATGGCTGCATTACCAAACCCGGGCACCTGGTATCTGGCAGCCATGTCATTTTTTGGTACCTAGGGCAAAACATTATGTCCCTAATCATTCTTTCAATGTCAAATATATCCAATAGAAAATATAATTTCACTTTAGCTGCATGCTTAGCAAGTTTTTTTGGTAAGAATAATTATATTATTATACTGTTTCAATCCACAAGAAGAAAAGACAGGAGGGAAATTGAACAAGAAGAAAAGAAAGGAGAGAGTTGAAAATCTTCAACTGGTTAAAGATCAAAATCTTAATCTGTACCGGGTAAGGTATTCTAAACAAGATCTTAAAAAAATTCATTTTTAAATTCGATGAAGAATTGATGCCTTGATATTGAATCATAGGTTAGGGTTCTTAGACTTAAATTGGGGAAAAAGTACTTATTGTTGAGATTAAGTTAATTCATGTGTGTGGTATGTAGTTTATGAAAGTATTGTGTGAAGGGGAGGGGGAGATGAATCTGGACAGACTTGTCTCCTAACTTTCGATGAGATTTCGGGTAGGAGGATGAGGGGATTAGGATCGGGTTCCTCATAGAAATTGTAGATTTGAATGTTAGCTAACCAAGGAAACTGGTCTTACTCGATCAATTTGGAAATGTAGAACTTCAGTTATGGGTTACCAACTGAGACTGAGTCGTGACTGATTATGTAGGGCAGTAGGACTAATTAGTAAATGAACAATTTTGACTATCTTGGAGGCAAAACTGGGTTCTCCTTCCTCAGAGAACTAGTAGCCTCGTGTCTTAGCTTTCTAACGAGATCAATCTCAGTTAAAATGGAGTTTTAGAACTTTAGATATAGTTAAAAATCTGATGAGTGTTCAGACAGTAACAGTTGAAAATTGGACAGTAACAGTTCAAAGTCAAACAGTAACAATTGGAAAAGTCAAACAGTAACGGTTGGAAAAGTCAGACAGTAACGGTTGGAAAAGTCATACAGTAACGGTTCAAAGTCAGACAGTAATGGTTGGAAAAGTCAAACAGTAACAATTGGAAAAGTCAAACAGTAACAGTTCAAAGTCAGACAGTAACAGTTGGAAATTGGACAGTAACAGTTCAAAGTTAGACAGTAACAGTAGATTTTCATGTGAATACTATAAATAAGAATATAAAAGAATTGAGTTATACGAACACTTGTATATTGAGATATTAACTCTGAAAATATACATGATATATGTATGTATGTTATTATAAGGAAATGAACATGCATAGAAAGTAACATATGAGTAATGGATGAATATGAATTCTCTATAATATCGGCTTGAAAGAATCATAACAAAAAAAAAAAAGTAGAAAACGGATGAAGCAGAACAAGTAGAAAACGGATGCACCAGTTTTTGGGGATTCTATTTCGATCCAAACCTGACAACCCACATCTACATTTATATACGAAATTAGAAAGACCCCTTTTTTAGTTTCGTTTTGGCAGACTGAATACCAATCTAAAGCAGTGAAACTAGGCGCTTCATTCAAAAAGGCGCAGAACGGTGCAGGAGTTCCTGGAACTGATGCATCAATTGTGATATTTTAATGGATAGAATACTGATGAGATCGTACAGCCAACAGGGGAAAGATCTTTTTGCTTGTAGAGCAAGCTGATTGGTTCGATTTCAAAATTCAAACCACTCTCATTAATGGTGCTGATCTCTCTGCCTGTCATTTTCAATGACACTTTCTTTTATACAACACTTTCTTTTATACAACGATGGCACTTTCTTTTATACAACGATGGGCTTTGAAAACTGGAAGATTCTATTTCCCATCACTTCCATTTACTGTAGCTGATGGAAGGAAATAAAAGTTGAGGGAGGGAAGGTAGAGAAGCTAATGAAAGTCTGCGTGGGGGAAAGAATAACAATTCTTATTCTACTTACAGCCCCTCCATCGAAGCAGAACAAGTAGAAAACGGATGCACCAGTTTTTAGGGATTCTATTTTGATCCAAACCCGACAACCCACATCTACATTTATATACGAAATTAGAAAGACCTCTTTTTTAGTTTCGTTTTGGCAGACTGAATACCAATCTAAAGCAATGAAACTAGGCGCTTCATTCAAAAAGGCGCAGAACGGTGTAGGAGTTCCTGGAACTGATGCATCAATTGCGATATTTTAATGGATAGAATACTGATGAGATCGTACAGCCAACAGGGGAAAGATCTTTTTGCTTGTAGAGCAAGCTGATTGGTTCGATTTCAAAATTCAAACCACTCTCATTGATCTCTCTGCCTGTCATTTTCAATGACACTTTCTTTTATACAACACTTTCTTTTATACAACGATGGCACTTTCTTTTATACAACGATGGGCTTTGAAAACTGAAAGATTCTATTTCCCATCACTTCCATTTACTGTAGTTGATGGAAGGAAATAAAAGTTGAGGGAGGGAAGGTAGAGAAGCTAATGAGAGTCTGCGTGGGGGAAAGAATAACAATTCTTATTCTACTTACAGCCCCTCCATCGAAGCAGAACAAGTAGAAAACGGATGCACCAGTTTTTGGGGATTCTATTTCGATCCAAACCCGACAACCCACATCTACATTTATATACGAAATTAGAAAGACCCCTTTTTTAGTTTCGTTTTGGCAGACTGAATACCAATTTAAAGCAGTGAAACTAGGCGCTTCATTCAAAAAGGCGCAGAACGGTGCAGGAGTTCCTGGAACTGATGCATTAATTGCGATATTTTAATGGATAGAATACTGATGAGATCGTACAGCCAACAGAGGAAAGATCTTTTTGCTTGTAGAGCCTCCATCGCTTCGGAGTAGGCTTGCCTTGCTTCAAGGTTGGAAAAAATATTTGTTGTCGAACTGATTTATTGTTGTTGGGACTATGTTAACAAGCAATGTGCCATCTTTGCTTCAAGGATACATTTTTTTTGTAGGGTCTTTAATTGAGTTCTACTCAATATAGGATTGGGATTTCCTAGTATTGTAGAAATCATAAATATTCGTGTAAAATTTGTATTTTTATTGGTATAAAACTAATCGTTGAATTTCCCGATGGAAACCTGCAAGCCTATCCATCAGTAAATATTATTAATGGCTCACCAACGGACTAATTGTCGGTAATATATCATGCATCACAAACAGATTCACCTACAAAGTCACTGACAAACAAGCTATATCAGTGAATTCATCAGTCTATATCAAAACGATTCACAGTTCTTTGTAATTATCTGAGGAAATTTAGCCTATTATATTGACGGAATCACCAAAATGATTTTTATGTCCGTCAGTATTTCAGTAGTTTGTTTTTTTAAAACACTATTAAACAATTTCACAATAAATATCATTAAACAACTAAATTAAATTGAAGAACATGTTTTATATTATTAATTTAACTGTAAAAATCAATTACAAATATCTATATACGTTAAAAAGTAGCTGGAGTTGCAGGTGGAGGTGGAGGGGAATGATGAAAAAAATCTCGTAGAGGTTAATAAGGGGAACGATAATGACTGGACAAGTATGCCATTATCTTCTCCCATTGCTTCCTACTTTCTTCTTCATACTTTGCCTCTATTTCGACCTTCAAAGCACCAACTTGTTCGTCAACCAACTCCTTGACAGCTGATGATGGATGTTTCGAGCAAGATTGTGGAGTGCCTACAGTCGAGACACTACAACCTGACATTAAATCTTGGGTCATAGTTATAGAGATATCATAAATCCGATTCTTATTGGGTCCACCGGTTGCTCCAACCTCCAACCATAACTCTGAATCATATTTTGGATAGGTTGAAGGATCCTCTCCAGGTTTGGTATGCATGCCAGCATTATATTGTTCTTACACAAAAAAATAAAACAAGTCAAAGATGTTGAAAAAAAACATTAGTCCAAAAATTATACAAAAGGTTTTAAAGTTTATTTACAAAAAATACCTCAACTCAGTTGTCCATGAACTGTTACACCTTTTTCTGTCTATCCTCCCTCCCTTTATGTGTTTCCAAATATAACTCCATCAAAGTTAGCTCGTGCTCAAATTGTGTAGCCTGCAAAATAAATTATTAGTTAAACATTATCACAAATAATCATAATCACTACCATTTTAAGAAAAATACTTAATAAAACATGGTCTTACCATGCATTTTGCATGGTTAATAAAAGGAAGTGACCGGCCTATATGCTTGCTAATAGAACTTTGAGTCTTCTTGTTTCTATTCGAGGACCCACTCTTTGAACACCTTCTAAAACCCTCCAACATCTAGAACTTAGATATCTCTCCCAATTACTCTCAATGATGTGGGGAGGTCTAAAATTCTTCCACACCTCAAAGTTATCTAACTCAGCTCTTTTTTTAGCGTAAGTGTGTGTGTCATACCAAGAATCACACAACCTAATTCAAAAGTTCATTAAACTAAAAAAAATAATTATAAGAAATATTACAATTTTATATAAAAAAAAACTTTTCACATTAAAACTTACCTAGTTGCATTGTGATTTTTCTAGACTTGCATAGCAACCTTATAGTTTGCAGCATCTAACCAAATATTTTCCTTATAATCATTTGAATAAAATAATTAGTTTTTAAATTTAAAAAACATGTACATTAACTAAAAGTTATGATTACACACACACACACACACACACACACACACACACACATATTAATCTTAAACTTTCCCCACCAAGCCTCAACCATAGGCATCCATTCTGGATAACCTCTAGTCTGACTCTATTGAGTCAAAGAATGAGGAAGGGAAGTGATAAGTGCAAAATATGCATATATTTTTATTCCTTTTACACTATGCCTTTTAAGTTATTTTGAACTTATTTGAGTTGATTGGAAGTTATTTTTATGAGTTTGGCATGCAGAAAAGATTTCGTGAATTAATTGCTAAAAGATAAAATTCTGCATTTTACATTTTGGATCTAGCTTCTTGTGACAGTTTTTTTGCCAAGTTAGAGTTCCAGAATGAGAATGTGGGCTTAATCTAAGTTGAATTACACATGTCAAGCTTTCCAGGAAGGTATTATGGGCAAAAATCTGATCTCATTTGGACCTCGAATCAAACCTGCAAACTCGGGTCAGAATCTTTCTCACAACAGGATTCTCTACTTTCACACTAGATATTCAAACGAGAATATCTTAATCTTCTGATATCGAAATCAGGCGATTCAAAAACCCAAATTCATCTACACATACAAGACTACAACTTTAATGAAGGACTCTAATCAATTTCTTGAATTTTTCATTCAAAACCCCCGTTCTTTCTCATTTCAGTATACTGTAAGAAGATTAAATGAAATTTTCCTTGGGTTCGACGTGGTTTTCATGATCATACTATAAATTTATTTTGTTTGTGATAATTATATTTTGGTGGTTCCGACGACCGACCAAGAAGATCATTTCAAGCTTGCAAATTTTCTCAATGATGTTCATTTCAAGCTCTTTAATATGTTGGGAATGCAACTTGTTCAAGCAAACATCTCTAAAAAATAACTAATCTTCATGAGTGCATCTCATATCTCTTTTGACGATAAATCATGATAAGCAATTGAAATGAATGTTTGTATAAACACATGGAAATCATAACTCTCCATTCCATATAATTTGCATTCCTCTAAATTCATCAATCTAGTTATGTTCAAAGTATATCCATCAGAAAATCGCGGGCTCTTAAATCATTTATACACAAGAAATTATGTTTTTTTTCTAAGATGAATGTGCCTTTGGGCTTTGCAACACATACCCCATCATTAAGTAGCTTCATATTCTATTAGTCACAAAACAAAGCTATATCCATTCTAGCTTTTATATTGTCACTTTTTTTTTCCTTTGACATCCATGATTGTGTTAAAAATATTTCAAACACATTCTTTTCGATATGCATGACATTCAAATCATGATGAATGAAATTAGTCTTCTAATAAGTAAGCTCTAAAAAAATATTATGATTTACCCAATTATAAGTCACACCAAAACAAGAAAACTTTTGCTTACCAGATTAAAAACTAAATATAATGTCCTCGAACTGTGAGACTACATCATACAATTCTTCACCTTACAGTAATAGTGGTGCAACATACATTTTTGCTTTACTTTTCAAGAACTCCTTTATGTTATTTCTATATCAATGATGACTTGGTAAGAACCTTCAATGACAATAAAAAAAAATAAAAAATCTTTACCCCCACTCGTTAAGGTGAAGGCCTTATTGTTTTCCATATAGTATGGACATACTAATTTTTCATGTGTGCTCCATTTGAAAGACATCCCATTCAAGAAAATCATTTATAGTCCACATCAAAGCTTTCTTCATTTAAAAATTTTGTTTCCTTAATACATCATATGCCAAAGCCCTGGATGAACATAACTGATTCAACTCATCAATTAATGATTAAAGACAAACATCAATATGCATACTTGGACTGTAAGGAACGGGTATGACTATGGATAAAAACATGAATTCTAACCTCATAAACATCGTCAGAAGCAAGTTGTAAATTGCTAATATGACCTAAACAGATGAAACCCATCGATACACAAACCAAGGTGCACGTTATATGGTTCCATCGAAAATTGAGGATGCATATTTTGCAAACTACTTTCAAGCTTCACCATCGGAAGGATGCACCATGACGCCATCCACCGGATCATATGAATGATGTCATGTGCTCGACTATCTTCTTAGACATATAAAAATACCCAATAGTAAATATCCAATGATAGGAGCTGAGAATGAGTCATCTAATCCTGGGTTGAGTTCAAGGTTTTTTGTTCTTGTTTTAGTAAGAAATAAATGCTCTCTAAGAAAATGGTGCTATATGAATATGTTAAGAATGAACCAATTATGAACCCTTTTATCTTAGTGGTTCAGGGGATATTTATACATCCTAAACCTTGTCCCCTTGCTTGAATGAGGTGACTAAAAAGTTATTCCACCTTGGTAACATTAATGAGGGATAAATATCTCTTACACGTGCATTAATAAGGAATAAATATCCCTTACACAAACATTAAGAAGGACAAATATCTCTGACACTAACATTGATGAGGGAAAAATATATCTAACACTTATATTAATGAGATGAAAATATGGTAGGTTATATAATACTTGTACACCTACAAGTGTAAATGAAATGGGATCTAGGCTAAAAAGCCTAGGTCAATCAAAAATCCCAGGGGGGGCATACATTAGTTCCAGACCACAAGTCTGGACTCAAAACATTAGGTTCAGGCTGGGCGACGGGGCCCAAGTGGCACCACGACATGAGCCTAGAGCCATTGGGCCCAAACACTCTTCCTGGGCCCAAGGGTGTCAGGCTGTGCACCTAGAGTCTTGACTCAGACATGATGCCTAGACCAAACCTATTTTTTGATCCTCCGGGGCATGGATTATTCTTAAAATAGGCTTGGACCAATAAAAATTTGTTTTAAAAATATTGATAAATCCCGGTCAATCTAAGTCATTATAGTACTAATTGCTCACTAGTGGGCAATGTTTATTATTTGTTTTGCTTGTAAAGATTTGATTTTTGGATAATGGGAAATTGGCTTTGTTGTTCTAGTTATGTACAAAAATATAGAATTGAGTTTGATTGCTATAAGAATTAAAGAATGAACGAAAATCCATGTCACCCTTGTATGGTTCAATGCTTAACACACTCTCGAGGCCACCCCTGTTTAACAGCAGTACTGACTGATTGCTCCACAAATATCTGGGAATCAAAATCTTTGTGCACCAACACGCAGCAAGTCAAAAGTTAAGAAGGAAACAGTGATCGAGCCTCTTTTTTATTGCTTAAAATATATTAAGCAACTAATATGATCTACACGCATATGTATAGAGTGCCACGCCCTGAGCAGAGTTTTTGTTCTTTCAAATTGCTTTCGTAATTTTCCTTTTTTTGTTTTTTAACCACACACATCGTAAAAGATTAGATGATCCGTTTTCTTTTAAATTAGTTTATTTTTTGTTCATTTAAATACATAACCGAAAAGATAATCCGGCCATCCATTTGAATGACTGGTCGAGGTGGTAAATACTTCACTCTGAATGACGAAGTGGTTGCAGGGCAATAACCACAAATCCAGGTGTAAGGGCTTGGATTGCCCAGAACAACACGGGAGATTCCTCACCTAAAACACTACCAAAGATTCGAATTCTTGTTTAAAAGTTGTGATTAACTTGTAATTGAAGTGCATAAAATACATTTTGACTCTTAAGTTGACATTACATTAGTCTCTGGTAAGCATATGAGCCTGGCCTTGGGACGCTCTGTCTCTGCAACTTGCAATCAAAACCATGGGAAAGTGTTGGAGTAAGATCTACATATCTATAACATTACTCCCAGGGCAGCCATGGATAATAACTCTGTTTCCTGCGTCTAGAAATAACCCACCAAATGCTGGTTAGGATTACTGGGCTCGTATATTATATATGGATTGGAACTTCATGTTCTCCCAGCTATTCCAGCTTGTTTTACCAACTGAAAATATTTACAAACAACACATAGAAGAAACAGTTTGGGTCATATGTTACGAGGTGGGTTGATTAAAACAGACATTAGAATTAGTTTCTGCTTGCATTTTACACTGCCGCTCAGACCTGAAAGTAAGTTTCTAGCTTCCTCCTCAAAGTGGCATGCTCTTGCTTGAGTTGTTGAAATGTCTTGATGCATCTGCAAAATTGACAAACCATTAAAAAGGGCCGAGAATTCGAAGCAATTCATAGGATATATATATAATATGTTACCCTTCGATGTTTCCAGCAGAGCAGCATTCCCTGAACTGTGAGCATTCCTTTTTCACCTTCTTGGCTCCAAAGCTGCAAGTTATTAAGAATTTTCAACAGATAAACATAAATCAAGCAAAGTGCTAAACGACCATCTTCATTTTAATTCCCTTATTTGTAAATCAAGATATTTCTGTATAGTTTACAACAGCTAATTACCTTGAGCTACTACCCTTGAACTGATGCATGTAATCATCCAGCTTGCCAAAATCAATATTAGGCTTCTTGATCCTGAAAGCAATAAAAAAGCAAAAGAGTCGCTCTTACAGCTTTTATCACCGCCGTTATGCTGTAGAAACGTTGATTACTGTATACTTACATTGCCTGCTCAATGTTCTGAATGAATCTAGCGGAGTCACTGTAAAACAGTGTCACAACTTCCTCTACAAAATTTGGGTTTGCTTCATCTTGCAAATCCTCGAGTTGATTGAATTGATCATCAAGGTATCCCTGCAATCATCGATTATTAAAATCACCTTACGCCACAGACCTGTCTGTTCTACTACTTTAACAGCATGGCTTTTCTCTCTTTATCTTTCTTTTCTAGTCCTAATTCAGAAGTTTAAACTATAAATCCTCTACTTATTGATGTAGTTGCAAACTGGGGGCCCAATCTAGGTTTGGACCAAGCATAGCTCGAACAAGAACAAGCCCAAAAATTGATTATAATAGTTCATGGAGGAAAGAGAGATCTATTTAAAAGATAGCAAAGCACGAAGTTAGCATTCGTGATTCATGATCGGTAAATCTATTTAAAAGTCAGTTTGTGCATTTTTCGTATATTTTGATCTTTATAAGGCGTTTATAGTTTCCCTAGAATGATATTTGTAGCTAGAGTTTTATTTATTTTCCCAAAAAAGTATATTTAAAGAAAAAATATATTTTTTAATCAATTTGAGAAAAATATGTAAACCGAGAAAAATATTTTTGTAGACACTGTCAATTTATAATTTTCACCAACATCATCAAATAACTACTTAAACTAATATGTATCGTCACTAACATCCCACTACTATCATCACATCAACACTACTCATTATTGTCATCATCAAAATCACCACTACCATACCAACTATTATCGTAAAATTTTTATCATTACCAGTAATATTATCGTCAGAGCTACCATCACCACCACTATTTTTGTTATTTTTATATTTTATTATCATTAATGAAGAATAATTTATTTTTTATAAAACTATTTTCTATAGAAAATTTGTTTTTTCAAAGCAAACCTACCTTGAAACAAAAGTTAAGGGAAGACGAGATTTCCACATCAAGCTATACATAGTTTAGAGAGAGAAAAAAATACAAACAAAATACTCCATGTAAGAATGACAACAGTTTGTATATATTACGAAGAGGACAGAACCTGATCAAACAGGGACTTCCTCATGGAGGCGACCTGGTGTTGCAATTGTTTCCTGTCCATCTTTGAAGCAGCAAGTGGAGAAATGTGAAGGCTTGATGACAAAACAGTAGCGGAGAGGGACTGTGTTTGCTACTCAATGCCATGGCAAGGGAAGAGGAGCTATTTATATAGTTCATGGAGGAAAGAGAGATCACATGATGGTGAATGGGTAGAATAATGTCAGATCCACGTGTCATGCTGGAAAGAGTGGATCCAAAATGGTCACAAATCTCTCAAGATGATTGGTCCACTTGTGCTTTTGTCTTCCCTTTTCCTTTTCCTTTTGTTATTTTGTACTTTGGAACTTGTATTATCGTTCCCCCTATATCCATTTGCTTGGATTCCGAACTATCTCGTAAAGGGAAAATGGAAATTGCAGATGCGATAGGTCTTTCACTTCAATTTTTTTTTTTAAATGTAAGAGTTAATTAACACAGTTACACAAATTAAATGTATCTAAAGATACCACTTGTTAATAAGTTTTTTTTAGGGTTTTCAAGAAAAATTTAGATATTTTATGCCAAGAACAGCCCGTTTGTTTTTTAGTTTTAAAAGAAAAAAAATTAAAGTTTTTTTATTTTAAATTAATTTTTTTATTTTCATATTGTTTTGATGTGCTGATGTTAAAAATAATTTTTTAAAACTAAAAAAAATTATTTTAATGAATTTTCAAATAAAAAATATTTTAAAAAATAATCGCTACTCTTAAATACCCCTAAATACCCCTGAATTAAAGTGCCATTCTTTTTACACTCTATGTCCATACAGAGTAAAGTTAGGCTAATTAAAAATTTCTTATACATGGACAAATTATATATCTCTTTTTCATTTTACTATATAGGGTCTAATATATACAATCATGATAATACTATTACATTATGTTTTTAAACTAGAAAATGGCTAATAAGTTTAGAGTAGTTCAAAAAAGCAAAGAAGACTAAAAATAAAAACCAATATTTAAATGTTGAGACGGTAAAAATGTAAAAGAAATAATAAGTTATTATTCATTCGTGAAACAATGACATAATTAGTCATGAGAATATATATATATATATATATATATATATATATTGAGCTCAAAAGTTTTTTTTAGGGTTTTCAAGAAAAATTTAGATATTTTATGCCAAGAAAATCCTGTTTGTTTTTTAGTTTTAAAAACATAAAAAAAAATTAAAGTTTTTTTATGTTTTTTTATTTTAAATTAATTTTTTATTTTTATATTTTTTTTATGTGTTAATGTTAAAAATAACTTTTTAAAAATAAAAAAAAATATTTTGATAAATTTTCAAATAAAAAAATAATTTAAAAAATAATCACTACCATACTCTCAAATACCTCTAAATTAAGATGCCATCCTTTTTACACTCTATGTCCATACAGAGTAAAGTTAGGCTAATTAAATAGTTCTTATACATCACAATGACATAATTAGTCATGATAATACACACACACACACACACACACACACACAAAGCAACTAGGTCCTGGTGCGGAGTCCAGCATTAGCAAATTTTAATTCGGTCATATGAAGGTGTTCGAATGTCTTTAAAAAAGCATCATTCGCACAAGTTTTGTTACGTGGTTTATGGTTAAGCATGATCAATTATATTCTCAATATATGGTTTATAGTTTTTAATTTTAGTGCATTTATTAATTTAAAATAAAATTTAGCAGTAACTCCCCTATATTCCACCCTACCTAAAATTAAAAAAAAATATATATAAACAACCAAGTACAACTAACCAAATCATCACCCACAAACCAAACACACATTTACCATGTAATCTTTCCAAGGACAAGGTTTAAAAGAAGCTTTTTTTTTATATTTGAGACCAAGAGGTTTGCTCCCTTTGTGGTCTCAGATTCGAGCTTTGTGGTTACTCATATGATGGCCACTGGAGGCTTACATGGTCGTTAACTTCAGGGTCCGTGGGATTAGTTGAGGTGTGCGCAAGCTGGCCCGGACACCCACGTTAAACTAAAAAAAAAAGAAGCTTTTTATACATTATAAATATAAGTCATGAGATAGAAATAATGTACCAAAAGGCATAAGAAAATAACTACATCATTAACCATAAGTGACTAAGAGAGTATATTGTTTTCAAGCACAAATTTGTTTTTTTAAAAAATGGTCTTTTATACATTATCTTTAAAAAGCTTATGTTATGTTAATAGGAAGAATAGGTAAAAATATTAATGGAATATTTAATACCTCTAGTCTTGATATTTTGCCAATGTAGTTCATCTACTCTTTATTTATTCTCTTTACTCAAGAAAATTTCTTAAAATGATTCCACTATCCAATTTCGTGTTATTTTTGACAAATGGCCTACCATGTTACCATAATACAAACACTCTTATCCTGGATGTAAAGTTTCAGCACTCCAGTGTATTGTTATATGGAAATATCCTATATTGTTAATTATTTATACCGATGGTTTGCCTCTAAAAGCAAAGAAAAAGTTCTAGATCCATGTGGTGTGCTTGTGAGTTCTCACAGTAGTAAAAGAACTTTGGGGTCATGCATAAAGCATCCTAGGGTTCGATAGGTCCCAATTATTCATAGGTTTTAAACATAATTCGTCAACATTTTAGGTGTTAGCCACCAATTTAATCCTTTCTATATCACTTTCATAACCTAATTTCACGCTAAAAGATCCAAATTCCCACATTATATGCAATGAAAATAAATCCTTGAAGTTTCAATAATTGAAACTTTCTAATTTCTATGAAATTAATTTAAATTAACTTCTATATAGCCATAATTTAACTTTATATTATGCTTTAACATCACAATTCACCACCAATTTCATAAATTAACCTAAATCTCAAAATAGAATTACAGATTTTCTAATTTCTAACACAAATAAGAGAGAAAATACAATTAGATCATAGAAAAACACCTTACTAATGTGTTTCAATCTATCTTCCCAAACCTTTTGAGCTCCTTTCCAAAATTTCACTCTTTCTTTTTCAATTGAGCCAACTTCATATCTCTTGTTTTTTTTTTAATGATGATATAATTGAAGAACAAAGAAGAAAAAATGATAACCAACACATAAAAGGGGAAAAAAGAAAAACAAAAGGACAAAAATGAAACATGTACATAGTAGAGGCCAATAGGTGAAAAGAAATCAAACCTAGAGGAGAGAAAGAGCTCCGCCTAGAGGACAGAGAGAGCATCGTGTAGTAAAGAGAGAGATCACTAATGATGTTTAAGGTAGAAGAGAGAGAAAGAGGATAGAGAGGGAGAAAGATGAGATTGAAAAGGAAATATTGAAAAGATAGGGATTGTCTTCACATATCTAGGTTTTAACATTACCAATGGAATCTTTCATTGATGAGTCCATCAAACATTAACCACGTCAGCACATCAATGATGGTCTCACTAACAGAAGATTTTAAACCCTTCGGTAAATTCGTCGGTCATTTCAAAAAAATCAAAACTTTTTTAAACACCATCAAATTCATCAAAAAAATTTCATATGTCGGTATATTCGCCGGTGAATCCAACCCCCTAAATTCTTGGCCAAACTCTCTGTAATTATCTGATATTTTTATATTCAATTGGTAAATCCATCAGAGAATTAAGTTCCTAAATTCTTCTCTATAATTCTTATATGTTTTTAGATTTCATGGTAAATTTGTTGATAAATTAAAATTCTTGAATTCATCCCCAAACTCTCTGTAATTATTCGACGATATTATTGTTTGTCAGTGAGTTTGTCGGGGAGCATTATATCACCGACGGACTAATTTTGGTTGGATAATCCATTTGTTGGTTGACATTCCTAAATTCTTCCTCAAACTCTCTTTAATTCTATAATGATTTTATCGTCCATTAGTGATTCTATCGGTGAAGTTATAGTGGTGATGGAATCACCAATGGTTAGTTAATAATTTATTAATTGGGGGGGGGATTGAAGCAAACAAAATCTTAACTACTAAATAATATGATAAAAATTAGTCATTAATTTAATCTTTAAATCTAAATAGCAATCAGTAGCTCTGTTATTTTGTTTTTCCCCTCATTGCTAAGTGTTGTCATCCACTTAAGGGGTGTTTGAAAGTATGATTACGGTTCAAAATAATTTTCGCTCAGAAATGCATCAAAATAATATATTTTTTTATTTTTTTAAAAAAATATTTTTGACATTAGCACATCAAAATAATCTGAAAACAAAAAAAAAATAATTTTAAACAAAAAAAAAATCAAATCTTTAAGAACACGGTTCCAACCGCGTTTCCAAACACTGCTTAAATCAAATTCAATCCATTAAGATCCACTGAATAAACTTTCATAAAGAGCTCTTGTAAGAGAGAGAGAGAGAGAGAGAGAGAGAGAGAGAGAGAGAGAGAGAGAGAGTAACAATAACATCTATAAAAATATAAAGGTAAAAAAAAACCTAGATAAATTAAATATCTCCAATAAAAAAATCATATCTAAATTTATAAAGCTGAGATATGATATTTCTGAAAGAAAATATTAAAATAAGAAAAAGAATAGAAAAATACAATGATAGCCAAGAAAAAAAATCTAAGGGACTCTCAAAATAAGAGAAATGAAAAAAAAAAAAGATGACTTAATCCTCTGCAAACTAACTTTTTGTTAAAAAAAAAAAGGGGGGGGAGGTATATTTAGTCTTTTTGAAAGATTATTTATATTTTTATATATGAAAATTAGTTTCTTCAAGAACAAATATAACCAAAAATACATAGAAATTATTGGATGAGCGAGGTCTACAAGTGCAACTTTAAGATCATAATCCAGCGCGGTAGGTGTATTTTCTTAATATTACTTTGTCTAGAAAATATTCATGTATAAATCTCTAGTATTCATAAAGTACCATAATGATTTTGAAAACTCAATCCAAACAAAACTCCAAATAAAAAAAATAGGTTAAACATCTTGCTAATCTGGGAGTACTTGATAATTTGACAGGTTTTAAGACATGTTTGAGAGTGCATGTTGAGATTTGATTTGCCATAATTTATGGAGCCAATTTTGATAAGATATTTTGAGTTGATCTCAATCTCTTGTAATCCCACTTTTACAGGCACAAAATATTAACCCTTTAATGTACGGTTTCACAGGCATATACATGTATATATAATCGTTGTAACATTGAATAATATATTTATTCAGAAATATATTCTTTTCATCTTTTTAGTTTATTTTCTTGGTATCAAAAAGTTAATCCTAACGTCTCTACCAAGCATCCGTAATATTTTTTTTCCATGGAGGATAGTACTGATTCAACAAGTGTTACCCCAAACACTACTCATCAAAACATGTCTTTTTTTTTTATCATTGATCTATATGATCCTTTTTTTATCCATGCCTCAAATCATCCAAGTATAATTCTTGTGCCAAAAGTCCTTGATGGGACCAACTATGCTATGTGGAGATGTTCCATGTTGATAAGTCTTAGTGCCAAAAACAAACTAGGATTGCCAAAAATAAACTAGGATTCATTAATGGGACTATGCATACACTAGGTGAATCTAATCCTAAATATTCATTATGGCAACGATGCAATGATATGGTTCTCTCTTGGATTCTTAACTCTTTAAATCAAGAGCTTGCCAATAATGTCTTTTATATGGAAACTCCCTCTAAAATCTGGTTAGATCTACAAGAACGATTCTCATAGGGTGATTTTTCTCATCACTATCAGATTCAGCATTCCATTGTGGAGTTAAAGCAAAATCAGGATTCATCTTCACATATTACACCAAGATAAAAACATTATAGGATGAGTTGAAAATGTGCAGTCCAGCTATTCAGTGCACTTATGGTGAACTCAAGCAACTGTCGAACAACGAAGAAAAGGTAGACTTGAGCAGTTTCTTATAGGTTTGAATGAGACTTATTCAGCTGTTAGAGGGCAAATCATGCTTATGCACCCTTTACCAACTATTAAGAAAGCATATTCGCTTTTACGTGAGAAAGAAAAACAAAGAGGACTAGTTGAGCATAAGATTACTAAACGAGTTTATGCCATGAATGTCAAACGATCAGACTCTACTTCACAACGACAGGATTTCTCTCGAACTTGGATGTCTGGCTCATCAAAGATACAAGGATCTAAGAAACGACATCATTGTACCTACTGTGATGGAACTACAACTATAGTAGAGAGATGCTTCTATTTGATTAGATTCCCTATTGGCCACAACCTTCATGATAAGGATGTTTAGCCTCAAAATCGAACAAGAGTTGAATCATCTCATACAAACACCAAGGCTACCCAACATTCTGATCAACTTATTCAATTCACTCATAAAGAGTTCTTACAAATCAAAGCCTTTTTTTCAAAATGAAAAATCTGTTATCTCGGCCAATTATGCAGGTAACTCTACTCCATTTTGTTCATCATTCACATCTCAAAATTCTGAGTCTCTTTAATGGATCATTGATAGTAGTGCTACAAATCATATAGCTACTTCAGTAATTGACAAAGCCATTGTTCCTATGTTTTCTCAAGTCATCTTACCAAATGGTTCTTGTGCAAAAATCACAAATGTTGGTTTTGTACATATTACTCAAAAACTGCATGTCTATGGTGTTCTTTATGCACCCTCATTTCATGTGAATTTTCTTTCTGTCGATCAACTCACATCTGACCTTAATTGTTCCATTCACTCTTCCCCACTTTCTATATATTGCAGGACCTGGCTACAAAGAAGATGATTGGCTTGGGAAAGCAGAGTAAGGGACTATACTATCTTATGCCACAATCAGAATTACATCCACCTTTACCAACCTCCTATCAAGTCTCTTTTGCTTCAGGAGCTATTTGGCATAAAAGACTAGGACATCCATCCAAATTGCCTTCTCAATTTCTGTCAAAACTAATTCCATCTTTTATTTGTGATTCTCAACATTCATGTGATGTTTGTCCTTTGGCAAAACAAACAAGGTTATCTTTTCTTATAAGCTCTATTCAAAGTACTCATTTTTTTTTTATCTTATACACTATGATATTTAGGGTCCACAAAAAATTGAAACACATTCTGGTGCATATTATTTTTTAAGTATTGTGGATGACTACACCCCTTTTACTAGGATTTCTCTAAAGAAATTCAAATCTGGAACACAAGGCTTGTTAAAATTGTTCATCACTTTTGTTCACACTTAATTTAATGTTCAAGCTAAAAGAATACGGTGTGATAATGGCCTGGAATTCACCTCTTTAAAGCCATTCCTCTCTACTTTTGGCATTATGTTCCAAAGTTCATGTCCACATATACCTCAACAAAATGGTGTTGTTGAACGAAAACATAGACACCTTCTCAACGTTGGCTATGCCTTGAGATTCCAAGCCAATTTACCATTGAAATTCTGGGGTGAAAGCTTACTTACTACCAATTATCTCATAAATCGACTTCCTACCCCCGTTTTAAACCACAAATCGCCATATAAACTTTTATATGGCAAACCACCCACATATACACTTCTACACGTTTTTTGTCATCTTTATTATGTCACCAACTTGCAACCTTTGGCTAAATTTTCACCAAGAGCTCGTTAATGTATTTTTTTTTTATATCCTTCTAGCCAAAAGGCATATCGAGTTTATGATCTTACCATTCGACAATTCTTCACTAGTGGTGATGTTGTTTTCTATGAAAATACATTTTCCTTTTCAACTCCCACTCCATCCAATTATTTACCTTCAACCTCTATACCAACTGTATCTCCTGACTTCAATGATATTCCAATTCCATCCTCTACCTCTCACTCATCACTAGAGACATCTATCTCTCCTTTATCTCCCTCTTCTCATAATTTCTCACCATCATTATCAAACCCAACACACACTCTCTCTCTCTTCATTATCTTCTTCTTCTTCAAAACCAAACATATCTACTCCTATTCTTCTTCGCAGCGAGCGACCTCGACAACCCTCTATTCTTCTCTGTGAATTTCATTGTGGCCAGGTTGATACGTCATCTTCCTCTACAACCATGCAAGTCATCCTCTTCTTGTTCAGGTACCAAATATCAATTATCCAACTTTATCTCCTATCATTCATTATCTCCTTCCTATCAGTTATTTGTTAACACCTTTTCTAGAACTCTTGAACCTACAACATATAAACAGGCACTATGTGATCCAAAATGGTGTGAAGTAATGAAAACTGAGCTCACCACTCTTGAAAATCAAAAGACATGGTCTCTGATTTTGTTTTCACCCAACTATCGTCCTATACACAGCAAATGGGTTTTTCAAATCAAGTATAAATTAGATGGCTCAGTGGAACGGTATAAAGCATGTTTGGTAGCTGAGGGATTCATTAAAAAAGAAGGCTTGGACTATTATAAGACTTTTGCTCTAGTTGCTAAGTTAACCACAGTTCGTTGTCTCCTTGCCCTGGCAGCTGTTTGAAATTAGCCTCCTTTTCAAATGGATGTCAATAATGATTTCCTCCATGGTGCCTTGCATGAAGAATTGTACATGATTCTACCACAAGGACTTTGTCAATAAGGGGGAGAAGTTTGTATGTCGACTTAATAAGTCCTTTTATGGACTCAAACAAGCACCTAGAAACTGGTTCTCTAAGTTCTCAAAAGCCATTAAAATGGTTGGTTTCTCTCAATCACACTCAGACCACTCTCTTTTTGTACAAGAAAAAGGCTCTACTCTAACCATGGTTCTTATTTACATGGATGATATGATCATTATTGAAAACAATGACAAAGTTATTCAAGATATCAAGTTTTTTCTTCAAAAAAAATTTCACATAACATAACTTGGTAATCTCAAGTATTTTCTTAATTTGGTAGTGGCAAGATCAAAAGTTGGGATTGTCATATCTCAGTGAAAAAACACACCGAAAATTCTTGATGATGTTGGATTTCTTGGAGCTAAACCTATTGACTTTCCCATGGAACAAAATCTAAGGCTTACAAATGTTCAAGGTGAATTATTGAATGATGCTTCACGCTATAGAAGATTAATGGGATGATTAATCTATCTTACAATTACTAGACCATATATCATGTATTATGTGAACATCTTAAGTCATTTTATGCATGCACCAAGGAAACCTCATTGGGATCCTGCTCTTCATGTTGTGAGATATTTAAAGAACAATCCAGGGCTCGGTTTATTATTTTCTTCCAACAGCTCTCTGCAACTAAGGCTTATTATGATGCAAATTGGGCAAATTGTCCTATGACAAGAAGATCTACATCAAGTTACTGTGTATTTCTTGGAGACTCTCTAATTTCATGGAAGATAAGAAAATAAAAAATTGTCTCTGGGTCATCTGCTGAAGCTGAGTACAGGTTCATGGATGCTGCAACATGTGAACGTACCTGGCTTAGATACTTGTTTAAAGATCTACAGGTTTGTTTGAAATCAATTACATTATTCTGAGATAATCAAGTAACACTTCATATTGCTGCAAATCCTGTATATCATGAACGTACAAAGCATATCAAAATTGATCACCATGTTGTGAGAGAAAAGATCCAAGCAGGTCAAATTGTTACAAAATTTGTTCCCACCTATCTTCAACTGGCTGATATCTTCACTAAGGCTTTAGGAAGAAACATTTTTAAGAAATTGATATGCAAGTTGAACATTCTCGATATTCATATTCTAACTTGAAGGAGAGTGTTGAGATTTGATTTGCCATAATTTGTGGAATCAGTTTTGATAAGATATTTTGAGTTTATCTCAATCTCTTGTAATCCCACCTTTACAGACACAAAATATTAACCCTTTAATGTACGGCCTCTCAGGCATATACATGTATATATAATTGTTGTAACATTGAATGATATATTTATTCATAAATATATTCTTTTCATCTTTTCAGTTTATTTTCTATGCGGCAGCTTCTGTTTTTTATGTTTTTTAAAAATATTTTTCATTTAAAAATTTATTAAATTAATTTTTTTATTTTTATATCAACATAATAAACTCATTGAAAAATACTAAAAAAATTAATTCAATGTATTTTCAAGGCAAATACATTTCTAAAATACACCTAAACACAGTTACAAAAGCACTATTAAACAGGCTACTGGATTCACCTTTAGGCTCTGTTATTGTTTTACTACTCAATGGATTGTAAGTTGTCACTCTCATGTAATTATGTATTTTGTGGGCTTTTAACCCCCTTTCTCTACGGGGAAAATAAGTAAAATTTCTTTGTCTTTCTTTTAATTTCTCCATAGCACAAGCTAAATATATCATGAAATTACCAAAGATCTTTTAGATATTTAAATAAAAACAGCCACTTGCACTTCAAATAAGAAACTCTTAAAAAAAAACTCTGAGAGGTAGCTTAACTTGTCAGGTCTTGGGTTTGCTCCCTAATAGTCACGAGTTCGAGTCTTCTCAAGGCCACTGGAGACTTACATGGTCGTTAACTCAGAGCCTGTGAGATTAGTTGAGGTGCGCGCAAGCTGATCCAAATAACCACGTTAATAAAAAAAAAAAGAACTCTTAAAAAAATTGTCTTGAAATCTAAGTCACTCGCTCACAAATAACTATGGTGGATATCTTCCATATTCTCTACGTGGCTACCTTTTCTCTCTTATTATCTCCCATTTAATTATCGAGATCATTGCACTAACAAGATATACATGTCGAGTGAAATTATTTACAAATAGTAGGATCACTTGATTTTATTTGTAAAAACTAAAAAAAAAATGGCAATATGATAAGAAATTTTTTTCCTAAAAAATACATATAAATTATTGGATGAGTGAGGTCTACAAGTGCAACTTTAAGATCATAATCCAACTGTAGGTGTATTTTTTATCATATTTTTTTAATGTTATTTTGTCTAGAAAATATATAGATCTCTAATCTTCATAAGGAACAAATATAAGAAATAAACTCAATATAATATTTAAAGTAACTTCGAGTAAAAAAATAGGTTAAACATCTTATTAATCTAGGAGTATTTGATAGTTTGACGGGTTTTAAGATCTATTTGGGAGTGTGATAGCTTTTTTTTTTTAAAAGTAATTTTTACTTAAAAATATATCAAAGTAATTTTTTTGAATTTTTGAATTTTTTTTATATCAATACAATAAACTCATTGAAAATTACTAAAAAAATTAATTCAATATATTTTCAAAACAAATATATTTTTAAAACACACTCAAACAGAATTAAAAAAGCAGATCACTGCTAAACAGGTTATTGGATTCACCTCTAGGTTGTGTTATTGCTTTACTGCTCAATGGATTGTAGGTTATCATTCTCAAGTAATTATGTATTTTGTGGGTTTTTAACCCCTTCTCTACGGAGGGAAATATGTAAATTTTCTTTATCTTTCTTTTAATTTCTCCATAGCACAACCTGAATATATCATGAAATTACTAAAGATCTTTTAGATATTTAAATAAAAACAGCCACTTCCACTTCAAACAAGAAACTCTTACAAATATCGTGTAGAAATCTAAGTCACTCGCTCACGAATAACTATGGATATCTTCCATATTCTTGACGTGGCTACCTTTTCTCTCTTATTATCTCCCATTTAATTATGATCACTTGATTTTATTCGTAAAAACTAAAAAATTGGCAATCTATAAGAAAAAATTTGCCCGGGGTTGTTTCTATTTTGCATTTGAAACTGTGTTTGGATGCGTTTTAAAAATATATTTGACTTAAAAAAAAATCAATATGATATTTTTTTAGTGTTTTCAATGCTTTTAATGCGTCGATGTCAAAAACAAAAAAAAATCTAAAAAATATTTATTATAATATATTTTTAAATAAAAAACACTTTTTAAAAAAATCATACAATACAATTCCAAACATACATGCACTAACATAATTTCCTTTTCTTCTATCACCAAAGTTATAAGTATAGTGAAATCTTTAGTTCTTTGAAACAAGTTCTGAATTATTGATTTACTTCTTGCAATATATATAGAGAGCCATAATTAAGTTACACGCAATTGATGAATATTTTCTGAGCTGATCGGGTTCCTCTCCAGAAAACGAACCGCACACAGGAATTAGTTTTCTGTATATAGAGAAACAAAAGCAATCCAAGTACCTTGTATCAAGAACGTTATTTCCTTTAAAGATCAAGAAGAGAGAGAGAGAGAGAGAGAGAGAGCATACCCTTTATTCCTTTGCCCCTTAAAGGAGGATTGGCAACGCCGTCAACTGTCAGTGTCTCTCTCGGCTGGTTGTCACGTCTCCTCCTTTTTGTAAGAGGGACACAATGGAATGAGAATTCGAGCAGACGCGTTTCGAGTTTTGATTGGGAAGCTGCAAATAATATTCTCTCACTCTCTTCCCATGGTGATAAGGATTCCCATGGTGATAATGAACCCATCCTGCATCAAATATCAGGCTTGCCGTCTACTAAAGATGCATCATCTTTCAAGAAAGAATACTCCAAAAGGTTCGTTCTCTTGTGAGTAAATTTTGAACCATTGGAGTTTAGTCTCGTGGCCCTGTTCCCCATCATTCTTGTTGCCCTAATAGCCAATGAGAAGAAATAGTGGCATGTTTACATGATGAATTTAAGGTTATCACCAAGTATGAAAAATGTTCCTGCCTGGATATCGTAGATGCTAGAGAATAATATAAATTATATCCTGAGAGTTTATTTAAGAGCTTAAGTTTTTGGGTTGTGATAGTTATATGATATGGTATCACAGTTTTAATAACCAAGCGGTCACGAGTTCGAATCGCACCATCCCTATTTATTTGATAAAAAATAAACACAAAGTAATGTGAGACTCATCTAATAGTCTAATTAAGTTATTAGATTATATTAGTTTTTTGACATGATATCAGAGCCTTGATAATTAAACGGTCATGAATTCGAATCTCACCATCCTTATTTATTTGATAAAAATTAAACATAAGGTAATGTGAGATTGTGCAAGTTTCAAACCCAAAAGGCTTTTACTTGAGGATGTGTGTTAAAAAATAATATAAATCATATATTGAACATCACCTAACAGTTTAAGCTATTAGGTTAAATTGATTCTTTACGATAAGCCATTTGGGTCAAATGGGAACATTGTGTTTTAGTTTAAAAGCTTAGAATATTAAGGTTTTATTCAACAAAAATCATAAAGATTAATTTTTTTACTTTTAAATTCTAACTCGTATATATCACCTTTAATTATAAAAAGATACATGTATTATTTTAAGTTTTATCAAGAATAATTTTTAAATCATGACTCAAGGATAAGATTTAATTTTCATTAAGTTGTGTAAAATGTATTTCGAATTATATATTCATTCTTTGTATACAAAGTTCATTGCTATCAAGAAATATGATATTATTATTATTATTATTATTTAGTTTAACATGGGTGTCCGGGCCAGCTTGCGCACACCTCAACTAATCCCACGGACCCTGAAATTAACGACCATGTAAGCTTCCAGTGGCCATCATATGAGCAACCACAGGGCTCGAACCTGAGACCACAGAGGGAGCAAACCTCTTGGTCCCAAGCTCTTACCACTGGGCCATCATATTATTATTATTTTTTCTTGCAACATGCATGTGGACATATTTCAACATATTGGAATATAAAACCGAAAATATATTCTCTTTTCCAACTATCAATAATTGTGGGAAAGTTGAATTCTCCAAAGTTAACTCAAAGGTTGCTGTCTTACAGATATATATTTCCACATAAATTCTTGTCGAAGCATCGATTCTGCCGGTCTCTGCTAGAATATCATTTGTATGGGATTATGCAACCTGCCTGTGCTACTTTTGGTAATAGCAAGCTTCCCCCAGAAACTCTATCATTGAGCTGAATATCATAAGAAAATAAACCTTGAAAACGGAATTGGTGATGGAGATGCACCTTTTACTATATTGAGCTTATCGTAAGTAGTGGCTGATATTTAGCGTCTTTTATACCGTGGTACTGGTTATTTTTTAAAGTATTTTTTACTCGAAAATACATTTAGATAATATTTTTTTATTTATTAAAATTTATTTTTGATATTAAAATATCAAAACAATTCAAAAATATAAATAAAAAATTTTAAAAACACACAACCAACCGCGTTTTCAAACCAGCTCAAAATAATAAAAAACAAATTAGCCAGTGTTGTTCACGCATATTGGATATATTATTGTTGGATGCCTAAAGCAATTGGAACACACACATATATATTTTCTGATATTCATGTTACTCATCTCGTTATAAGATCTTGATTTGTTTGATTTTGTGTTTTAAAAGTATTTTAAAAAAAAATATTTGTTTTTATTTGTTTTTATTTTATATTAATTTTTTATATATATTTAAATTATTTTAATATGCTGATATTAAAAATAATTTTTTTTAAAATATATTATTTTAATATATTTTTTAATAAAAAAACATTTTAAAAAACAATAAATATCACAGCAATAAATATCCTCTAAATTCTAACCTATCTAACGAAGAAAACAAATATTGATAAGCAATTATGAAATTTAATTGGAGAGAGAAATTAAGGCCATGATTTACTGGAATCTGTAACATTGATCTACTACCGAGAAAAAATTGTGAACATTTTCTACTAATTAACCTGGATTAATGACTTGCCCAATCATTTGAATTTCCTTGTCTCCTTTTTCTCTGGAGTGCTTTTGAAAAATAGCTATTTTCCCAAAAATATTTTAAAAAATAAATTAATTTCAAAAATATTTTAAAAAATATATCTTAAAACAACGCAATTTATTTTATCTAAAAAATATATAAATTGCATTATTAAAAATAGAATAATTAATATTTTTATTGCTGGTATAAATTAATTTTATCAAGGATTCTGAATTTAAAACACACAACATAAAAACAAAAGGCATTGAATTGATCTTCTTTTTATTTCTTTTCTTTTCTAATAACGTCTCATGATTAAAGATTTCTTTGATTTTTGAAACAATGGCAAAGCCTGTCGAGGTTAAAAAATGTTTAAAGCATATCAAAGTATATTGCAACTGGATGTTTGATATTATAGTATATAATTTTTTAAAAAATATTTTTTTAATTAAAAATATATTAAAATTATGTTTTATCAAGTTTTATTTTATTTTTGATATCGACACATCAAAAACATTCAAAAACACCTGAAAAATATCAATTTAATACTTTTCAAACAAATAATACTAATTTGACAAACGAGTTAAAACATAAAAATAAATTTTCTTGATCACAAACATCTCAACTACAAGATCGGTTTAATAATTTTATCACGTAGCTTTGAATGTCTTTTCTTTTTTAAAAAAAATTGCATTGTTGATAGTAGTGCAACTTCAACAATTATAGATTTAAAAGAATAATTTGAACCATTAAACTGTTCTTACTTTTTTAAATTATTTTGATATTGAGATACTTTTCAGAAATTTGTTGGGAAAGGGTTATTTCGAAAAGGCAGAGGAGAAATTTTGGTTGATGTCTACGCTAAACTTGCTAGCCTGAAACCTCAACGAGAGCAGCCCAAACGTAACTTATGGACCAGTCCAAAACAATTCCCTCACCTTGTTGAACAATACCTGAACCCGAGCTCGGGAGCCCGTATACATCTCGATTTACCATAATTACAGCTCAATTTTCAATATTTCAATAGTTTTGTTTTTTCATCTTTTTTAAAAGATCTTTATTCTGAATGTATATAGACAGAATTTAGATTTGAATCTATAAGATTCTCAGGGTGTCAAAAAGATGTTATGGTGTTAAATTCATGTTTGATTTAGAAAGATAAAAATTAAAGTTTGAGTGATGAAAAGATAAAAAGTTTTTTTTTTGTCGCTTTAGTTTGATAATTATGTGTTTTAATCTAAAATTGCTTTAAGATGGCTTTTTATGTTGCTGGAAAAGGTAGATGAAGATTGAGAGAGTTTTTTCAATTTAATTTTATGTGTTTTAAATTATTTTGTAGGTTTCTTGAGTTGAGATATTAGTTTAATAAGGTTATAAGGGTGTTTTTAGATGTTTTTCCATAAAAATGGATTAAATTTTAGTTTTTTAGGCAAAAAAAACCGAGCTTTATTTTTTAACCACATCTTTAATAACCAAAAACTATGTAACTAGATTATACATCATCTGTATTATTTTTAAATATTGGGCTGATGATGTCTAGTCCACCTATTTTTTAAAAAGAAATACCTTGGTGTGCAAACATGGGCTTTGAAGCCCATTCGCCTGACCATAGTTTTAATAGGCTAGATTAGTTAGGTCACTCAGACCCACACACCTAGTTTGTTTTAAGGTTTTTTTTCCCACAATTTAAAATTTAATTTCTTTAAAATGAATAAATTTAAAATATATTACATATATTTTTTATATATATTCTTAAATTAATCAAGAGTAGATTTTAGATATTATTTTATTAAATACCATTTGATTTTTG
>Ga0307518_10000469_pt1 | contig 30742 bp, 29 predicted proteins | sample 25_EM_MG_FD_203889 | JGI IMG/M metagenome (GOLD analysis project Ga0307518, IMG submission 203889) | Populus trichocarpa ectomycorrhiza microbial communities from riparian zone in the Pacific Northwest, United States - 25_EM | ecosystem: Host-associated > Plants > Roots > Unclassified | place... | reverse complement strand
AGTTGGACTTCTCGTGCGCAGAAGACTATTGCGTACTCGTCCACTGAGGCTGAATACATGGCTTTGAGCGATTGTGCTCGCCAAGTTACCTGGATTCGAAGTTTGCTCGGTGAGCTCGGCTATAAGCTGAAAGCTATCCCGATTTGCGGTGATAATCAGGGGTCCATATTCATGGCATCCAACCCTGTAACGGAGCCTCGCTCCAAGCACATCGACATCCGCTACCACGGAATCCGCGAGTCAGTCGCAAAAGGTAATGTGGAATTATTCTTCATTGATGGTGCTGAGAATCCCGCCGATCTGCTCACCAAGAACTTACCATGCGAGAAGTTTGCGAAGTTCAGAGCTCAACTAGGCTTACAGTTTCCCTCTGGCAGCATCTAGCGCCTTATTCGCTGAAGTGCTCTACGTGCAGCACAGCGAGGGGGAGTGTTGAAGTCGCACGTGCACCCAGCGTAAACCGTCGACGAAGTGCACACAAGACTGCAACCCATATTAGTGTAGACTTAGTAATAGTCCTCTTTAGAGTAAATGTTACATGTCACACGTCACGCGTCACAGTCACGCGTCACAATGTTTGTTGTATATAAACAGCGCTCATCGCTTATATAATATAACAGCTCTTGACCAGCTACCGCTATCATCTCAGCTTGTCCCCTCCACATAACAGGTGAGCAGGAGTAGCAGTTCCTCTACGTATATAGGTATTGCTTCAACATCTTCAAGTTTATTCAAGTTATTCAAGTCCAAGTATTTCTAGGTGTAGTATCACTGCTTCAGTCTCAGTCTACCCAATCCCCGCTTTGACACTTCCTAGGCTTTAGGAAGAGTCCAGACCCCTGTCCCCTTTGTCTTCCATCACTCCTGTACCCCAGGAGTATCCTGTATCTCTGTCTGCATCACCCTGTTGGTGTAGATCCCCTCTCCTCCTCCTCAGCACATCCTCTCTGGACACCGCGGAGGTAAACCACCACTCGCACTTTTTCGTAGTCCTTTGTTGGTGTTGTGTTTGGGTTATTACTCCAACCCAAATCCACACTTTGACTCACACCGGACGACCCCAGAGATGACAACAACAACAATGATGACAACGATGAATTTCTCAACGCCATGGAAGAGCTAGACCCTAGTATGGCTGTCTTCCACAATCTCGCCGTCGCCGTCAACTGCCTCTCCCGCTCCTCTCGTCATACCAACGACTCCTCTTCCTCCCATGCCAAGGTCCGTGAACCGGACACATTTGATGGCACGGACCCCAAAAAACTCCGGACCTTCTTGGTGCAGTGCAAACTGTGCTTCCAGGATTGTGCTAAGGCTTTCCGCCAAGATAGGGCAAGGGTAACATTCGACCAATCCTATCTGAAAGGTATGATGCTGGAATGGTTTGAACTGGACCTCCTCAACTCCGGTGATCCAGCTGACCGCCGACATTGGATGGACAGCTGGGTCCACTTTGTCACTGAGCTCCAGAGTACCTTTGGACCTCATGACCCCATCGCTGATGCTGAGCATCAACTCGAGCACCTCCGGATGAAGGATGCTCACCATGTTACACGGTACATAGTAGATTTCAACTGACTCGCCTTGCAGGTCCAGGACTATGGGCATGGTGCGCTCCGCTGCCTATTCTACTCTGGTCTCCCAGACCACCTTAAAAACGAGATAGCTCAAGTTGGGAAACCCCTGACTCTGCATGGGCTTAGGGCCCTTTGTCAAGAGATCAACACATGCTATTGGGAATGCAAAGACGAGATCTCTCATATGACAAAGACCCAGCCCACCTCATCCCCAACCAAGTCCTCCAACTCCAGAGACAACTCATCCAACTCCAGTCAGGAGAAATCCAAGACCGGAAACCCCTCCAGCTCCGCCAACTCAGGCTCATCCAAAACGACCAGCAACCAGTCCTCCTCCAGTTCCAGACTGGACTTAACCAACAAGCTTGGTAAGGACGGGAAGCTAACTGCAGACGAGCGTAAACAGCATCTGGACAACAACCTCTGCATGTTCTGCGGGGGTACTGGTCACTTCGCAGACAATTGTCCAAAGAAAACCAAAAAGGCCAAGGCTCGCGCTGCGGCCATCGCTGCTGAGTCTGGTAAGACGGACTCCAACTCAGGTGCCAACTCCAAGTCAAAAAAAGAGTAAGCAGCTCCCGGCCCTCTGCACAACCGGTGAGCTGCATTGACTCCGGAAGTGCACCCAAGGAGGCCTGCCTCAACACATCTGCTCTTTATGACCCAAATTCCCTTATGCCACATGTTATCCTCTTATCTTTTGACTTACCTAAAACCCGCGCACTTGTGGACTCCGGGTCCACGCATTGCTTTGTAGATATACAATTTGCACACAAAAACAATATTTCCACCTACTCCGTTCCTCCGATTACACTCCGGCTCTTTGACAGTACATCAAACTTTGTAATCACTCAAGCTGTCAATTTATCAGTGCAGTTCCCTGCATCCGGTGATGTCACCCCTATGACTTTTTACCTCGCTCCATTAGATTCTGAATGCATGATTGTCCTTGGACATAACTGGCTCACCCACTACAATCTGTTGATTGATTGGGTACTGAGCAGTTTAACATTCCGGACTCCTGCAGGAAGTTTGCTAGTGCCCCCATTGACTCCCTCTCCGGTTCAGTCCAGTAACCCTGACTCCAGCCTCTCTGACCAGTCTACCCCAGGCCCAGCGCCATCTGTCAACACTCCGGCTTGCACCCCTCTGCACATCTCTCTAATCAACACAGCCACATTTGTGCATGCATGCAAGTTAGAGGGATCCACCAAGTACCAACTTCAGCTGCGTCCCTCTGACTCAGTGAAGGCTCGTTCTTCCTCCACCTCTACTCCGCCGGACTTGGACATAGTCCCTCTGGAGTATCACGATTATGCGGATGTGTTCAGCAAGGTGAAAGCCTCTGAACTTCCCCCACATCACGACTACGATCTGAAGATTGACCTTGAAGAAGGTACCTCTCCACCTCTGGGAACTCTCTATTCACTGTCTCCGGTTGAGCTCTCCGCTCTCCAGACCTTCATTGATGAGAATCTTAATACAGGTTTCATCTGTCCTACTGCCTCCTCCCACGCTGCTCCGGTCCTCTTCATAAAGAAGAAGGACGGCTCACTCCGCCTCTGCATTGACTTCTGAGGCCTAAACAAAATTACCAAGAAGGATCGCTATCGACTCCCCCTTATCTCTGACCTACTAGACTCCCCCAGCTGTGCTAAGATCTATTCAAAGATCGACCTCCAGCACATGTACCATCTAGTCCGGATTGCTCCAGGCGATGAATGGAAGACTGCCTTCCATACGCACTATGGGTCTTACAAGTGGTTAGTAATGCCCTTTGGCCTCACTAACGCCCCTGCAGCCTTCCAGCGCTTTGTCAACACCATCTTCGCTGACATGCTAGATGTCTGCGTCGTCGTGTACCTCGACGACATCCTTATTTACTCCAAGGATATGGAGTCCCACCAGCAGCACATCCGGGAAGTGCTCCGCCGTCTCCAGTTGCATGGCCTCTTCACCAAACTGGAGAAATGTGAGTTCCACTCGGACTCGGTAGAGTACCTTGGCTATTGCCTCTCTCTGGACAGTTTGACTATGTCTCCAGACAAGATCCAAACCATCTCCGACTGGCCTGAACCTCAAAAGGTGAAGGACATCCAGTCCTTCCTGGGCTTTTCCAATTTCTACCGCCAGTTTATATTCAACTACTTGGATATTGTGGTTCCACTTACCCAGCTCACCCAGAAGGATGCTCCTTGGAACTTCTCTGAGGACTGTCAATGCTCTTTCAATGCTCTCAAGAACGCCTTCACTACTGTGCCCATACTCACTCACTTCATTCTGGACACCCCTATTATTGTGGAAACTGATGCCTCCGACTACACTGTTGCTGGTATCCTGTCTATCACCTGCGCCAACGGAGAGATTTGTCCAGTCACCTACTACTCCCGGACCTTGACTGCTCCAGAGTTACACTACAACACCCATGATAAGGAACTACTTGCTATCTTCAAAGCTTTCCAGAACTGGCACCATTACCTTGAAGGCTCCGCCTCTCCTATAGACGTCGTCACGGACCACAAGAATCTCAAGTACTTCTCGACCTCAAAAGTACTCTCCTGCTGGCAAGCCCGGTAGTCTGAGTTTTTATCACAATTTAATCTTGTCATTCACTTCCGCCCTGGTAAGCTCGGTGCCAAGCCTGATGCTCTCACTAGACGATGGGACGTCTACCCCAAAGAGGGGGATAGTGGCTACGCCCAGGTTAACCCCTAAAACCTTAGGCCGGTGTTCACTCAAGAACAGCTCTCTAATTCTCTTTGCACTACTTACCTAGAGTTTCCGGTCCTCTGTGCAGTTGCTATCATGGACGTGGAAACACTCCACAGTGACATCCTTTCTGCACTACCCTCTGATCCCATTGCCCAGGTCCACCTCACAGATTCACTGGACTCTCGCTGGTCCACCGACGAGGCTGGATTCCTTCAACTAGACGGTCGTATATACGTACTGGACTTGGATGACCTCTGTCTCCGGGTACTCCGGTATCGACACGACCACCCACTCACTGGTCACTTTGGGCAAAACCGGACTCTAGAACTAATCTGGCGTGAGTACACTTGGCCTGGTCTCCGGACTTTCGTCAAGGACTACATCCAGTCATGTACCTCCTGCACTCAAGCTAAGACATTGCACCATCGACCCTATGGGTTACTAAAACAGCTCCCTGTGCCAGAAAGACCTTGGAACTCATATCCATGGACTTCATTGAGCAGCTCCCTGGCTCTACCAGATTCACAGCTATCCTGGTCGTAGTAGACAGGCTTTCTAAGCAAGCCATATTCATTCCTACCCACGACACCATCACTAGCCCAGAACTCGCAAAGCTCTTTTTACTCCACGTGTTCTCCAAGCACGGTGTTCCTGCCCACGTCACCTCAGATCATGGTACTGAGTTTGTCTCGCACTTCTTCCGGTCACTCGGAAGGGCTCTCGACATGTGCCTCCACTTCACCTCCGGTTACCACCCAGAGGGCAATGGCCAGACTGAGCGGTCTAACCAGACACTCGAACAGTACCTCCAGATCTACTGCAACTACCAGCAGGACAACTGGGGAGACCTACTCCCACTGGCAGAGTTTGCATACAACAACGCACCTAGTGCAACCACCGGAGTCTCTCCATTCTTTGCTAACAAGGGCTATCACCCTAACATCTCTGTCTACCCAGAACGCAACATGACTTCCGGCAGGGCTCGTGATTACACAGTTGACCTTGAGTCACTGCATCAATACCTTCATGAAGAAATGGCCAATGCGCAACTTCGCTATCAAGGTCTGGCTGATGCCAAACGTTCTCCGGCACCAGACTTCAAGGTTGGCAACCAAGTATATGTTAAAGCCAAATACTTCCAGTCCACTTGACCATCCAAAAAGCTATCAGAAAAGAACCTGGGGCCCTACTCTATCATAGCGCAGGTAGGCTCCCTCTCTTTTACGCTTTGTCTTCCAGATTCCATGCGCGCAGTTCACCCCGTCTTCCATGTCTCCCAACTCGAACTGGCCATACCCAATACCATACTGGACCAGATACAACCTCCTCCGCCACCAGTGGAAGTTGATGGTGAACCAGAGTTCGAGATCTCTGAGATCCTTGACTCCAAGGTTGACTGTTGATGCAAAACGTGCAAGCTACTTTACCTGGTGCGTTGGTCCGGTTACGAAGGAACTGATGAAGAAACATCATGGCTTCTCGCCACTGAACTTGGCAATGCTACAGAACTCTTAGAAGATTATCATGTCCAGTACCTGGACAAACCCGGACCACTCGCGTCCATGTAGTATTACTCTCGCCTCCGTTCTCTTTTATCTGTTCCACTCTCTGTTTTCATTTTATCTTGTAATATCACTCACTAAAAAACTCAGTTCACTCTTCTTTATAAGCAAAAATCAAACTAATTTACATTTCTGCCTACAAGGAGTCCGGACTGGACCATCTACTCTGGTACACCGCTGTCAGGGTTCTCTTGCTCCTCATGGAGCCCCTGGACTTCTTGTTCAACCTCCTCTGGGTCGACCTCCGCCTCACTGTCCTCTGACTCCTCGTCTTCATCCCAGGGCGCCATGAATCCGGCCACTCACACCACTCCTTGAGCCTGGCGCACTTCATGCATGCGCGTTGCTTGGGCTTTTCAGGGTCCCGCTTGCACTTGGCCTTGTGTTTGGCACAACGAACACACCTGCCAGGAGGTTATTATTATTAAAAAATCATAAAGAAGAATAAAATAAAACACTTACCGGACATTGTCATTCCAGTCACCACTCGGACCCACCTCCGGCTCCTCCCTTGCTCGCTCCTTTGATGCCTCCTGCACCAGTGCCCTCTGCCTCGCTGCAACCTCTGCAGCCCTTCGCTGAACCTCCCCCCTGTCCTTCTCTGCCTGTTCACGTGCCTGGCACTCCGCCTCCTCCCTCGCCTTCCGCTCTGCCTCCGCCTTAGCATGTTCCGCCTCCTCCCTACGTTGCTTCTCCTCCCTCTTCACTTGCTTGCATCGGCAACACTCCTTTGCTTTGGCATCAAGGACGTCAGACTCGTCCTCACTACCAGACTGTAACTCCGGCATGGAGGCCTTTGTCCAATCCTTGGACTCGGTGGCAGTGGGGGCAATGGGGCTGGTGGACTTAGCAATATTCAACATATTTGATCGATGGCAGGAAACTGGGGATAAAAGCAAAACCAGTCTGATCTTTATAGGTCCACAATTCGTACTCAGACAAACACTCTGGACTCCGCATTGTCCTAGGTGACCACATCAGCCTCACTGGGGCCTCATGGGTTCGGCCCCTAAAGGGGGGATACTGTTATGACCATGTCCAACTCCGGGTTCTATCCGGTTACTCCAGTCACATTGCAGCACTGTAGCTCAACTCCGGTCGCTCTCACTTACTCTGGTCATGGTCACGCAGTTATACTTCCGCTACGTACAACCCTTGGTCTAATCCCTATACAGTCCTTACTACACCTCACCGTCTACCCTGCTTTGACGTGAGTTCTCCGTGTACTCAATATATCTCCTACCTTGTATCATTTTCACCGGACCTGACCTAGTCCCAACTCCGGTAATTCCTTGTCCACCTTTTAGGCTGTTTACTTGTCACTGTAAATACTCGTCCCTAGTTCTTACTTAGTATAAGTACTCTGTAGTTTATTCTGTATACCTCAGTCTGAAATCTGATGAAGCAATACCTATGTACGTAGAGGAACTGCTACTCCTGCTCACCTGTTATGTGGAGGGGACAAGCTGAGATGATAGCAGTAGCTAGTCAAGAGCTGTTTTATTATATAAGCGATGAACACTGTTTATATACTACAAACATTGTGACACATGGCTGTGACGTGTGACATGTGACATGTAACATCTACTCTAAAGAGGACTATTACTAAGTCTACACTAATATGGGTTGCAGTCTTGTGCGCACTTCGTCAACGGTTTATGCCGGGTGCATGTGCGACTTCAACACTCCCCCTCGCTGTGCTGCACGTAGAGCACTTCAGCGAATAAGGCGCTAGATGCTGCCAGAGGGAAACTGTAAGCCTAGTTGAGCTCTGAACTTCGCAAACTTCTTGTGTGGTAAGTTTTTGGTGAGTAGATCAGTGGGATTCTCAGCACCATCAATGAAGAATAGCTCCACATTACCTTTCGCAACTGACTCGTGGATTCCATGGTAGCAGATGTCGATGTGCTTGGAGCGAGGCTCCGTTACAGGGTTGGATGCCATGAATATGGACCCCTGATTATCACTGCAAATCAGGATAGCTTTCAGCTTATAGCCGAGCTCACTGAGCAAACTTTGAATCCAGGTAACTTGGCGAGTGCAATCGCTCAAAGCCATGTATTCAGCCTCAGTGGACGAGTACGCAATAGTCTTCTGCGCACGAGAAGTCCAGCTGATCAAGCCATCTGCAAGTTTCAGGTAGAAACCTGTCTGCGAGAGGCAAGAGGTAGGGTCTGATCCCCAATCTGAGTCCATGCATGCAATCAGGCCAGCACCAGATCCACCATTATATACTAGGGAGTATGTAGACGTCCCAATAAGATAGCGACAGATATAAAGCACTTTGTTTAGGTGGTCCTGAGATGGGTTCACAGCATGGCGCGAGAGATGGGTGATTGCAAAGGCGATGTCGGGCCTAGTGCCCAACATAAGGTACAGGAGGGACCCTATAACCATCTGGAAATGGGAGCAGAGATCTACATCAACAGGCTCTGTGTTCTTGGCGGCATAGTAGCCAGCCAGTAGTGGGGTGCTTGCAGACTTTGCGTTTAGCATGCCGCAGCGTTCGACAACCTTTTGGAGGTACGTGCATTGATCCAAGTGGATAGTGCGACCTTTGCGAGTGATTTGCATTCGGAGGAACTCATTAGGTTCTCCAAGGTCTCTGCACTCCCATTTGCGCATGAATTGCACTTTGATGGCATCAACAACAGCCTTGTTAGGGCCGCAGAATAGTGCGTTGTCAACATATATAATACCGATGACAATGTTGGTGCCTTTCTTCTTATAGAAGAAGATGCCTGCTTCAGACTTAAGGCGCTCAAACCCGAGCTCTTTGAGAGACTCATTGAGTGTGCGCCACCAAGCTAGGCAGGCCTGTTTGAGGCCATAGAGGGCATGCCAAAGGCGGAGCACTTTGCGCTCTTGCCCAGGGACAGCAAACCCTTTGGGTTGCTCCATGTAGATCTCTTTGTCGAGCTTGCCATACAAGTAGGTGCTCCGAACATTGAGCCCAGTGATATACCAATTCTCAAGTGCGGCAAGCACAAGCATGAGGCGCACTGTTTCAAAGTGCACGACTGGTGAGAAGACCTGGTCGAAATCTAATCCCTTGACCTGGGAGAAGCCTTTTGCTACTAAGCGGGCTTTCTTGCGGCCATCTGACTTCACGTCGAAGACCCATCAATTCTTAATGACCTTCCGGTCTCAGGGACGGTCAACTAGCTCAAAGACTTTGCGGTTTCGCAGCACATCAAGCTCTTCTTGGCAAGCAAGTCACCAGAGTTTCTGCTCAGCTTGGGGTAAGCGAGCGATGTCCTTATAGGACCAGTTGTGGACGCTCTCATATTGAGGCTCGTGGGTTGTGAGGGCTTTGCCCATCAGAAAATGGACTAGGTTTGCTCCCCCTTCCTCGCACATCTTTTGCACATCTTCCTCACTGGGCATTGCAGAGGTGTCGGGGAAACCACCAGGAACATGGTCTGGTGTGTCCGGTTGTGGGGGCCTAGGGGACTCACCCACTGTTTCTTGCCATCGTGAAGCACTTTCGATATCCCGGAGTTGCTCGACGGGATGTTGCCGCTCACCATACACATTACCAGGGTGCAATGGCGCTCTATGTTCACGTTGGGGGCAGGCAGGGATATTCACTGCAGGAGGGTGTGGCGCATTCTGGCGGCATTCAGCTCGGCCAGGGCGCTGCAGTGCCGGAGGTGGCGGGTTTCTCGCTGGTGAAGGCATTCTCAGTGCCAGTGGAGGCACTGGAGATGGCATACAGGGAGGATTTATTTGACTAGGCTCTTCCTCAGGAGCCTGGGGTTCCTCACGCTTTGGATCATCATCCTGCGCTTGGGGATGTGGATAGCCATGGTCGTGTTCCACATCGTCATCACTGTTGATATCATCAGGGGGATTCCCTGGTCAATCGGTGGTAGGTTTTGGATTTACCCTTCCAAAGGGGTTCTCGAGAGTTTCACACCTGTTTTTAGGGCAGCAAGGGAAATGATGCTCATCAAAGACAGCGTGGGCAGTGGTGAACATTGCATTTGTGGAGCGCATAAACAAGAAGTTGCGTTCATTGCCAGGGGCAACACCGATGTAAGTCATTAGTTCTGACTTGGGAGCCATCTTATTTGCTCTAGCTGTGGCTGGGAGGTAGACAAAAGCTCCACAGCCAAACACACGGAGGTGGAATGCAAATTCCCACCAGGAGTCAGGAATGCAGGCTTGATGCCACATAGACTCTGCTTTATCCATGAGAGTGCGCCCTAAACGCTCGGCATGGCCATTCTGCATGGCATGGAGCACTTTGATATATTTTAATTCCTTTCTCAAGGAGTGCTTGATCAAACAGATCGGATTTATACTCTCTGCCGGCATCGGACATCCAGCCAACGACGTGCACATTGTGTTGAATGCACACCATTTCAAGGAAATCTTTGGCAGCCGTAATCACTGCAGCTTTGGAGCAAAGAGGCATAGTCCAGGCGTGAGAGGAGAAATTGTCCTAGAAGGTAATAACATATTTAAACTTCCGGTACGACATAACTGGGAAGGATTTCAGATCAGAGTGCACCAGCTCAAAAGGCTTGGAAGCATGTCTTTTGTTCTCTGGGAAAGCTCGATTGGGCATCTTGCCAAGAGCACATCCAGGGCAAACACCATCCTCAGTAGGAAAGTGAATCTCTGGGAAGTGCTGCATATGTTTTTGCGTGTGTCGGAGGACTTCCTTAGAGGGGTGCCCGAATCTCCAGTGCATAATGTCATAATCGACTTTGCTCATGGAGGCAATATAGTTAGATCTAATTATCAGGATAGATCTAATCCCAAAGATAACATTGCGGTCATCCTCTGGGTCTGGCCCAAACCATAGGCATTCAGCCTTGTGAGTGAGGCTAATGCCTCTCTTATTGCCAGTGACTCTATAGTTGCGCTGGAGCATTTCGCCCATAGAAATAAGGTGTGCAGTAGTGCCTGGCATATGGAGCACTTGGGTGAGTGTGATTACTTTTTCATCCCCAGAGTTGTGGTCTAGGCACCGGAGTAAAACCGTGCCAATGCCAGCAATCAGCGCTACACCATTAGCCGTTTTGGCGTAGTGCGCTTGCTTTAGCACATTGTAGGAGGCAAAATCGCCTATGTCACCAGTAAAATGGTGGGATGCGCCTGAGTCTAGTAGCCAGAAAGCACCAGATAGTTCACTATCATTGACCATTTTTCCTAGTGGACATAAGTAGCAAAGGCAGCTTGCTGGGCATTTTCACAGCGAGCACGATCCTTCTTGCCACCGTGGTGTGTGCAGCCTCCCTGTCCTTGGGCAGGAGCATTTCCGCTCACACCGCCGTTGGACCCGCCTTGCTGCTGCTGCTGCTGCTGGGCGAACTTGGGGTCAGTCGGCTTGTGCTTCACAGCGCTAAGCTTATTGGCCTGAGGGCCCTTACCACTGCTGCAAGTAGCACCTTTCTGCTCAAATGAGAGCGTGGCGGCCTTTACGATCCCTTCTGGCTTAAGGTTCTTGATCTCATCTGGTGACGTTTGACTGAGAATCTGAGCTACAACCTCCATAGTAGGAGGGAGCTTGCATAGAATTATCATGGTCTGCATGGGGGCAGGAAAATCGAAGCCAGCGTCTTTGAGATACGTGAAGTGGCTGAGCATCTTGGTAATCACCGGAGCGGGATGGGAGCCAGCGGGAATGGTAGTTGAGAGGAGCTTGCTAAGCTCAGCATAAGCAGAGCCGATACTGGGGGTGCCAAAACTCTTTTTGAGGTAGTCCCAGACCTCCTTAACTGTAGTAGGGTTGGCGATAGCGACCTGGATGTAGGGGGCAAGGCACAAGGTAATATTACCAAGTGCTCTCTCAGTGTTGTCGTCCCAGTTGTTTCGGTCATCGTGACCGTCGGCGGGCTGAGTAGTCAAGTAGACAAACCACTGGCCTTGTGCCCGAAGGTAGGCCTGCATAGAGGTGTGCCACTGCTGCCAGTTGGAGCCAGTGAACACAGGGACCATCTTGTTGAGAGCACTGGACATGGTGAATTCTGTTGGGTCAACAGAGTCAGCAAGTGAATGTGACAACGGACAGACAAGAAAAGAAGAAACACCTGAGTGCTAGTGAAAGCACTTCTGTCAACAGCTAACTCATGACTAGGGTCAGCCAGCGCAAGTCGTCGACGAACTTCACTTGTGCAGGTGCTCAACTAAGGAGCTCACTGACTGGCACAAATCATCAATGAACTTCACCTTGTGGCTGTGCAGGGGCTCAACTAGGAGCTCACTGTCTTCCACAGCGTCAAGCTAGTTAAAGTGACACTCAGGGAGCTGGAGCGCTGTCTGGTGCATTGCTGCACACAGTGCGCTCACAGGGCTCATAACCTGATGAAGCAATACCTATGTACGTAGAGGAACTGCTACTCCTGCTCACCTGTTATGTGGAGGGGACAAGCTGAGATGATAGCGGTAGCTAGTCAAGAGCTGTTCTATTATATAAGCGATGAACACTGTTTATATACTACAAACATTGTGATGTGTGACTGTGACGTGTGATGTGTGACTTGTAACATCTACTCTAAAGAGGACTATTACTAAGTCTACACTAATATGGGTTGCAGTCTTGTGCGGACTTCATCAATGGTTTACGCCAGGTGCACGTGCAACTTCAACAAAATCAACTTAGTCACTACTCCAGTTTCTGTCTGTCTCTGTCTCTGTCTCCATTTCCATCTCCAACCTCTTGACCAGAACATACACAAGGGACCAACGCTCGTTGTCCTTAGTCGTTGAATCCAAGCGGTCACCAACTCCGGCCAGACTAACTTCTTGTCCAGCCCCCTGCCCTTGTCCTTCATCCGCTTTTGTCTGGACTTGACCAGACCCCCTACCAGAGTAGACCCGGACTTGACACCCTCGACCCTTGTGACTGATGGCCTTGTGCCACTTTGGATGTAGTCCACCGCAACAGTTATACTGAATGCACTGCAACAATGCCTTCAGCAGTCCATGGTCATCACCAATGCGGTAACATCAACCAAGTCCCATCAAGCCCCCTTGAACAATGATCTACCTGCCAGGTCTGTGCAGATGTTTACTACATGCTTTGTACCTATTTTGCGGAAGTATGTTGGCTCCTTGCAGAACCCCTGGGTCACCGAGGGACTGGCAACCCCCATGCAATATATATGGGATTGTGTGATGCAAGACTGGCTGTACACATTTGATGAGGACAATGACAAGATCTACCGTTTGGTAAGTGGCCATCCGTTATTGCTACCTACAGTTGACCTTACTACTATCATATCCGCTTTGACAGTGCATGCAAAAAATTTACAATTGGCACATGCAGTTGAGTAAGGCTGCGTTAGATGCCGTGGAGGCCCACTGGACATTGGATGCCAAGTACTGCAACCCTCAAGTGCGCAAAGATTATGTGGAAGAAGCACTGAGCCCTGGACTGCCATTCATGTATGGCCATATCGAGCCCCTTGATGACCTGGGCACAATTCAGGTGCATGGTGTTTGTAAACAAGGCAATCTGCTGACACTTTTCATATGTAGATGTCTAAGTCTTTTCTCTCCCTGTTCATCCTACAGACCTTTGCAAGTCATCTAGTGGCTCTCATGCCAATCAAGAATGATCCAGAACTCTATGAAGGGTTCACTGCCACTCCTCCCTTTGGTGCACTTGTGCTCACAGTAACGGCAGTACAGTGGCCATGGGATTGTGATTCCAGGGGTTGATATTGATACAGTTATTTAGGTGGAGCAGGCATTGCACCTCTATCGCTCAGGTCACAAGGAAGAAAGCATGAAGAAGGGTGATCTATCCTTCTCTGATACACATTGTGGCACAAAAACATCGTACTACATTGAGTCCGTTCATAAGGTACACATGAATAAGTACAACCAGCTCATCACCGCAGCATGGCCATACTGTGGGGGCCACTGTTGCCTCACTGGGAATCACACTCACACTATCTCGAACACAGAGGACACGGCAGCATATGGAGACGAGCATGCCCAGATTATGGTGTCTTCTGACATCAAACCAGAGGTATAATAATCTATGGTCTCATTTCTGCAAGTTAGCTAACTAACAATCCTTAGTCAGATGGCATAGTGGATGATGTGGTGAACAATGAGTAACTTGAACCAGAGGTATTCTTTACAATCCTGTCACTGGAATTTGGCAACTGATGACTATTGTGTTATTGTGTCCTCAGTTGGATGCCCTGGCGAACGAGACTTGGCTGCCTTCCACAAAGCTGGAAGATGGATCACTGTACATACATTACAGTACCAATTATACCTACAAGCAGCCCAATTATAGATTTGAATCTGCTATTATTTTATGTCTGGTGTGATCTGATGCCTGCTGGGAAGTGTCTGGGAGGTGTCTGGGGTGTACCTGGCTGCTGTCTGATGGGAGCTGTGAGCAGACAGAAGAGGCTGGGAAGAACCTGGGATATGTGTCTTGGGTGTATCTGGCCACTGTCTGATGTGGGCTGAACTGTCTGTGTCCAGACAGATGCCAGACAATAATGCCTGACCCAGAAAGGAACATGCCTGATTTCAGACATGGGTCTGTGGTAAAGTACATGTGACTTTGTTGCAATGTTTGCAGAAACTACCGTATTTACGTGGTGCGCCATTCACGGTAGTGCGGCCACCAGTAAATATTGCAATGTATTATTGCATCCTCCATGCAGTTTATCTGTCTACCGTTGCAATGTTTCAGCTCCCATTGCAATGCAGCCCATCATCGTTGCACCATTCACGGTAGTGTGTCCACTGGTAAGTTACAATGTACTGTTCCACCCTTTGCTCCTGCCATTGCAATGTTTTAGCTCACATTGCAACAGCATTGCAACTCAGTTCCCCCTTCCAGCACTCCCATCCCCCATTACAATGCAAGTTGGTCTCCCCTTCCAGCACTTCCATCCCCCATTGCAACGCAAGTCGGTCTCCTACTCTAATGCTCTCCTGTCCCACTGCAATGCAAGTCGGTCTCCCCTTCTAGCACTCCCATCCCCCATTGCAACGCAAGTCGGTCTCCCACTGCGACACTCTTGCAACGCCACTTGGTCTCCTGCTCCAACACTCTCCCACCCCATTGCAACGCAAGTCAGTCTCCCCTTCCAGTATTCCCATCCCCCATTGCAACGCCACTTGGTCTCCTGCTCCAATGCTCTCCCGCCCCATTGCAATGCAAGTTGGTCTCCCCATCCAGTATTCCCATCCACCATTGCAACGCAACTTGGTCTCCTGCTCCAACACTCTCCCACCCCATTGCAATGCAACTTGGTCTCCCCTTCCAGTATTCCCATCCCCCATTGCAATGCAACTCGGTCTCCTGCTCCAATGCTCTCCCGCCCCATTGCAATGCAACTTGGCCTCCTGCTCCAACACTCTCTTGCCCCATTTGGCAACACCACTCCTCAACAACTTGTATGCAGCTAGTATACATTCCCTGTACAATATTTCTAGGTAATGACTAGGGATTGATAACCACTACTCAGGCTGATCAATGACAACGATGACAACACTCATGCGGCCTACCAGCAAGTCGAGAATAACGACAATCACAGCCGTGCATGTCAACACAGACAAGCCTGCCTAGCAGTTTATGACAATGATAACAACAACAGGACAATGACCACATGCCTCCCAATAGTAGTACATTGTATTTTCTATGTTGTACAATAATGACGATGATGAAGATGGAGGTTACTTGGATGGGAACAACAGCATAGTATAATCTCATGTACAATCTCACCACCCTTGTTTAAGATTATTATATGCTACCGGACTGGTGAGCCCAGCCAATGGGATCAATAATAAATCTCCCATAAATCTCCTATGCAACTAGACAACCATAAGATTCAAAAATCCTGCTTGTATTCCTGTCCTGATATTCGGACATCAAAGGCCATAGGTATGACATTACTTCTCTTATTCTATCCAATAGTATTATAAGTCTTGAAGATTGTGTACATATACTAAGGCAGTAAGTATCAGTGAAGCTTGTTTGATGGCTCATATCAGGCCAGTGCGGCACCTTCAAATCTGATGCATTCAAGATACCCCCTCCTTCATCAAGTTCATATGACCAACCGACTTCACAACGAATGAATGATCTGGACATCTCAACTTCGGGTTTATCAGGTGAGTTCTGTATCTTTGGCACACTTTGACAGATCCATATTTACCATTTCCACAGCTCACAGTAACGGTGTTCGCGCTGTTTTCAATGCTGTGTGGGCAAGTGTGTGTGCCTGGCTAATGAGCACTTCTAACCTGGTGTGTTTTGTACACACTGTTTCGACTACAGCAATCTTATTCTAAGACAGCGAAGTTACACTGACTCCTCCCCAATAATACATGCAATTTCCTGAAATCATTTTGTATCTCTCCATGTGTGAGCAAATGACTGTCTGATCTGACCCTGGAGTTCAGCCTGATGCTCGGCATATGCATGACACCCTTCGGAAAGCGTCTTGTTGGTGGTCACTATCGCACCAGTTTGGTCCATCCACCATTTGGCATGCCATTCTAGAAACCAAAGTGTTCTCTGCATCTCCTCGAACAGCAGTGTGACCTCTTCTTCCCAACGATGTGCCCGTTGTAGGGGGGGGTTGGGTGTTGCTGCTGCCTCAGGTGAGGCACGCTCAACCCTGGGGCTTCTGGAGGTCTGGCAAGGCTCCCAGGGACTGGGGAGACTAAAAGAACTAAGGAGAGGACAGGTGGTTCAGACTGTATCCACATATCCGCCAAATCCAAGATACACAGCGCCTTCCCTCGCCTGGACAAAGGTCGTACCCAATTGAGAGTGCACAAATGTCATCATCAACAAGTGGACAAAGTTGGCCTTTCCAGCCAACTTGTCCCAGTAATGGGCCAAGAGTGGATAGTGCATGATACGCTACATGATACCTAGTAGCAGCGGTGTTTATCTTTGTATCGAGGGCTTTGAGGCAGTTTTGAGCCCGTGTATTGGCTCCTTGACCACGTAAGAACCGGTCTTTGAACTTGAGCATATAAGCGCACGATCAAAGTCCTTGACATAGATCATTTAATGCAACATGTGCTTGGCCTTCTCTGAGTCGAAATTCAATCATGTTGAATGGGCGTGGACACAGAGCTCGGCCATTAATTTGTGATGGAAGGAATAAAGGAATATCCTCTGTGGGGGGAGGTCGGTTCATCGATTCATACCAGTCACTCCACAGAGTACTTATGCCAGGCATAAAGAGGACTTGGACTTGTTGCCAAGCCTCTATGCACTGTATAAGAAGGTTGCTACGCTGCTGAGCATGTGCTTGTTGTGTATCTGTAGCACATGGTGCATAACCGTTGTCTACAGCTTCAGTGAGAGCAGTAGTATACAGTAAGGCAACTTACTGTTGTTCCTCCAGGTCAATGCCAGTGCTGATGAGGACACTTGGGGTGACATCTGCATGTAGTGAAAGTTCCTTACTCTCATCCATAGATAGCTTTGCCTCATCTTTTGCCAGTTGTAGGCACACACTGGCTTGTGTGATTCCTGTCGAAGTACAACATAAGTGACAAAGGGAGACACAATTTCACCGGACTCGTACTCACCCTTGTTCTTTACTTCAAAGGGATTAGGTTTGGATTGATCACTTTCCCATTCTTCGACTTGCTGTTTCCATAATGAAAGTTGTTCAGGAAATTTGAGTTCGAGCGATCGTGTCAGTTCTTTGAAGTCCACTTGGTGTTCATTACACTCGGGGATAGCTTCCTTCACCTTTTGAAATATTGAAGTACCTATACAAGGGGTAAATTCTCTGTGGAATGAGGGGAAGAAGGAACAGACCCAGCCTGATGAGTTTCTTCCAATTCCAATCACCCATATAGTTGTCCAAGGTGTCTTGATGGTGACCAGGGCCCATATCCTTGGTGCTCGAAGCAGCTGCATTAAGATTCGCCCAGCCACGTTCAGGTTCTTCGCCGTCCATCCGGCCCACACCTTTCATCCAATTGAAAGAGAACAACCACTGACACAATGCGATATGGGCGGGGAGGTGGAACTTGGGTACTAGAAATGAGACATTCTGGTTATGCAAATTTAATTGGAGTGAGGGTGGCATGTTGTCCATCCGTTGGTGTAATTTCTTGTGCCACTGACAAGCAATATCATACAAAACCTTAAGTACATTCATGTCTGAGTGATGCAATGCTGACGCAAATGCATAGTCCATGTTGACATATCTGTTGATTTAAATACCATGCCAGAAACAAATGAAACAGCATACCTTTCTCTGTGGAGTTCTGTGACAAAGTGGACCCAGCTGTCCATCCAGCATGGACAGTCAGCCGGATCACTGGAGTTGAGGAGGTCCGGTTCAAACCATTCCAGCATCATACCTTTTGGATAGGATTGGGCGAATGTTACCCTTGCCCTATCTTGGCGGAAAGCCTTAGCACAATCCTGGAAGCACAGTTTGCACTGCACCAAGAAGGTCCAGAGTTTCTTGGGGTCTGTGCCATCAAAGGTGTCCAGTTCATGGACCTTGGCATGGGAAGAAGAGGAGTCGTTGGAACGACGAGAGGAGTGGGAGAGGCAGTTGATGGTGACAGTGAGATTGTGGAAGACAGCCAGACTAGGGTCTAGCTCTTCCATGGTGTCGAGAAATTCGTTGTCATCGTCATCGTCATTGTTGTCATCTCTGGGGTCGTCCAGATCATCTCTGGGACTGTCCTCAGGGCCAAACCATTGGAAACGACTGGCTTCGCGATGCTCCAGAGTGGAGTCGCAATGGTAGGGGAATCAATCACCAGAAACAGATTCATGGTGACCTGAGTCTGAAGAACCATGAAGGCTCTGAGACACAGCATCTTGATGCAGAGTCACAGATGCTGTGGGGTTTCAAGCTGTGAAGCTCCGGAATTGGCTAACGGAAGCTGGAGGTTGCCTGCGGTTAGACAGGGCTTGCCGGGCGGCAGAAAGATGGAGGTCATTTACTGCACCTGCTTCTTCAGCAAGTGTGGCAGCAGTACAAGCGCAAGAGCGCATAGTCATGGTCATGAGGGAATGGAAACTAGTTTGCATACAAGGTTTTGTATAGTGAACCCACACAAGTGTGAGTCTGAAATACTGCATGTTGAGATGAATGAGAGGAGTAAAGGTTGGGATACCGGGCATCTGTCTATTTCGGGTACATTATGCGAATCACAGAAAACATGGAAGACTAGCAGGCCTGCACCATAAGTAGCTTTGGTGTTGCTCCCCCAAGAAGCATCGATGATGTTTAGTATCTGATCAAAGTCGGCTTCTGATAGGATTGGGTGAACAGAGTGTGGCGGGTCGATGTTTGTGAAGGAGGGTCTCCAATGCAGGAGGCGGTCTTTTGCCAAACAATGTGGGCGAAGGGGGGAAGGGGAGGGTGTGAGACCTGAGTGGTATGGAAGAGGGTTCAAGGCAGACTGTGCCAGTGGTAGCGTGGGGGGAGAAATGAATCTGGGGGAGTGCATGTGTGATTTTTGGGGCATGGGTTGGATTCCGTTGTTGTGGGGACTCACACTGAGGGCAATCAGAATGGGGATTAAAGGGGGCACTACTGGGGGCATATCAACCTGGGGCAGTGTCCTTGAGGAGGTGGTGGATGGATTCAGGGATGGGGATGTCAGGAAGAAGCCTGCTGGGATGCCCGAGAATGCCCCTGGATGGGCTGTCTGTGGGGTTGGCTTTGCTAGGGATGTATTTGGTGTGGATGTTGAACTCCCAGGGGAGAGAGTGGATCAAATGGTGGATGCATCTAAAGACTTCATTGGCAGGAGGGTTTCGGTGGCAGCTATTATACCAACCTTCGATGATGCCCATGTTGTCTCCAAAGGTGATGAATGCAGAGTGGGAAGACTTAATAGTGGCAATGGTATAAATGAGGAGCTCAAAACTGATGGCTTCAGCCCAACTGATGTCTCGCTTTCCCCTGAGGGACTGCCAGTTTGGATGGAGGTGCCAAGCTCGCCATCTGTTGCCAATGACGATGCCAATGCCAAATGAGGAGCTGGCATCGGAAAAGGCAGAAATGTCAGCATAATTTGGGGGGATGTGAATGTGTTGAGTTGTGAGGTTGGAAGATAGGATGTTGTTCCACCAGATCAAGTTGCCTGCAATAGTTTTCTCGGGGTGATGTGGGAGGAAGGGTTTGGGCATGCATAAACTGATCATGTGTTTGAGGCCTGTGAGGTAAGCTCGGCCTTGAGGAATCACCACACAGATGTGGAGCAATTTCCCATGCAAACTTTGCATGTCTTAAAGGATGTGTCTGTCACACAGATGCCAGTCTGTGATTGCTCTGAGATACTTCAATGCTTTCAGGGGGCTCAAAGATACTGTCAACAGTTGGAGGTTCCATTCAAAACCTATGTAGATAGTGGACGAGCCGAATGGCTGGTCTTTAGAGAGTTCCCAGGGTATGCCAAGGGATGTTGACAGCATGTCAATGTCATGGAGGCTATACGAGAACAACACATCGTGATCGGGTCAAGGGGATAGGGTGGAGAGATCCTTTAAAGGGTGCCTGCAATCTTTGTTGAACTTGTCAAATGAGGAGTCTGATCGGCAACGCCCTTGGAACCATGGCAACCCCTGGAGTGTAGAGGGTGCGGGAGGTGATTTTGTATGTCCAGGTGTCGGGAGCACTGGACTTTATTATAACTGTTGAGGTATCGTGTGCGCACTCAGAAGAAGATGTGGTCATTGACCCATTTGTTGACTGGACCGATGCTGTGTAAATGGAAGATTTTGCAGCAGGTGTCTGAAATGTGTCCATAAGCCCCAGCTGTGGGGGTGGACCCAAAGGCTAGGTTGGTGGCTATGCAACCCATTGTGTCTGATAACTTCACAACTCCAGCTGGCCATTGGGACAGGTGGATGGGAATAGTGCGGTAGGCTTCTGCCACATCACATGTGGCAGCTTCAGAGCCAGGGGAGAGGCATGAAATGAGGTCATAAATTAAAGAGAATTTACCCCAGGTGGTGGGAAAATCTTCTGCTGCTATATCATAGTTGATAGATGGATTGGGGAATTCTATGGAGGGGATATGTCAAGTCTGGGTCTACTCCGGTAAGGGGTCCAGTCAAGTCCGGACAGAAACAGATGAAGAGAGGGGGCAGAGGGCTGGACAAGAGATTAGTCCGGCCGGAGTTGGTGACCGCTTGGATTCAATGACTAAGGACAACGAGCGTTGATCCCTTGCATAGGTTCCGGTCAAGAAGGGGAGACAGAGACAGAGACAGAGACAGAGACAGAGACAGACAGGAACTGGAGTAGATGGCTATGGTTGATTTCAGACTGAAGAATACAGGATAATCTACAGAGTACTTATACTAAGTAAGAACTAGGGACAAGTACTTACGGTGACAAGTAAACAGCCTAAAAAGCAGACAAGGGATAACCGGAGAAAGTACTAAGTCAGGTCCGGGTAAAATAAAGTAGGTCCGGTGAAAATGATACAAGGTAGGAGATATATCAAGCACACGGAGAACTCACGTCAAGCCAGGGTAGACGGCGAGGTGTAGTAAGGACTGTGTAGGGATTAGACCAAGGGTTGTACATAGCAGAGGTATATCTGCGCGACCATGACCGGAGTAAGTGATGCGTGACCGGAGTTGAGCTGTAGAGCTGCGATGCGACCAGAGTAACTGGATAAGGCCCGGAGTTAGACATGGTCATAACAGGATATGGGGGAAGGAGAAGTTTTGGATGACACGAAATTTTCCTGGGCATCTAATTTTTGGTATAATGGAGAGGGGGGAAGTGTCATGACCATGCCCAGTTCCGGTCGCTTGCCCAGTTACTCCAGTTTCATCACAGCTCTACAGCTCGATCCCAGCCCTTGCGCTTCATCCCCAGTCCCAGACTAGGCTCATGCACATAGTATCTGTTAAGTCCATACTCGACCCTCATCGTCTCCCCAATCCGGTTTAGTTCCACTTACCACATTGTTCCTACACTCGCTCCGTTGTCCCTGTATGCTTCCAGTTCCCCATGTTTGCTTCAAGCCAGACTCCCTGGTTATTTTCCTGTCCCCATTTATTTTACTGACCTATTCCTTTTACTCTCATGCCCTTGTTCCAGTTTCTGGTTGTTTACTTGTCACCGTATATACTCAGGATACTTTCGTCTCCATATATAAAGTCCTGTACTCGGTCCTGTATCTTTAGTCTGAAATCAACTAAGTCACCCACTCCGTATCTCTTGTCCCTGCTCTCTTGTCTTGACTAGAATCCATGCAAGGGGTCAATGCTTTACTTCTGTCATTGTACCCAATCGGTCTACTCTGCCCCCTGAGCAATTCCCGGCCTAGGCCAACCCCTGCCTCCCTCTCGTTCGAGTTCTTAACCGGATTTCGTCCAGACTTTGTCCGGAGTGGACCTGGATTTGACAGTATTTCAGACTCACACCTTGTGTGGGTTCTCAAACGTTACTAGTACGCCCTGTTAGAAAAAAATCCCTATTATGACCATGACTACCCATGCTTGCTCTTGTACTGAGGTGGCACTTGCTGAAGAAGCAGGAGCAGTCGACAATCTTCGTCTCTCTGCCACCCAACAGGCTATGTCTATCTGAAGTGTTACAACCATGTCCAACTCCGGGTCCTATCCGGTCACTCCGGTCGCATCACAGCTCTACTGCTCAACTCCGGTCGCGCATCACTTACTCCAGTCACGGTTGTGCAGATATACCTCCATTAAGTACAACCCTTGGTCTAATCCCTATACAGTCCTTACTACACCTCACCGTCTACCCTGCCTTGACGTGAGTTCTCTGTGTACCCGTTATATCCTTTGCCTTGTATCATTTTCACCGGACCTGGTTTATTTTACCTGGACCTGACCTAGTACTTTCTCCGGTTATCCCTTGTCCGCTTTTTAGGCTGTTTACTTGCCACCGTTAGTACTCGTCCCTAGTTCTTACTTAGTATAAGTACTCTGTAGATTATCCTGTATTCTTCAGTCTGAAATCAACCATAGCCATCTACTCCAGTTCCTGTCCATCTCCGTCTCCCCTTGACTGGAACCTACGCAAGGGATCAACACTTGTTGTCCTTAGTTGTTGAATCCAAGCGGTCACCAACTTCGGCCGGACTAACCTCTTGTCCAGCCCCCTGCCTTTGTCCTTTGTCCACTTTCATCCGGACTTGACCGGACCCCCTACCAGAGTAGACCCAGACTTGACACAAAGGCAACCTCCAGCTTCGGTAAGCCAATTCCGGAGCTTCACAGCTTGTTCCCCCAGACCAGTGTCATTGACTCCACATCGCGACGCTGCGTCACAGAGCCTTTGTGGTTCTGCAGACCCTGTTCACCAAGGATCCGCTCCCGGTGATAGGTTCCCCTACCATCGTGACCCCAGCCTGGATCATCGCGAGCCCGGTCATTACCAGTGGTTCAGCCCCAAAGATGATGGTCCCAGTGATGACCCAGACGACCCTGGTGATGACGGTGAGGATGACGATGATGATGAGGATTTCCTTGATGCTACTGAAGAACTAGACGCTAACCTAGCGGTCTTCCATAATCTTGCCCTCGCTGTCAACTGCCTCTCCCGCTCCTCTCACTGGACCAATGAGTCCTCTTCTTCACATGCCAAGGTCCGAGACCCGGACACCTTCAATGGCACCGACCCCAAAAAACTCCGGACCTTTCTGGTCCAATGCGAACTTTGCTTTCAAGATTGCGCAAAGGCTTTCCGCCTGGACCGCACTAAAATCACTTTCGCTCAGTCATACCTAAAAGGTATGGCATTAGAGTGGTTCGAACTGGACCTTCTCGAGTCCGCCGATCCGACTAACCGTCCCCGCTGGATGGACAACTGGATCGCCTTTGTCACAGAGCTCCAGTCCACCTTCAGACCACACAACCCGGTTGCTGATGCGGAGCATCAGCTCAACCTCCTTCAGATGAAGGATAGCCATCATGTCACGCGGTACATCGTCGACTTCAACCAGCTGGCCTCTCAGATCAGGGGCTATGGTGATGGTGCACTCCATCACTATTTCTACTCCAGTCTACCCGACCGGATCAAGGACGAACTTTCCCGGATAGGGAAGCCATGGACTTTGGATGGTACCTGCACCCTGGCGCAGGAGATCGACGCGCGCTATTGGGAGTGCAAGGACCAAATCTCCTGGACCTCTAAAAGTCAGTTGTCCACCCCTGCCAACAAATCCCCCAACTTTGGGGGCAACTTGACTAAATCCGGTCAGGAGAAATCCAAGACCAGTGGCAATGCTTCATCTGGTTCCCCCAAGCTCGCCACAAAACCTACCACCTCTGGTTCCTCTAAAACTGGACCTGACCGACAAGCTCGGGAAGGATGGTAAGCTTACCGCCGATGAGTGTAAACATCGCCTCGACAACACCTTTGCATGTTTTGTGGGGGTGCTGGCCACTTTGCTGACAAGTGCCAGAAAAAGTCAAAAAAAGCCAAAGCTTGTGCTGCGGCAGCCTCTGAGTCCACGAAATCAGACTCAAACTCGGGTGCTACTCCTGAGTCAAAAAAAGAGTAAGCAGCTCCTGGATCTTTGCACCACCGGTGAGCTGCGTTGACTCTGGTAGTGCACCCACGGAGGCTCACCTCAACATGTCCGCTCTTTCAGACCCGAATTCCCTTATTCCGTCTGTTTCCTTATTAGCTTACAATTTATCAAAAATCCGTGCGCTCGTGGACTCCAGTTCCACTCACTGCTTCATAGATTTACAGTACGCGCACAAAAACAAGTTTGTCACATATTCCGTACCCCCAATTGTACTCCAGCTCTTTGATGGTACATCCAACTTTACGATTACCCAAGCAGTTGATTTATCAATCCTGTTCCTTGCAACTGGTGATGTCACCCCTATGATATTTTATCTCACTCTGCTTGATTCAGAATGCAAACTAGTCCTTGGACACAACTGGCTCACCCGCTTCAATCCGCTGATTGACTGGGTATTGGGCAGTATCAAATTCTGGACTACTGCAGGATGTCTGCTTGTGCCCCCGTCGACTCCGTCTCTGGTCCAGCCTGGAAAATCTGAGCCTGGTCTCTCTGACAGGACTACCCCTGGCACGACGCTGTCAAGTCCAGGTGAAAACGGACGAGAGCAGAAGGTCAGAGGTTTGGGCAGAGGTTAGCCCAGGCCGGAGTTGCGACCAATTGGATTCAACGACAAGGACAACAAGCATTGATCCCTTGCGTAGGTTCCTGTCAAGTCCGGGTCTACTCCGGTAGGGGGTCCGGTCAAGTCCGGACGAATGTGGACGAAGGAGAAGGGCAGAGGGCTGGACAAGGGATTAGTCCGGCCGGAGTTGAGACCGATTGGATTCAACGACAAGGGGGTCGAGCGTTGATCCCTTGCGTAGGTTCCGGTCAAGGCGATGGAGTCGGAGACGGAGGCAGAGACAGACAGAGACTGGAGTAGAGACTAAGTTGATTTCAGACTGAAGAGTACCGGATAATCTACAGAGTACTTATACTAAGTAAGAGCTAGGGATGAGTACTTACAGTGACAAGTAAACAGCCTAAAAAGCGGACAAGGGATAACCGGAGAAAGTACTAAGTCAGGTCCGGGTAAAATAAAGTCAGGTCCGATGAAAATGATACAAGGTGGTGGATATAACAGGTACACGGAGAACTCACGTCAAGGCAGGGTAGACGGTGAGGTGTAGTAAGGACTGAGTAGGGACTAGACCAAGGGTCGTACTTAACGGAGGTACATCTGCGCGACCGTGACCGGAGTAAGTGATGCGCGACTGGAGTTGAGCTGTAGAGCTGCGATGTGACCGGAGTAACCGGATAAGACCTGGAGTTGGACATGGTCGTAACAGTTCCGGTCAAGTGGAGACGGAGACAGAGACAGACAAGGAGACAGGAGTAGTGACTTAGATGATTTCAGACTGAGGTGTACAAGGTAAACTAGAGGGTACTTATACTAAGTAGAAACTAGGGTCAAGTACATACGGTGACAAGGAAACAACCTAACAGTGGACAAGGAATGACCAGAGTTAGGACTAGGTCAGGTTCAGTGAAAATGCTACAAGGTATAGGATATATCGAGTTCACAAAGAACTCACGTCAAGACAGGGTAAACGGCGAGGTGTGGTAACGAGTGAATAGAGCATAGACCAAGGGATGTACTTAACAGAAGGGTATCAGTGCGAGCGCGACCAGAGTAAGTGGTGAGCGACCGGAGTTGAGCTGTAGAGCTGCGATGCGACCGGAGTGACCGGATAAGACCCGGAGTTGGACATGGTCGTGACACACGCCATCTGTCGACACGCCGGTTTGCGCCCCTCCTCACATCTCTCTGGTCAACTCTGTTGCGTTCAATCATGCATGTAAGTTAGAGGGATCCATCCGGTTCCTACTCCAGCTTCTCCCTTCGGAAGAGGCAAAAGCCTGGTCTTCGTCCGGTTCATTTCCTTCGGAATTGACTAGCATCCCTCTGGAGTACCGCGACTATGCAGATGTCTTCAGTAAGGCAAAAGCCTCTGAGCTTCCGCCCCATCATGACTATGACCTGAAGATCGATCTTGAGGAAGGAGCATCTCCACCCCTGGGAACACTCTACTCATTGTCTCCGGTCGAGCTTTCCGCTCTCTGGACTTTCATCAACGAAAACCTTGCTACAGGTTTCATAAGACCTACTGCCTCTTCCCATGCTGCTCCGGTCCTCTTCGTCAAAAAGAAGGATGGCTCCCTTCAACTCTGTGTCGATTTCTGGGGCCTCAACAAAGTCAGCAAGAAGGATCGCTACCCACTCCCTCTCATCTCCAACCTCCTAGATTCTCCCAGCCGTGCTAAGATCTACACTAAGATCGACCTCCGGCACGCATATCACCTAGTCCAGATTGCTCCGGGGGACAAGTGGAAGACCGCCTTCCGCACACAACATGGATCCTATGAGTGGTTGGTAATGCCTTTTGGCCTGACTAATGCTCCTGCAGCATTCCAGTGGTTCGTTAATACTATATTCGCCGACATGCTCAACGTCTGTGTGGTCGTCTATCTTGACGACATCCTCATCTACTCCAAGGACATGGACTCGCACCACAAACATGTCTGGGAGGTCCTCCGACATCTCCAGTTGCATAAGCTATTTGCCAAACCGGAGAAATGTGAGTTCCACTCGGACTCAGTTGAATATCTTGGATATCGCCTCTCCCCTAATGGTTTGACCATGTCCCCGGATAGGATCACTACGATCTGCGACTGGCCTGAGCCTCGAAAGGTGAAGGACATCCAGTCCTTCCTCGGATTTGCAAACTTTTACCGCTGTTTTATCTTTAATTACTCTGCCATTGTGGTGCCCCTGACCTGGCTCACCCGGAAAAATGCTCCCTGGAATTTCTCTGAGGAGTGTCGGCACTCCTTTGACACACTCAAGCGGGCCTTCACCACCGCACCAATCCTCACACATTTCATTCCGGACTCTCCAATTACCATGGAGACCGATGCTTCTGACTATGCTGTTGCCAGTATACTTTCCATTACCTGTGCTGATGGCGAACTACGTCTGGTCACATTTTACTCCTGGACCCTGACAGCCCCAGAGCTGAACTATGACATGCACGACAAAGAATTACTGGCTATCTTTGAGGCATTCCATTCATGGCACCATTATCTGGAGGGCTCTGCTACCCCGGTCGACATTGTCACCGACCACAAAAACCTGGAATACTTTTCCACATCAAAAGTTCTTATGTGCTGGCAAGCCCAGTGGTTGGAATTTTTGTCCTAGTTCCACTTGGTTATCCACTTTCATCCCGGTAAGCTCGGTGCTAAGCCTGATGCCCTGACTAGACAATGGGACGTCTACCCCAAAGAGGGGGACAGCAGCTATGCCTGGGTTAACCCCCAGAATCTCCGGCCGGTATTCACCCAAGAGCAACTAGCTCACTCCCTTCGCGCTATGTACCTAGAGCTCCCTATCCTAAGGGCAGTTGACATCATGGATGTTGAGACCCTTCACTCAGACATCCTGTCCGCCCTCCCCACTGACCCTACTGCCCAAGCTCACCTCTCAGATACCACCAAGTCGCAGTGGTCAGTAGATGAGTCCGGTCTCCTCCGGCTCCATGATCGCATCTACATACCAGACTCAAAGGACCTTCGTCTCAGAGTTCTCCAGTATGAGCACGACCACCCCACCTCTGGGCACTTTGGACAGAATCACACCCTGGAGCTCATCCGTCGCGACTACACCTGGCCAGGCCTCCGGTCATTCATTACAAACTATGTCCAGACCTGCATGACCTGTGCCCGAGCAAAAGCACCACACCACCGCCCATATGGGTTGCTTAAACAACTCCCCATCCTGGAGAAACCCTGGAATTCAATCTCCATGGATTTTATAGAGCAACTCCCTGCATCCTCCGGCTTCATGGCCATCCTAGTCGTCGTAGACTGGCTTTCAAAGCAATCCATCTTCATTCCAACTCACAATACCATCACCAGCCCGGAACTCATGAAACTATTCCTACTCCACGTGTTCTCCAAGCACGGAGTTCCCGCCCACATCACCTCTGACCGAGGTACTGAGTTCATATCCCACTTCTTCTGTTCGCTCGGAAAGGCACTTGACATGCACCTACACTTCACTTCTGGCTACCACCCAGAGGGCGATGGCCAGACTGAGCGATCCAACCAAACACTCGAACAGTACCTCCGGTGTTACTGCAATTACCAGCAGGACAACTGGGCAGACCTCTTACCGCTCGCAGAGTTCGTGTACAATAATGCACCTAGTGCAACTACTGGAGTTTCCCCCTTCTTTGCAAATAAAGGTTACCACCCTAACATCTCAGTTCACCCAGAACGTGATATGACCTCCACCCGGGCCTGGGAATACGCAGTTGACCTAGACTCACTGCACAGTTACCTCCGCGAAGAGATGGCCAATGCTCAGATCCGCTACCAAGGCCCGGCAGATGCCAAACGTACTCTGGCACCGGACTTCAAGGTTGGCAACCAAGCCTATGTAAAAGCAAAGTACTTCCAGTCCACACGACAATCCAAAAAACTTTCCGAAAAGAACCTAGGGCCATATACAATTATAGCTCAAGTCAGTTCACTCTCTTTCACACTCCACCTACCGGATTCTATGCGTGCAGTTCATCCGGTTTTCCATGTCTCACAGCTTGAACCAGCCGTGCCCAACTCCATCCCCAACTGAACCCAACCACTGCCCCCGCCAGTCGAAGTTGACGGCGAGCTGGAGTTCAAGATCTCCGAGATCCTCAACTCCAAGATCGACTGTCGGCGCAAAACTTGCAAACTCCTGTACTTGGTCCGGTGGACCAGTTATGAAGGCACTGATGAGGAAACCTCATGGCTACTTGCCACCGAGCTTGGTAATGCAGTAGAACTCCTAGACAAATATCACTCCTGGTACCCTGACAAACCCAGCCCTTTGGCCTTTGTCTAGTCCGGTAGTATTCCCAGTACCTCTTTCTTGTGTTTGAAAATCATTTCTCCCTGTTCTGTCTGTCTCTTGCCCTGTCTTTAGTTCCCTTCTCTCGGTTCCCTGTCTTGCCCGCTCTGTTTCATTTCCTAGACACTTTTCTTTTATAAACATTTAAAAAAAAAAAATACAACAAAGTTTACAGAAAAAAAGAAAATGTCTGGACTGGACTCAAGCGCCCTCCGAGGTGTGTGCTTCGTTGTCCTCGTGAAGCCCAGTAACCTCCCCTTCGACCTCCTCCTGGTTGACATCCTCTCCATCCATTGACTCCACTCCGGCTTCTCTGGTTGCCTCAAATCTGAACAGGGCACACTCATTCATGAGCATGCCCAGTGACTGCCCGGATGCAGAAACCGCCACTGCCGTGTACCACTGTGCCGATGCGAGGTTTTCTACTGCCTCGATCAGCTGGTCCATACACTCAATGAGTGTGGACCTGGACCTGGACGGACCCGCAATGATCTCCACGTTGCTGTCGATCTTGGCGACTGACTTCTTGACGTGCTTCTTCTTCTCACCAGCTCTGGGAGACGTCGCCACCACCTTCCCTTTCCCCTTTCTGGTCCCGGACCTGCTCCCTTCCACCTCCAGCCACTCACACTTTTCCTTCATCGACGTGCAGTGTATGCATGTGTGCTGCCGAGGGTTTTCAGCATCCCTCTTGCAAGGAACGCCTATGTGTGCACATTGCACGCAGCTGCGAGGCATGGTTAGCGAGAAACGAAAAAATCAACCAATACTTACCTGTTCTCCTGTGACCGGTGTCACGCACCAAACATGTTTGGTACTGTGGACATGGAGAAAGTTAGCTGATGAAACTAATGCGAAGAACGCACCCAAGATCTGTTGAAAGATTGTCCCGACTTGAGGGATACAGACAGCCCTTGCTATCCTTTCATGCAAAGTCAAGACTATCCTTATGCGAAGAATGAATACAAGCTTGTTGTAGCCATCTATCGCACAAGAATGACTATTCTGGAGCAAGAGATGACTGCTGACGTCTAGCAGTTATCCCTCGCACGAGAACCGCCAAGAAGCAGAAGAATCCAATGAATAATGATCTTTTTTTGGTATGAGAAAGGAGTGCAGCCTTCTGCAGTCCAACTCCCATACCAGAACAACCAAAGAAGCAGAAGAAACGATTGAGAAACGAAGGAGGAAAAGAAGAATCATTTTTTAGTGCCCAAATGTCAACTTTAGGTGCCCAGTGCTGGCATTCCGATATTTTGAATAGCTCCGTCATTTTTGAAGCTACCAAGCACATGACTATACCATCATGGAGCCTAGACCGTGGTCTATCTGCCTGTCAAGTTCCGACATAAATCTGATTATTTCCCACGGAGATATTCCACCTGCAATCCAGACACCCACTTCATCAGTCACTATGGAGTCCACATTTTCTCTGGAACATTTCTCCACTATTGCAGCAGACCTTGACTATGTCCTACTCTTGGGACAGCCTCTCCCTGAGTTCCTGTGCA
>Ga0307518_10000468_pt1 | contig 30770 bp, 38 predicted proteins | sample 25_EM_MG_FD_203889 | JGI IMG/M metagenome (GOLD analysis project Ga0307518, IMG submission 203889) | Populus trichocarpa ectomycorrhiza microbial communities from riparian zone in the Pacific Northwest, United States - 25_EM | ecosystem: Host-associated > Plants > Roots > Unclassified | place... | reverse complement strand
GTTTGGGTCATGGTCTACATGGAATTTCCTGACCTCCCAGTGGGGCGAGAAGCGTGTACGACAAAGAGGGCACTTGTGTTGAACCAGAAGCTGGATGCACCTGTGCATCGACAAGGCATGTTACACTTGAAACTCGAATGCGGGGAACAGTGACACTTACTCTGGCAAAAGACATGGTTGCAGGAGATGGCATGGGGGATATTCACACCATTATTGTAGCATTCGAGACAGACATCACAGGTTGAGTTTGGACTGACCACAGGCATGATCAAAGGGCGAAAGGGACTGGCTAAGGACCCTCCTGCCTTGCAAAGCGACTGGAACATCCCCTGTACGACGGTCAACCACAACTTATCGTAGATGACCTTGCTGGCCAACATGAACGCAGATACGAACAGGCGATGATCCGATGATCTCCGTGCAGTGGGGAAATGCGCCTTTGGACATTGAAGGAGAACGGGTGCTGCGAAGGTAATGGAGGGGTGTAGTTTCGTGCGGTGGAGGACATACGCGATAAAATGCGGAAGCTTGACTGTCGAGCCAGACAATGATGGCGGCAATTTGGGGCAAGCGAATAGGTGGGTGACGAGCTTGGCGCATCCTGGCTGGGGACAAGGTATCCAGCGGTGAGGGGCAGTGCACAGTGTGCAAAAGGGAGATGGATGGGCCGGTTGGACAGGCCACAGCAGTACACTTGCTATGTTGATAGATTCGAGCAACCTCGTGAATAACGGGAATATCGCATGTCAGTAATGTAGAGTTACTCACCATCCCCGTCATCATAGATTTCCTTGTGTTGCGAGCAACCAAGCTCCTCGGACGTGAACGAGCACGTTTGACAGGAGTTTCTGTGAGCAAGTCTCCGGAACATCCTTCGATCGTGGCCTCTTCAATCATGACGATCGGGGTAACAGGATTCGTGGCAGCCTCTTCCTCCTCGCGCTCAGAAAGGGTTCCAGGAAATATTGCCACCAGCGGTTTCCTCTTCCGACCATCGGATGCCTTCCTGCTCTTCTCCTTCCCACTTTTCGACCTCTTCTTGCTCTTCTCCTTCTCCTTCTCCTTCTTCACAGCGCTCTTACTCTCGCGTTCCATCCTGCGGCTCTCCTTAATGGTCTGCAAGCCTGCTTCGTCCCAACAAACTGAGACAGAAGAGTTAGATGACTCGCCTGATCCACCCGACATGCACGAGGACGCCGACAGCGGTCGCGATGAGGACGCTGTAGATAACTGTGACCCTGAGCGTCCGTGTGCCAAAATTCCACCACCCAGAATGGTGGCCAGCGTTTTCCGAAGCCAATAGCAACCACAACTGACGAAGCTGTGGATCCATTGCGCGACGAAGGCAGACGCATAGTCAAAGGTAAGCCCAATCCTAGAATGCTGGATTTCTGTTTTCCAAAAGATTTGCTGTCGATCTTTGACCCTGCGGGGCTCGCAGTCAATGCGCCCACTTCGAAGCTGCTGCCCGAGTAGCAGATTCACCTTTTCTTTGTCTCGGTCCTTCTTTTTCTTTTCTTCTTGGCATCAGGCTGATTCTCATCTTTCTTGTCGGCATCTTCGGTGGTCTGCGCATTCCGGAGTTAAGCCCAGCTGCCAATACGTGTGAGTGAACGGACAGAGCACATTGCGCGCATGGCGACCGAGTTCTTGCCACTTCCCAATGTGCCAGCTCCGGGCAGCATGATGGTTGCCCCTGCTGGCATCGGAACACATAAGTATTCCATGAGGGTACAGGGTTGCTCTGAATATACAGGGCTGTTGAGCAGAATACCTGAGTCGAGTGAGTTAAAGCGTGTCCGTGAATCTGTCGGCTTCTCAAGCGGCACGGGGGCTGGTAAAATGCATTAGCAATCAATACAATACTGGGCCTCAAATGTCTTACACTTGGCGCGCTCCTTCTCCTTGGAATCTTTCCTTCCCCGACCAATACTCCACCACTTCTGATTCTCATCCACCTTGACTTTCAATAGCCCTTCCTTCTCCTCTGCCCACCTTTCTCCTTACTTTCCTTGGGTTTCATAATCGGCGGCACGTTCGTGACCTCTCCCAGTGTGCCCCAGCTCATTCCATTGAGAGCAGCGCGTGATTTCTTCTTCTTAACCAGCAGTATGTCACCAATTTCTGGATCGTCAGCAGGGTCGACATATATTTTGAACCTGCCTGTGCTCCTCATGGATCCCGTGATGCATTGCACCACATCGGACAGGTCTTGTTCGCGCTCCTCTCTTGTTGAGGATCCAAGCAGACCGAGCTTGGACTGCTTGGGAACAAGACATTTACGGACGGGTTCTCCGCCTGCATTTGCCTTGGGTGGGAGTGGGGTGGGGATGGTTTCAGCGATCCGTGGCTCAGCATTGGATTGATGACAGGACATGTTTGGTTCTGAGGGCGTGGGTGCGGTGAGACGGATGGTGGGTATTACTTGTGGCTGGGATTGTGAATGGAGAAGGGGACTGGACACGGACGGGTGTCTGTCGTGGGTCGTGACAGTAGTGACAATGGCATGACGCTTACTCCCCGTTTCAGGCGGGTGCCATTCTGGAGCATGTGAATCTCCTTTGCAGACCTCCCTCATTGAGGTTCTGAAACTTGTCATTGATTCTGGCTGAAAGCTTTGTGGTCGCCGTGCTGAAACCACGACCTATAATAAGCATCTGACCGACGCCTTCCAAGCAGATTAGTCAACGAAGCAACTCACCAGGTGGCTGCCATAGTGACTGTGGTGTTCGTCTCAAAGGAAGCGTCTGAATGCGCCATTTCGCAAGGGAGTGGAAAAGAGTTGATGTCGATGATGTCAGCATTGGCGGGTAGGCATAGCACTAGTGGATGCAACGAAACCGGCGATGAAGAACTGCAGATAATGATACGAGATGGAAGACAAGGCGGAATGGGAATGCAAAGGTTGGATCTGCTTGGATCGAAGGTCTACAATTTCTGATCAGCGAGTAGTGCCTTCATTCGAAGGAACATATCACTGTCCAAATGGTCAACAACAAAATACTCATTAGCACTGTCTGAAGGAACCAAAATGGCACCGTGAATAATAGACTCCAATGGAATGAACATTGAAGATGTGCTTGGAAGGGCTTTGACCCGAGTGAGCTGGAAATCACGATCCAAATGACGCCCCAAGCGTGCTAATGTGTATGGTTGTACCAGCGCAAGCTTGAAAGTGCCAAATGTTGAGATCCGACACGTAAACATGAACAGAAGGCGAACAAACGCCATCTTGTCGGTAGTGTGTTGAATGAGCGCAGCATCAAAACGCGGCCTCCCAAAGAATGACGGATTGCATCGCAGATGATCCGTCATTAGTGCCCAATCTACAGTAGACTCGTAGTTCACGCGTAGGTACTTGTATTCTTGAATCTATGGTAGTAAGTGAAAGCATCAACCTTCAGGTACTAATGATGCGATACAGGTAAAGAGAACTTACTTTGAATTGAGGTGGCACATTAAACCACCGAGTCAGTGCATAACCATAAGACGGGAGTGATTGATTGATAAATTCCGTAAATTTTCTGTGAAATCCGTCAAACGCGCGATCCTTCAAGGCACGAGTAGTTTCGATGTCTTGAATTGACTGCAGATTGCATGCTGAGCCTAGCAAGATGTGTCCGTTAGTAATAGAACTCTGCGAATTATGAATTCCAGTGTCAGCTCCAGTATCATCATTATCCTCCGCGCCCTCCAATTGTTGTTTATACTCTTCAAGGCTGTCGAGGCGTGATCGAAGAAGCTTAATTGCGAGTCTGTTGTGGTCAATTCGAAGGATCTGTGTGTAATATTAGTAGTGCAGCATGATACTATTATTTCTGTGGCGGCGCTGTGGTACGAACCTGCTGAGCAAAATCTCTTCCATTTGAATTGTGATATGCATCTTTTAATGGTCCATGGAGCTTCTCGTTTGGACGTGTGCTGTAATTACGTGTGGCGCCTTTGGCCTGGATGTCGTGAACAACATGCTTCCAAAGATGAATCTTCGGAAATCCCAGTTCATCTTCAGATCAGTTCGGCCAATCCGTTTGAGGTAATCCAGGTATCCCTATGCAGTAACACACCAATCATTATGAATAATGTGTACAGTACAAAGATAATACCTTCAATTCCTTGTCGAAGACGAGTAGTTCCGCTTCAATCATTGCAAGAGTACCCTCAGTTTGGATGTTGAGACCTATCAAACTATCAAGTTGTAAGTAGCTACGGAGCATGCGAACCAGCCGATAGCCCTCTGGGCTAGTTGTGTGCGTCAGAGAGATTAACACCGCATAGAACACTTGCTGTGGGTTTCACAGAGTTGGCACACAATCAAATATCAGGTGCAAGGCTAAGACGACACACCTTTGACATATCATGGAACTTATTTCCATCACTGAATACAATGTGAATAAAATTGTTGAAGTGTGTGAGGCCACACCATCGAGGAAACTCAGAAACACTAAATATCATAGTGGTTCAATGCCAGAAATGCTGGATGAACATCATAACTTACTAGTTCTCGACTGATGTCTCGTAACTTCGACCAAGGTCTTTAAGGATCTTTTTTAGTTCTTCTAATATGTGCTTCCGCCAAATGCCGAGATGGAGAAAATGTAAACGATCGAAGCTGAGGGCGGCGTGGGGATCCGAGAATGCAACAATCCAGAAGACATTCTGCGTTGTTATCATGAGTTGTATGAGAAGTACGACAAGAAATGAATGGTACTAGTACATACCGAAATAGGACGCAGACCAAATTGTTTTAGTTGCTCTTCACCTTTAGCACGATCAACGCTGTATAAACGAAGAGCCTCCATTGCGTCAGCCACTATTCGGGCTGGAAATGACTTTGATATTTCGTGGAGCTGGTCCAGGGGAACAAGGCAAACTGGGCATGGGCGCTTTCCTTTTGCGCCTCGAATTAATGACATCATACACCTATATTGATAGATCTTGGTTTCAACACAAAGTAATTGATAGTGACTTACTGCTCTTCATAGTCTGCTGACAATATAAGTACCACCGGAAATAACGAATGACAAACCTTGTCATGACAAGTGTGTGCGTATCCTGTCTTTGAAAGTATGCCAACGTCCTCCAAGAACTTTACGAAGGACTCATGCCAGACGACATGCTTAAGGTTCGTGAATCCTTTCTTCCCTACTTCATCTGCGTCTTCAGGAACCTTTGTTGTGGTTCGTCCGTGTCAGTAAAGTCTCAGCTTAGACTCCTGAGAACTAACATACAATAGGTAACCAACCAACAACACAGCCACCTCTGACTCCGTTGCCATTGTGTATCTCTACAGGCAGATTCGCACAGCGTACGATTACTGGATACCCTTGGACTGAGCCTTGTGTAGATAGTCGTGTCTTGTCTGCATAGAGAATCAGCCCAAATGGGACAGCATTCTCGACACCTTCAGGGAGCTGAGACTAATTGAAATGTATTTGAAAAACACAAGAAAATACATGTTGAATACACACAAAGATCACCATAATACAAGTCAACGTACTTGGATATCCCACCAACGGTCACCAGACCAAGGCTCTCCAAAAAAGCGCTCGTATTTTTCACCATCATGTTTGTAGAGGCGCTGTGCATCCCACACGAAGTGAGGTGCAAGTTGGGGATTCTGCAACAAGTCAAGCGCCCACTCCCAAATAGATTGTGCATAAAGATTGTAGGTGCGATCTTCATTCTTGTACTTGGTGGTGACCGGGATTTCCGTGAACTATACAATAATCTTTTGTCATTAATTGTTCGGCGTACTATCACAAACCAAATTTAGAGCATACCGGTGTCAATTCCTTTGCAACTTTGTCATATGCCCGGCGCAAATCATTTTCATTCTTCAAGGTCAGTTCAGTCTGCCCCATTTTGACACGAGAAATTAAGTCCAGTAATGCATTGATCTGAGTCTTGCTCAGTGAGGTGTCCACCGCGATTTTGGCGAACTCGAAGTCACCATGAGACTGGAAAGGGCGCCAAGGCTCTTCATCAGCAGGTACTTCAGGAGCGCGCCTGGTAACACCAAATTCCTCAAATCTCTGCAGCAGATCAGGACGGCGACTGTGTGGATGGAATTCAGTTTTGAACTCCTTTGGGCGCTCAACAGATATCCTCAAAGTCCCTCCAGCAGGAAGAGACCGCATTGATGTATCAGACACTGTCGCACATGTGAGAAAACGAACACCTATAGACTATAGTTGGGTACGTACCGGGACTATCATTATTATCAGGTATGGGCGAGTAGTCGGGCTCAGGATGCAATAATGGATTGCCTATGGATAATAATACGTCAGCTTCAGAACTGTGAAAAATAAACAGATCACCTTCATCGGCGTTAACTAAACATAAGCGCTCATCTACAGCGGCCACGTTTCTTGATGGACCCGCATGGGAACCGCCAGCAACGTTCATCGGGCATTGTTCGTGCGGATTGCCTATATGTAGTCGAGCTGTTGATCCAATTAGATCAGTATTGTGAATACCTGTTGGAACACTTACTATTGCGCATCTGACTTTCGAAACGGCGGTTACACTTGTCGATTTCTTTCTGACCGTCCTTGAACGATCTACAGGCGGTCTCATGCTTCTTGAAACCTTGAGACTTGAATGATTTTCTGCAGTGAGAGCAAGGAATCCGACCATCGTCATCGACGTTCTTGCGCTTGTTTCATTCTGTTCGAGCTGGTCCGACCATTAGCAGGATGGTGGAGAGAAGGTGAGAGCAGAAGCCTCAAGTATTGAAAGGCGTGTTGATGGAGTGTCGTTCATTACAAAACAGTTACCACGCATCTTCGATTATCTCAATCGCTTGACGACCATCGCTATTATCTATTTGTCATCTCCATTTCATTACCAGATAAGTACAACCCATTACCATACCATTACAATGTTCGTTGTAATGGAAGGCACCTCAGTCGTAATGTCGTCATCAGTTTGAGTCATTACAAGGGTGCCTGAGAAATTTGCGACAGAAGGAGTGATGTTCCCAGGCGAAGAGCATACCTCCCACACCATGCCCAAGGGAATTTCTGATCTTACCCGTGCAGAATGTTTGAAGCTCCTGATGGCCATGAATGACACAAGTGAGCACTGGTTGTACCTCCGATCTGTTCCATCTCTCAAATGTATGTAATAAATGTTGTATCGTTTGTCATAATGGAACTGACAGTGATACAGCTGCACTGGTTGACTTTTCAGAGCCGGTTATCATAGGAGCTGCCCCTCTGTACGACTCCAACATGAGGCAAGGCAAACAGATGTTCTGTAATCAAAAGACCGACTGGCTGGGTCCTCAGCGTCTCACCAACAAGGCGGCAACAAGGGTGAAGAAGACTACCATCGCGACAGGTAGCCCCGAGCGGATTATGATTGAAGACTCGGATGAAGTGAATGTCCCTGAGGGTAGCAAAGATCCACATCGAAAGAAGAACCGTTTCGGTGGTGGAGCTGTGATGTCATCCGATCAGGCGAAGAAGAAGCAAGCCTCAGTTATTGAACTATCAAGCGACTCTGCATCTATCGAAATAAAAGCCGAGAACGAAGACGAGCTAGACTTGCGTGCAAACTCTGTGGAGTTCAAGTATGACCAGGCCACCACATCCCGCAAACGTAAGCTGAAGACTACGTTTTCTTCTCAAAAGGCCAAGAGAACTACTGCTGATGAGTCTGGCGAAGAGCTACCATGCATCAAGATATCAAAGGGCAAGCAGGTTGCCCGAGTAACTGGAAAGAAGCGGAGAACCCATCGCATCCCAACCTCCCCACTGCTGATTGATATCTCGTAGGACGAGGAATCTGCTCCACACCAAGGCCCTGGACAGGGGACGGCCTTGGTGCAATGCAAGGAACCATCTCCCAAGCAGTGCGACCAGTGGTCAGCCACGGTGGCCAGCACACAACCCTCTGATTCTATGGATAATACACAACCGCCTGCAGAGGCTCATACACAACCGCCTACAGAGGCTCAGCTCCATCCCACTTCCATCGAGGACCCATCGCTGTCTGACACCTCATGCCCAGCGCCATCTATCATATGCGGTACGTATACGCATTCTCATATTTGCATTTTGTGCAACTGAATATGGCTCCATTACAGCAACCGCAAAGCAAGCCAGCAAGGAAGTGCCGAGAACAACCCACCCCGGCATGGCCACCCAAACCAACACATCCGCTGTTCCTTGCCACTTGGCATCTGGATCCCCTACAGGACAGCATTCCGTTCCAGATGTTGAGATGGCAGCTACACCCAGAGGAGTCGAGCAGATAGCAGTAGATGTAGCCACTGGCTATCCAGGGGACATCCAGATGTGTAAGCTAGCATTTATTCATTACCCGAGTGTTGTTTACTATCATCTCAGTGCCACCCCAAGCTAACGGCCCGACAATGGCAGCAGCACCCAGAGGAGCTGGGAAGACAGCAGCAGATGCAGCCATTGACCATCCAGGGGACTTCCAGATGTGTAAGTTGGTCTTTATTCATTACTAGAGTGTTCTTCACTATCATCTCAGTGCCCCCCCAAGCTAGGAACACGGCGGAGGCTCTTTCCGACAGCTCAGGTAGCCAGAATGTGCGTCCGAAGCCCAGACTAGTGCACAATTCAGCAGGCAACATCCAACAAATTGATTCTGATGATGTGTTCAACCTGCACTCTAGAATCTACCCCCCTTGTGCTCCGATTGTTGAGGAAACAACGACACATTATCCCCTGCGTCTACAAGGCTTGTGGCCGCCGAGGAGGGCCTCATCAGCAAGAAGCTCAAGGGTCACGACATACTGGGAAGCACACACCCTTCAGATGCCTCGCTAGAGGGCCCCGCCCATCAAGTGATGCACCCTCTCAATCTTCCCCCTGCATCCTATGATGGTGCCAACCCCTTTGCGCCTCGGCCACCACCAGAACGACCTTCAGAGCAACTTCCTGGGCCTGGGCTTGGCGTGCGTCCGCCTTACTCACAGCAGCCTGATGTAGGTCAAGCAAACAACCGTATGCAATACAACATGAACAGCAACGCTGGCTGGTACACCTCACACCATGGACCCTACCCACCGCTTCCATATCACTATCACCCTGCATACCCACCACCTAATCCTCATGGCCCTATGCACCCGCAGTTGGAGCACCCAGACCATAACGCCCCACCTCGACTACACAATACCTATTATAATGGTATGGTAGGTGGTAATGATCTATACCACCGACCCTATCCAACACCGATGTATCCTTTCTATCCACCTCACCCTCCTCCTGCACATCCTGGCCCAATCTCCCATCCAGATGGCCACAAAAACCCATTACCTGGTGCGCCATGTTCTCAAAACGACTCCGGAGGTGATGAGGAGATGCATGCAAAGGGTACCAACCTAAATGGCTGATGTGTATATTACTGTATGTGTCGACAAGAACGTATGATTATATCTTATCTTATCTAATCTTGGAGATTTCCAGAGATCACAGTTACATGTGATTCGGAGTAGTGTCAACCGGAATACCGGTAGATCACATGACCGGCTCCACAAGATAGCCGGAACTATCACAAGCAAGGCACGTGTTTAACACATGCTGATGCACGTTGCAGGCACATTTCCAGATAACTACGTATATGGAAAGTGCACTGACTACATATGGGAATATGGTGAAATAGGCGAGTATAATACTTATCTATGCACAGACCATGTACCACAGGTATATATACCCTGTAGGATTCCCTGTAGTTCCTTAGTTCAATACAGTCTAACTGTTCTCTCATTACTCGCTACTCAAACCACTCAACTTCAAGAACCAGCTACTAGCTATCAAAGGTACACTTGCGTTCCTCCACTGCTGTTGCCCCAGTTTTGTTGCTACAGGTTATGAGCCCTGTTTAAGGCCATAGCAGATCACACACGGCAGTACTGTCTACGTCACTGTCTTCTGTTATGAATCTTGAACAGCTCATAGCTGAAGTTCTTCACAAGTTACCATTTGCTTTTGCCATGTTATCTCTTACGATATATTCTTTGTTTGTGTTTTGGTATGAACACTGGAGATACAACTACATTGCCGCACTCTTTGTGTGCTATGCAGTTCGTCTCATCGTTAACTCACAGTCACCTGCTATTCCTGCTCCCCTTGATGGTCCAGACAATGAGGGTGATTCCTCTAATGTCAAAATCCCTCCAAGTATTCACCAAACAGTGGATTACTATTGGAGTGAAGCTGTTCGGAATTACCAACAGTATCAGGGTAGGACATTCCATAGAGCCGATGAGCTCAGTGGAAACTTGGGACACATTAGAAGGCCTTTGCCTTTTGATATGCAGGAACAGCTCACCTTCATTAATCATGACCGTTTCTACGGTTATATTGATAGTCACATTTCGGTCCCTGATCCCCGGTGGGCTTTGCCCTACCAGTTTCGTGTTCTGTTCAGACATTGGCAATCATTTATCATCGAGTCTCTTCCATATGATGAAGAGATACTCATTGATAATGTTTCAGATGCCGATTACCTTCGAACAGACATCCGACTCCAACTCAAGGAGTTTTCCCGAGAACAGGCCCAGGCCGATCTCCAGGCAGAATTCATCTCGAGGCACCTCGCCAGAATACATCCCGGCACCTCTAGCCAGGAGCGAGAGCGAGCTTCAGATTCAGGAAAGGGGAAGGACCGAGCAGGGAAGAAGGATCATTAGAGTTGGTAATCGTCGAGTGGTACAACCGCGACGAGGTCCGACTCCCCCACCTTCTTACGCCGCTGACCACCGTGCAGCTCTTCGTGAGCACTGGCAATTGCACCCTGACGTGATTGCAGAAGGTGAAGTTGCTGCTGACATACAGCCCGATCTGGAGCAGAACGGTCCGCCCTCCACTGGAGGAGTCTGGACTCAGTATGTACAGGGAGTTTCGGAAGAGTTCTATGTTGAGTTACGATGTGGAATTGGTCGTGCCGCCCACTTGGACTCTCATCCATCCGAGGAGTATGGTGGTACAGTAGTCCAGGCTGTAGTTCCGGCTTACCGGAGACGCATCCAGGACACCCCTCTTCCTCTTTCTGCGAACCCCTTTCTTGCTCCAAAAGAAGGCCAGGTCAGAGGACAGGTTGGCGAAGAAAACGCCCTCGTATACCCAGAGAATCTGCAGGTCCATTGGGCCTTCCACGGATCTTACATTCTTCCCTCCGCTAAGCTCCATATGTACTCGACGCCGCACGCCTGAGCTAACTTCATTGGGAAGGACTTACCATCCCTCCATTATGAAGATCCTGCTCTCACAACAGTCCCAGCGTTCTGGATTGACGCAGCCCCACAGATCTACCAGCCAGCCAGCAGATGGCGGCATCCTCTCTACGCTGCGCACCGATTTTCCGGAGCTATCCCGACTCTTCGGGACTGGCACGACTGGCTCGAAGTCAACTTCTGGTACACCTGGAAGCAAAGGATGTGATGAGCTCAGTACTCGATACCCGCATGCATGGAGCGACCCGGTCTCCTCTTTGAGGAGAGCAGGGATCTCTGGGTGGCTCACACCACTCTCATCCATCTCAATATGGTGGACTACCAAAATGGAGCGTTTTCGTTCCATGGACTCCAGCCCCATTGGCCATCTAGTCAGGATTGATGCGACGATCTCACACTCCTGCACGACAGGCACGAGGCTGGACGAGAAGGTGATGAAGCTATCGATGTTGATGCAGAACAATCAGATTCTGGGATTCCTGGAGGAGCCCTTGATTAGGTGCTACCCGAGTCCCTATTGGCACCCTATTCCCTATTCTGGAAAGGGTAAGCCACTTCTAAAATCTGATAAAGGACTTCTTAAGTCCGTCTCTGCTTACATCTTGTACGATAAGGCTCCGGTTGTTCTTTTTACCCCTTATGAAATCTTTTCACGGTCTATGCTTACATACAAGTTCTGGTCTTTGGACGGCAACAAGGTTGTCTCCAACTACCATTACTGTCCTGATTACGAATTGGATATTTTCCTTGATTTTTTACCTAGGCAATGGTTGTATTCAACCTTTACGATAGCTACGGACTCCTCGGATGCCTCATCTTCAACAGAAGAGGATACAACGTCTGAAACTTCTTCATCCTCTGATGAAGAAGAAATCTTTCTTCCAGTTTCTATCTCCACTGATGTACCAGAACTGATTTTACTAAATCTTTTTGATTTTTGAATATATCAGAATCATTATGTCTGGAAACACTGGAGACATGAAGAAAACCACACCCGTTCTCACTGGCGCCTCCAACTACTTGGAGTGGAAGTCTGCCATGAAATCGCTTTTACAGGTCATGGGAGTCTGGCACTATGCGCACACTGAAGTCACTGCTGTCGTTGCTGGACAAGGTGGTGCAACTGCCGAGCAACAAGCGACTTACAAAACCAATCGGGACAAGGCCCTTGGTACAATCACGTACTACACATCCGCACTCATCAGACAGAACCTGATGAATGTGAACGATCCACACAATGCGTGGACACAACTCAACACGTCTTATGGGACTCCTGGCGCTGCCGGTGTCTTTGTTGAGTTCAAACGTCTCACCTGGATGATAATCCAAGGGAACCAGGACCCCACTCCTGCAATTAGTCAAATGCAATCCACAATTGGTTACTTGGCCTCAAATGGCCTAACTCTCCCTAACTCCGCTCAAGTGATGTTACTTCTTGGCGCCTTACCAAATGACTGGCAAGGATTCGCTTCCACACTTCTGGCTACCTTACACGTCAATCCCACAGCTGCTCAAATTGCCACTAGTATTCAACAGTTGACATTTGACTTGGTTCTTCCTAAAATAATGGAAGAATGGTCCAGAAAATCTGGAAAATCTATAATGCCAAGCCTAAAGGAACAGAAAGAGAAAAATACGCAGGCAGGACCTTCTCGCCCTAGATGCAAGAAGTGTTCTGGACGTCACAGCACTGCGGATCACCACGATGACTACAAAAAGATGTTCACCCCTAATGCTGCTGCTGGCCCTTCCACATTCCCGCCAAAGAATCAGGGTGGTAGAAAAGGAAAAGGAGGAGGAAAGAAAGGAAAAGGAAAGCCTTACAAGGGTAAAGGCAAGCAGCGTCAAAACACTGCAGAACAAACCACTCAGATCGTCGAGCTCCAAGGAGACTCTGATGATGAATCCGATGCTGGGTCCGTCTCTAACATTCCTGAGACAGGCTGGTCCATGCTCACTCCATCCCAAATTGCTATAGAGTCAACATTATGTTCTGTGCGTAATGACCTGGCAAAAAGAAGAAGGGATGATGAGGAATATGCACGTAGACTAGCTATGAGACCATGGACTCCTGATGATGGGACCATAAAGTATCAAGATGACGGTTTTGTTTGTGACCAATATAACGATGAAAGCTTTGACTGTTATACCTTGTGCACCTCTAAGGAGAGTGACAACAAGTGTCCTTGCTTATCATCTAACCACTCAGGACAAAAAACCGAATCACACTGCCCCAAGCACAAACATTTAGACGGTCTATGGCTTATGGATTCTGGTGCAACCGATCACTCCATGCCATTCCTTGCAGATTTCTTAACTTATAGGAAATTACCAAAACCAGTCAATGTGGGTACTGCTGGCACTGAAGTTATTCAGTTTTTAGGCATAGGAACAGTTGCCTTCAAAGCTAAAGTCGGCAATGTTCAAAAACAAATCTATCTTCGACATGTATACTATTCTCCATCTGGAGATAGACGCATATGCTCACTTCAATGGCTTACCTCGAAGCTCAAAATGAAGTTATATGCTGACACGAAGATAACTCGTGTCTTCAATTCACGAAATGAAGTCTTCTTGGAAGGGACTAGGTTAATTCCAAGAAACAACCTCCATTGGTTCCATGGGAAACCAATACATCAGACTGGAGCTCTTGGACTTCTCGTGGATTTGGACATAAAATCCCTCTCAACAGTGCAATGTGCAACCATAACAAATAATTTCAACTCTTATGATCTATGGCATAGTCGTTTAGGTCATCCTAACCCTCAAACTATGTGGCATGCTACTCACACTACCGATGGTATTGAGAAACTGGACATACCTACGAAGACACCACTCTGTCCTGACTGTCAGATTGGCAAGATGCCTTCAAGGTCTTTTCCATCTTCTGAAAAACGAGCAGACAAAATACTTGAAATGGTACACTGCGACCTGGTCGAGTTCCCCGTTTTGTTGTACTATCGACACAAGTATTGTCTCACGATCATTGATGATTACTCTGGATATGGGACTGTCTGTCTATTGCGGTTAAAGTCAGATACCGCCACCGCATTCTCTACCTGGGTAACCTGGGCTGAGAAACAAACTGGTCATTCATTACTCCGAGTACGCTCCGATCGAGGAGGAGAATTTATGGCAACCATATTTAAAACCTTCCTCACCTCTAAGGGGGTAGAACAACAACTCTCCATTTCGGATCATCCACAACAAAATGGTCGTGCAGAAAGGTTCAATCAGACCTTACTCAAGAAAGAAGAAACAATGCGACATGCAGCATGTCTACCGAAGAACCTCTGGAACTTCACTCTTGACACCGCAGTCCATGTTTACAACAGAACACCAATGCGTCGTATCAACTGGAAAACACCTGTTGAACTTCTGTTCAACAAAAGACCTGATGTATCCTATCTTCGAGTATTCAGATGTCTAGCTTATGTCCATATTCCAAAGGACAAGTGAAAAGACAAACTCACTCCAAAAGCCGAAGAAATGATATTCCATGGTTATGAACCAGGAACAAAGGGTTACCGCTTCTTGCGGAACAATAGATCTATATATGTGGAAACAACAGCCACGTTCATTGAAAATCTCTTCCCAAATTGTCCCAAAGAAAAGCTGAAAAAGAAAATCGATATACCTGAACCAATTCATCCTTCTGAAGAAGAAGCAATAGGTAATAACGATGAAAATAATCACCAAATTCCACCCGACGATCTGGATTTTCCACCTATTGACCCACCACAACCAGGTGACAGTCATATAAATGGTAATGATTCAAATGACACCACAAAGCCACAAAGTCCACCCCAACGCCCTCCTAAACCTACTGTTGAGGAAGTCATTGACAATGACACGCAAGCTCCTCAAGGAGGATATAGAAATCCTGAAGAAGAACTTGGTTATGTCTTTAATAGAAGAACTCAATCCTGGGAACCTCCTCAACAGGAGAGACAACCCGGACCTTCAGTTCCAAGACAACCAAGATGACCACTATCACCAAATCTCTTCAATTTTGAAGATAGATTGGGACGTGATAGACCCATTCCGGAAGTACCACTTCCAAATGTACCAGCTCCACACCGTCGCAATCCCCCTTGAATTCGTAATCCACCAGTCAGACCAGACAATGTCTATGGTCAAAGAAATCCAGTGGATATAGAATGAGAAATTGCAAGTGAACGAGAATGGACAAGAACAGTTCTAGAGCGAGGAGTACCACGTATCCCTCAGCCCAAACCAATGGTCAAATCAGGAGGAAATATCCCTGCACCTGCAGAAATCCCAATTGTACTTCCACTTCCAAACATGGATGAAGATGAGAAGGAAATGGAAGATGTCATTGTTCCAAACGAAGATGTCAATACCATGATGATGCTGGGAAAGCACTACATTCTCAATTATATCATGAAACAAGCGGCAAAACCGCTCAAAGGAATTCTGTACCACTACAAGGATGTGAAGAATTATCCTATGGAAGAACAAAAGAAATGGGAACAGGCATGCAAGGAAGAAATCAAATCTATCGAAGATAGAAACGTATGGACTTTGGTGGATTGTCCACCAGATCGAAAACCCGTCAAATGCCGTTGGGTATTCGCAAAGAAATCGGATGGAAGATTTAAAGCCCGCTTGGTTGTGAAAGGCTTTTCACAAATCTATGGTGAAGATTACGATGAAACCTTCTCACCAGTCACACACTTTGAAACAGTACGACTGCTTCTGGCTTACACGTGTCAAAATGACTGGGAAATTGAAAGTCTTGATGTAAAGACTGCCTTCTTATATGGGTGACTCAATGAAGAAATCTACATGGAGCAACCCAAAGGTTTCAAAGTACCCGGTTCAAGCAACAAAGTATATTGTCTATTGCGCGCTCTCTATGGCCTGAAGCAAGCCGCATTAGCTTGGAACAAAGAGCTACACAAATCGCTCCTAAAACTCAACTTCAAACATTCCAAATCAGATCCTGGAGTTTATATTTTCCAAGATAAATCAGGCATCATGCTGTTCATCGTCTATGTCGATGATGGACTACTTATGTCAAACTCTACCAAACTTCTCAAGAAGAAGAAAACTGCATTCCTAAATGTATGGGAAGCTCGCGACATGGGACCAGTAAAAGAATACCTTGGGTTCCAAATCACTCACAATCGCGTTAAACGCTCTATGGTTTTACACCAACATCCCTACGTTTTGAAAGTCCTCAAGCGCTTTCAAATGGAGAACGTCAAACACGTCCGCACACCTTTACCTGCTGGGTATCAACCATCTACAGCACCAAAGGATTACAATGCAAGTCCAACAATACGACAATGGTATCAATCCATTATAGGATCACTCCTATTTGTCATGCTTGGTACTTGTCTGGACATTGCCTTTGCCATAATCAAAATGTCACAGTTCATGGCAAATCCCACCAAAGAACACCTCCAGAAGGCACTTCACATTGTGAAGTATTTGGGTTCAACTCCAAATCTCACACTTCATTTTTCAGGAGGAGCTTCATCACTGGATTGCTATTCTGACTCTGACTGGGCAGGTGATAGTGAAACACGACGTTCAACTAGCAGTTATGCTATCTTTCTTGGCAATGACTTGGTTAGCTGGTGATCTCACCGACAACCAACAGTGGCTCTGTCTTCAACAGAAGCCGAATACATGTCTATGTGTGATTGCGCACAACAGATTCTATGGATCAAATCGCTCTTTCAAGAGTGTCATCTTTCCCTCCAACATTTCATGATGTTTGGAGATAACAAAGGTGCAATTCATATTGCACAAAATCCAGTCATGGAAGGACGGTCAAAGCACATTGATATAAAGTATTATTTCCTTCGCGAATGCGTTGAGAAACAAATCTTCATGCTTGACTATGTTCCTACTGATCAGAAAAAAGCTGACATGATGACAAAGAATCTGACATGGCAGAAATTCCAAGACAATTGCTCACGACTGAACCTTCTAGAGTTCAAGTCTTAGCAAGGAGGAGTGTCGACAAGAACATATGATTATACAGTCGACTCCCTTATAACCTATACCCTAGATAACCCATACTCCCTTAAAACACATACATTTTTCCATTTCCCAAGTTGGTATGCGGGGGATTTTGCAAATATACGCAATACCCCATAACCCATACTATTTTGACGAATCATAACCCATACTTTCCCCCGGATAATGCCGAAGCTATACTAAATTAAGAAAATTTAATTATATAATCACTCCTTTGGTGTTTCAGGATGGCAGGTAAGGCCCAAAATATTAACACTGCGTTGCCATGAAACCTAAAAAGGGCGCTGAAAGGCTTCTTCGGGGCGCTTTGAACGACTTAGAGTCAACTGGAGTCCTTCAGCATTCGAACCGAATGGATATTGCAGGACTTCTCAATCCAGCCGCTGAGATGTCTGATATCTTTGAAGCAACCGACGAAGACATCTATCAGTCAGTAATGGAAGCGAAGAAGGCGCGGGAAGGGATTAACAACGACATGGATAGCGACCTGCCTGTTGAACCAGGTCCTGCACGGAATGAAGCACTTCAAGCTGTGTTGATTTTGAAGAGATATGTTCAAGATCTTGATGATCCATTTGCTCGTAAGTTGGAGATGATGTTCAACGGGTTCGTTTGGACAGAGGACGTGCCTGGGATGTGGAGCATGAATGCATGAAGGACAGTAAATTAACTAGCTACTTCACTCGTAAATAGCCTCTGGTATCTTTTAAAACCATCCTATACTCATATAAGAACAGCTGAAGGGCTTCTGCGCCGTCAGTAGCTGGTCTCTCAAACACCCCATACTCCCTCAAAACCCATACATTTTGGCTTATCCCGAGGGGTATGGGTTATAAGGGAGTCAACTGTATCTTATCTTATCTAATCTTGGAGGTTTCCAGAGATCACAGTTACATGTGATTCGGAGTAGTGTCAACCGGAATACCGGTAGATCACATGACCGGCTCCACAAGATAGCCGGAACTATCACAAGCAAGGCACATGTTTAACACATGCTGATGCACATTGCAGGCACATTTCCAGATAACTACGTATATGGAAAGTGCACTGACTACATATGGGAATATGGTGAAATAGGCAAGTATAATACTTATCTACACACAGACCATGTACCACAGTGTCGGAAATTTCCATACCTGGATTTTGATGTATTTAAATAAGTTTTAATTTTAAAATGACATCCTTAAATTGTAATGATAACCAAGCTTTGTAATGCTCATTGCTATGCAACTGCAAGCGCATTTGCATTCTCATTGTTTTGCATTTAAATAAAAAATTTTACAGTAAAATAGATTTCAAACCATACACTTTTATTGCTATGCTGTTATAGTGCTTATCCAATGCTTATCTAACGTTAGGCCATTACAATGGCAACAAATTTTTTCCGACAAGGTATATATACCCTGTAGGATTCCCTGTAGTTCCTTAGTTCAATACAGTCTAACTGTTCTCTCATTACTTGCTACTCAAACCACTCAACTTCAAGAACCAGCTACTAGCTATCAAAGGTATGCTTGCGTTCCTCCACTGCTGTTGCCCCAGTTTTGTTGCTACAGTATGTCCCTTCATTTCTCATTGTGACCACTGTTTTGATTCCATTTAAGATTGTACCCAAATGTTTGGATTGAGATATACCCCCGCCCACTCCCCAGAAAACCCTAGATACACGATGTAGGTTTGTAGTTGTAGTCAGGGTAATTGATACCTTTGATCCTATACTTCCCTCGGGCGTGCTGCGAGTGCAAAAACAAACCAATGACAAAAACATATCCAAAAAGGTACAGAAGTGCACAACTGAAACATACTAATTAACGATAAAATGCTACTTCGGAGCCTATGCAGATGGTGAGGACGCGTGCTGAGAGTGGGCGCGAAAACAAATTGACAACAAAAACATATCCAAAAAAGTAAAGAAATACACAGCTAAAACACGACAATTAATGACAAAACACTACTTCAGAGCCTCCATAGATGGTGAGGACATGGTTTGGAGGCGGTGATGCGATGGATGCGATGGAGAACGATGACTTTGCGATGCTGGGAGGATGGTCCACGCGTGGCTCCAAAGGAACTCAGAGACGAGGAGGCGACCCTCCCTACGGGAGGAGGAGGATCGATCCAAATGCTCGCAAATACGACTAATCCATCTTTGGAATTTGCGGGAGGCCTCGTGCGCTCAGGAAGGTATCTACTATCGCTTACCACTCAGTTTGCCTCCCCACCAGTTGGCCGGTTGTTCAAAATGACGACTTCTTCCCTAACAGCAAATTTTCTGTATGGCCACATGTCATGAAATATGTATCCTTAGGTACTGCAAAGTTGAATGACAGTGATCCACTGAGTATTGGTTGAGATAGCAAAAGCAGCGTGACAAACAGAGGAATCACGCCTGTGACGGCCATGCCGCCGAACGAGGCTTGAACACTTTGGGGTAACCAAGCGTTACTTTCTGTGACATTTTGTGACGGCCAACTGGTGGGGAGGCAAATTGAGTGGTAAGCGATAGTACTAGATGGGTTCATTCGTGCCAAAAAACCGGGTCTGAAGACCGTGGGAACCTCTCAAAAGTGGTGCCAAGGGTGTGTGATGGCGTCGCGTGTATTGTTCAAACTGGCACGGTGGACGCTGACTAGATGGAAGAGGAGCCAAGGTGAGGTCTAAATTTTCCGTACTCAGTGATCAGTGGTCTCCCAATCGATACTCCAATCCTCACCATCCAATATCGCTGACAATGTCAACGCCTTCCCCACCTGGTCCCCGCAGGAATCCCAGCCAAAAAAGCAAGACGCTGACTCTTTCATCCATTCAGGAAGACTCCAGTCCTCCCGACGAGTCACCGAGTTACGATCCGAACGCGGAGCGCAATGAGCAGCGTCCCTCCAAGAACAATGTGACACCAGAAAAACGCAAGAAGTGGGGGTCTTCAGTAGACACAAAACAGAGGTCCAGGGCATCCAAAGTTGACCCGCATAAGGGTCGATGTTTACTCACGAACTTGGCTGACGCGGTCAACGTATGCCACTTGATACCCAGTTCGACGCGGCCTTCCGAGGTGAGCCACTTTCACGCTGTCACGTCCTGTCCTGATCTGTTTTTAGCTCACGAAATTGGAGTACGCATGGGGTCTACCCGGGAACCTCAACCTTGATTCGACCCACAACTTGATACATCGTGAGTAAGACTAGAAAGTAATCGACTTGTGTTCTATCCCCACGCTCATCCAACACTAGTGAGATCAGATTGGCACTTCCTTTTCGATAAAGGGAATTTCATGCTCATACCGGAGCTTTCGGACTTGAAAAGGCTCCAAAAAGCGACCATAACGAAAGCCATTGCAGGTCGTTCGCAAACTAATGTGAACAAGGTATGTCCTTTGCACCGGGTTACGTGGCGTTTATGTTCGCCTATTGACGCATTTCTTATAGTTATTCGGACCTGACACCATCTTCAAGTACCATCTTCTGCCTATGCCCGAGTTAAAGGCACCCATCTGTCGCTTCAATGATTCAAACAACCCTGCAGAGCACTCCACCCATCACTACCCTTTTGCCACACTCGGCCCCCTCGAGAGCCACATCCAGCCACAATACGTCGTCTTTAACGCTGCGCGAAAGCTATTTACCAGATCACTCGATGTAACTTACATGTTACACCCGCTTCTCAAACAAATTGCATCTCACGAGAGTATCGACGAAGCGTATTCAAGGATCGCCGCAGTCGTGGAACTGTACAGCCATTGGACTAAGTTAGTAATACCGGATGGCTTCGTCGCTCGCTCCCGTCCTCGCTCTGGTCCCTCCGATGACGCAGACAACGATGACCAAGACCAAGACCATGCAGATGAGGGACAAGAGGAGCCGGAGGAGAAGAGTGAAGAGGAGGAGAGCGGTGCCGACAACGACGAACTCCAATCCGCCCCTTTAAAGAAGTCCAATGTAGGACGACAGCTCCACGACAACATCGCATCCACTTCCAGCTCAGGCTCTCTCGACACTGCCGTCTTTTCCGAGGATACAGCATGGGTAGAAGGGATCAATGACTGGACGATGAAGTGTTGCGATGCCGCAGCCTCAGAGGGAGGGTGGGAATCAAGTATACTGAATGAGGACGATGAAGTACTCGCCGCCTACGCCAAAGAGAAACCACGATCGGCCCCTCCACCGGACAGCTGGCACAGGTGGCAACCATACTGGGCCAGACGCAACGGGAAGTATCCACCTCACAATACAGCAAAGTTTTCGAGTAATGATTGGGCCCTTTTTGAACGACATACGGCGTTGCCTATAGATTCGGAATAAGTCTCTACATTTCATCTTCTGTTGTTAGCTCTGATAATTAATACGAGAGCAATTTCACTCGAGTGACTCGGTGTGTTCAGCATTCAAGTGTGACATAGTGCTTCACATAGTTCATCAGAAGAAATTGCGAATATCACTACGTCGCGCCTAAACTGTTCTCTGATTCTACGTTCATCGTGAAAGAGTTGTCTCCAAGGCGACGACCCACCCCAGGATCGTCCACATGCTTACGTGCCTCGGTGCAATTGAGGATACCTACGTCGTTTGTCGCCTAGCAGCCATGGCTGTACACGTACACTTTCAGGACCTATGGAAATTGAAATCATGGGAGATCCCCTCGAGTGACATGATTGTGATCGTTTTTTTATCCTTGCACGGCTATCAAGATAGGTGGGCATAACAACTTGGAGCTATCACAATGTTGGAGGCTCAAGTGCTCAGGTTGGACTGGTCATTGATCTACGTGATCTTCTTGACGTCCTTTGCGATCATTGAACGTTGAACACTGCTGCATGCATGCTCATTACTTGGAGAACCGAATTCAATCTTCCCATGCCCACACAATAAGGACTACCTCATTTACTGCTGGGGTGCCGCCTGTTGGAACGGCAAGTTGCCAATCAGGCAAGGACAATAAGTTGGTTATAGCCAGGTACATTGCGATTGTATATGGCAGAGTGACGAAAGAATATGGTGCAAGTGCCCAGGGATAGAACCCTGCCGTACGTTCTCCTCGGCATTCCACACTACCTGTCTACACCAGCAAAATAAACCAAACTTCTATCTCCCTTCGATCTTTGTGATGCCTTGCTTGCATTACGACGGCCACGACCCCCACCCGGCAGCTTAAAGTTATTTGGGGGGACACGGGATCACGAACTCGGCCAGTGCTTTCTCTGCTAAAACTGACTTGTTACTTGACAAACTCCGATGGCTTCCGAAGTTTTACGGATAATTCAGTAACAAGAATTCGCTCGACAATGCCGGTTGCGCAGCCTCCGACGTCTCAGGTAGCAGTTTCTCGAGATTTAGGGTCGTGTGGCAAGGGGGAAGAAATATTGCAGCTTAGACTGTTCTCGGTGCAATATTGAATTATTGGATGCAGCTGGATGATGTTCATCGAATCGATAGCGAGGCTGGACATGTGTAAATGCATGCACCGTGTGATACCTTGCAACATTTGTTATGTGAGTCGTGGGTCAGTGGAAACGCCATACTGATATCGTCATTACAGACTGGAGGTCAGCAATGGTGCATTCCAGTTCGGTCTGCGCGTCTTGACGAGCGATCGTGGAAGTGAACAACGCATGCTTCGTTTCTGAATGTAATGTTTATCCGCACCGCCGCGGTGTTCCGTGGATGCTTGTGGTAACTAGGGTAAAAGTCAGGAGTGCGAGGCATTTCCGATCTCACTCAGCTTCGACTCAGCGAACCCAACGCTCGCCTCCGACACGACTCTGATCAAAAATTCATCACTACGTCAATCCATCAGCAGTATGTAGTCCTTGAAAAATCCACGATTAATATTACAGATAAAACGAAGACATGAATGACCAGACAACACAGATCCCAGGCTAAATACATACAAATGGTCAAAGTCCAGTCCAGGTATCGTCACCCGTAAATACCATAGTATCGACAATCCATATGCGTCGTTGTATTTCGTGAGTGTTCAGTGAGTGATGAATGAGTGTGTATGTGGGTCCCAGTTAAAGTCGTGAACTGCGTGCGTGAGTCATAATTTGTAAACAGCAACGAGAAAACCCTTCATGGCTTCCCAAAGATGAGCTTTCCCGTGTTTGCGCCATTCCCATGTTTTTCCACTTCGATTCCAACAAGCCTCGTTTTCCCATGCAGCCAATCCAAGCGGCGCACACCGCCTTCCCATCCACCTCCCATTTTCGTGCACCTCTTTTCGTAAGCACGGGTGACCTTACGCTGTGCCCGGCTTCCATGTCCCAGCGCCTCCCATTCCTGGGGAGTCACGCGAGCGAGAAGTGTCGCGTGGAGCGCATACAGGAGATTGAGATTACTGATGTTCGAGGACGACCTCTGGAATGTCCAAGCGAGCCACTGCTATATCCTGAACTTGACGACGACGGGCCCCTACGACGGGCCACGGAAACTTGTCGGAGCGCAGGATAAGCCGAGAAGAGGCTGGTATAGGTGGGTCTGTAGCGGGCTGAGCGGACGAGAAGCTGCCTTGCCAAGCAGGATTTTGACGCAGGGATGGCTGTGTCTCGTACCGTACTTGGTGCTGGTGAGAGCTGCCGGCAGATGAACCAGGTCGAGCCATTCCCGGAAGAAGAGACGAGCTGGAGTTGGTTCGAGAAGATTGTCCGAATGACGCAGACTGCGCTATCGAGGGCGTACATATTCCATGTCCATGGTGGGCAACTGCAACGTGATCACAGTCAGCAATATCATTCACATGCAGTGCGGACGACTGTGGGCTTACTACGGTGTTCTGACGAGCAGTAACTGGCATGTTGGTAGAGGGTGGATCTGGGCGGTGTCCCATATCTTGATTCGCCTAATGAACTAGGGACTTGGCCAGCAGCCTCGAACGTTGCGTAGCGCAGTGGAGATAGGGTTGTGGTGCGGGCACAATAGCTGTTGCTCCGTTTCGTCTTGAGGTAGCGACACGTTCGGTTAGTTACAAAGTAAAAAACAAGGAAATGATGGGCTCTGCATGCAATCACGTGAAGAACAATAACTGGCCGCCGGGAGTCGGGACTCCTTCAAGCAGATTGGTTTGATTTCCTTGGTCTCTGCTCGCACCCACAGACTACAGTCTCATGGAGTTAGGAACAACTGGTTTGGAGGTAAGTGGAGTACCGCCGTGGCAGATTTCCTGAAAGCAACTTCCTGAGCACGAACAATGTTACAGGTCCAAGCTTCACAGACTCGAAATACAAGAACTCACCGGGTTGGCATTTGTGAGGTCATTGATGTATCCTGTTCGTGATTAATCCGGGACGTAATTCCCTCGGGATACGCCGGAGATGGTGCAGTACAGCAACTTGACAGCAAATCTCCCCACAGCCCACTTCTTATTCTGTCTGCACTGCTATTGGGGTGTGTTACACAAGGGGGTAATTGGTATGTGTCCATGAGCAGGCTAGCAGCAGACTAAATGGCTGATTGGTGATAGAATATGGCTGGCCTGACCTGTGTCACTGGCTAACAACAGTCTGGCAGAAACCCATCAGCCTGGGGCCAGAAACAACGAACAGCGAACAGCGTACCTCAGTGTTGAGAATCAACGACTGTCAACAACTTCAATAAACGAAACACTAATGTAGGGGAAACAAGCATGCGACTGTTGACTTGCAACACGCCCCCTCAACTGGGCACGTGCAACAACACAACGAGAAGAGTAAGACCGAAGATGCAGAGACAAAGGGCGCGAAGCACAGCGGCCGACTGTGTGTTCGAGTCGCTCCCTTGACCCAACAAAAGGCACGACAAACGAGGAGAGCAGAAGGTGAGGCCACTAAACGTGCAATGTGAAGACTCCAAGAATGACGCGACCAAAGGACAGTGCAAGAACACTGCGAACGACATGTGATGGGTGATTGTTGCGAAACAACTGATGGCCCGACAAAATCCACGCGACAAGGAAACACGCGACGAAAACTAGACAACGAGGAAACTCCACAAATGACGGACGCCCCCACGACGCTACAGGTGCAATGCTGCAAACCAAGAGCGACACAACGCGAGAAAAAGACGTGACGAACGCGAGGACAGCTGACGCTGTCGACGAGGAACGAGACGCGAAGACGCGGGACAAACTTAAGGTCTGCGATTCGTGCAGGGCGACGCAACGAACGTGAAGACTAGAGCGCGAAGCGAGAACGAGCAAACACGCGACCACGGCAAGCACCCCCATGCTACGGGATACACGAAGAAAAACAAAGGTACAGAGGAAACCGAGAGCACGATCATGGCGACGAAACGTGAGGTCGGGAACTCAAGTCACATCTGCGAGATCTACTGACAACTTTGACATCGCCACGGGGAAACTGGAGAGGTTGAAGAAGTTATTCCCGTGTAATCGTTCCAATCAAACGATCGCGACTACTCTGTGAGTATGAGTGCATTTATTCAAGCGGATCTAAAACCGTGGAGTTGCTGACCCGTTCGTCTACAAAATAGCCGCTCGCGCCGACAAGCACAGTGGACTAGGCAGTCGCTCCTATGACTGTGCGTGATAAGGTCGATGCTGCCCAAAAAGAGCTTGATGCACTAGTACCTACTACCTTTCGTGCTGCGCAAGACGTTGTTGACCTTGTCGGTGGGATCAACACTAGTACCGTCTCTTAAATAGACGCCATCAGCTCGACGTACCTCGAACCACTCAAGGCTTTTAACACCGTAGTTAGTACCATTGCAAATGTACTATATTGTATTTTCCTTGGAGTGATAAGCAGGCTGAATTTATACACAGGTCCACCCTTACGCTCAGATGGCACTGGGGCTTCTCACCGGTGCCGCTCAGGTTTGCCCTTCTGGTTGGCTGAGACATGCATCTCACATCACTGTCAGGTGGTCAGGCTCATTGCGCAAGCGAACCTAGACCACTCGGTCTCCGGCCTACATTCAAAGATTCAAAGTGTCTATGAGTTACTTCTTGAAGAGGATACCGAGGCCATGGACATAGATGGACAGTAGTCGTGCCCAGTTTATCGCAAACCATTCCAACACCGAGAACTTCTGTACGCCACGCTGAATACTTTCATCACGCCCTTTCTAACTAGGTATCACCGCAGTGAAACGAGCCACAAAGAACATTCTTTCCGAAACACAGTCCGTCGTCGACGGATACAACGAGGCGCTGGATGAATTGATGCAAAAATTCCGCGATCGCGCCTACGTGACACGCACGTCAACGTACATCGTGTCCTTGATATCCTCGAGGATCTGAGTCCAGATGGTATGGCGTATGCAGATGACGTGGGACATAATACAAGGAAAGAAGAAATGCATGGATAGAACGAGGGTGGAAATTCTGAAAGAAATCGTTGATTGGATCAACGATCCTGACGTTCATGTGCCGTGGATCTCCTGGCATCACGGCCAGGCCGGCAGGGGTAAATCCGCCATCGCTCACATTGTCGCGCTGCAGTACAAAAATGTGTGTATGTGGGGGGGGATTTGTTCACCTGCACAACTTAATTACTCTGTAAATACCTTATTATCTTTACTACCTGAGACAATCCATTTTCCCCGTGACATTAAAACAGGCAGCGATGCAACATTTCTCGTTGCAGTGGCCAATGTATGTCTTGAGGTAACGCGAAGTGTGGTAGTCCCACAGCCTGATCGCACTGTCGTGGGCAGTCGACAGAATGTATTTTGAATTGGGAGAAAACTGGACATGCTGGCTGCCATTTGCGGTTGGACGGGGTCTATCAGTGTGACGAGTAGGAAGAACGGGGAATACCATACGGCATCGTGCCATTCTTAAGACATTACCCTGTCGTTGTGTTCCATATCCATCTGCACACGGTTATCGCAGGTTCTACGGCAGGGGATGGATAAAGCCTAAAAGGACGTACATTAGTCCATCGAGAGAGCACGACACGATCAGGAATGCGTCACGATTGAAGTGTACGGCAGTGGTGTAGTCGAAATGGGCATTGTGTGTTTTAATGCATTTTCCTGTACGATAGGCATTCTCGATGCAAAGGGAAGACCACACAACAATGCACTGCCTCTGGCGATGTTCCATGTACGCACGTCGCCTTCGCATCCACCGGAGACTAATAGGGTCGCTGCATGTTGTAGTTGACGCAGAGCACGAAGTTTGTGTGTCCCCATGGATGTTTTGTTGTTGAGCCCTGAGGGGCCCACCCATCATTTCTACGAGCCATACATGGGTAGTAGAGACGAACGTACAGTTTCGACGTTTCATATTCGTATACTCATATCGTCTGATGCGGAAGCAAGGTATGTCCCATCGCTCGACCATGAGATGTCTGAGAGACCCTTTGTGTGCCCACTGAGGTTGCGGATTAGTTCTCCTGTGAGAGGCGACCATATTTTGACAACATTGTCCGCAGCTCCATGTGTCACGAAACATATCACAAGACGTGAGCAACTCCCCATGCAAGAAACTCAAGGATACAAAGAGCAGAAGTACGTACCACACGAAGCGAGAAGGGTCCCGTCAGGACTAAACTTGACTGCGGATACAGACTGGGTATGTCCCCTGAGTGTATGTCGCAGTCTGTAGTTCGGTCTTTCGCGTGGAGCAGCCTGGATCTGTGCACCGGGAGGTGGCGGCGGAACTGCTGGGTGAGGTTGAACAAGTGCAGGTGCGGGTATTTGCGGGTCATCTTCAGTCGTCTGAGATGCATTATCGTCGTCTGTTGTTGATTCGTCCATGCCTCGTGGATTCATGTGGAAGGGTGATACTGAATTAGCAAAATACCGTACTGTCAATCCTGGGTGATTGCGACTCCGAAATGAGTACGAGGATGGGAAACAAATGTAGATACCTCGTCAGCCCGCAGAGGGACGAAGAAACAGCCAAGAAAGGGATACAACTGAAAGGAAGCTGATTACATAAGCTTGAGTGGACATGTCATGTGATGGCGTCGCGCGTTTTGACACTGGCACTGTCCAAGACAACATGATTCAAGTGGACGCTGACAATCACCCCGAGTTGAAAAACCACTCGGAGATGGAAGAGGAGCCAAGGTGAGGTTTAAATTGTCAGTGATCAGTGATCTCCCAATCGATACCCTGACAATCCTCACCATCCAATATCGCTGACAATGTCAACGCCATCCCCACCTGGTCCCCGCAGGAATCCAAGCCGAAAAGCCAAGACGACGACTCTTCCATCCATTCAGGAACACTCCCGCTCTCTCGATGAGTCCCCGAGTTACGATCCGAACGCGGAGCGCAATGAGCAACGTCCCTCCAAGAACAATGAGACACCAGAAAAACGCAAGAAGTGGGGGTCTTCAGTAGACACAAAACAGAGGGCCAGGGCATCCAAAGTTGACCCGCATAAAGGTCTCTGTTTACTTACGAACTTGGCTGACGCGGTCAACGTATGCCACTTGATACCCAGTTCGACGCAGCCTTCCGAGGTGAGCCACTTTCACGCTGTCACGTCCTATCCTGATCTGTTTTTAGCTCACGAAATTGGAGTATGCATGGGGTCTACCCGGGCACCTCAACCTCGATTCGACCCGCAACTTGATTCACCGTGAGTAACACTAGAAAGTAACCGACTTGTGTTCTATCCCCACGCTCATCCAACATTAGTGAGATCAGATTGGCACTTCCTTTTCGATAAAGGGAAGTTCATGCTCATACCGGAGCTTTCAGTCTTGAAAAGGCTCAAAAAAGTCACCATAACGAATGCCCTTGAGGGTCGTTCTCAAACTAATATGAACAAGGTACGTCCTTTGCACCGGGTTACGTGGCGTTTACGTTCGCCTATTGACGCATTTCTTATAGTTATTCAAACCTGACACCATCTTCAAGTACCATCTTCTGCCTATGCCCGAGTTAAAGGCACCCATCTGTCGCTTCAATGATTCAAACAACCTTGCAGACCACTCCACCCATCACTACCCTTTTGCCACGCTCGGCCCCCTCGAGAGCCACGTCCAGCCACAATATGTTGTCGTTAACGCTGGGCGAAAGCTACTTGCCAGATCACCCAAAGAACATTACATGTTTCCGCTGGTTCTCAAACAAGTTGCATCTCATAAGAGTGGCGACGAAGCTAGTGCAAGGCTCGCCGCAGTCATGACATTGTACGACCATTGGACTACGTTAGTGATACCGGATGACTTCGTCTCTCGCTCCCGTGCTCCTTCTGGTCCCTCCGATGACACAGACAAGGATGACCAAGACCAAGACCATGCAGAGGAGGGACAAGACGAGGGACAAGACGAGGGACAAGAGGAGCCGGAGGAGGAGAGTGGAGAGGAGGAGAGCGATACCGACGATGATGAACTCCAATCCACCCCTTCGAAGAAGTCCAACGTAGGACGACAGCTCCACGACAACATCGCATCCACTTCCAGCTCAGGCTCTCTCGACACTGCCGTCGACGCCGATGGCTGGTGCCCTTCCGAGGATACAGCATGGGTAGAAGGGATCAACGACTGGACGATGAAGTGTTGCGATGCCGCAACCTCGGAGGGAGGGTGGGAATCAAGTATACTGAATGAGGGCGATCAAGTACTCGTCGCCTACGCCAAAGAGAAACCACGATCGGCCCCGCCACCGGACAGCTGGCACAAGTGGCAACCATACTGGGCCAGACGCAACGGGAAGTATCCACCTCACAATACAGCAAAGTTTTCGAGTAATGATTGGGCCCTTTTTGAACGACATACGGCGTTGCCTATAGATTCGGAATAAGTCTCTACATTTCGTCTTCTGTTGTTAGCTGTGAATAATTAATACGAGGGCAATTTCACTCGAGCGACTCGGTGTGTTCAGCGTTCAAGGGTGACATAGTGCTTACACAGTTCGTCAGAAGGAATTGCTAATATCATCACGTCGTGCCCAAGCTGTTCTCTGATTCTACCACTTTACCCAAATCTCCGGCGCCCGAGCCCACCCCAAGTCGGGCTGACGAAAATTTCATGCAGTATGATATTTATGCAGCGCGACGCAATGCATTATGAGATAATGAACTGTACTACTGTTGAGTGTCAACTGAGGTACGAACAACAATAAATACAACACTAATAAGGGAGGATGTTAACTGTCGCATTTTCCATGGCAAAATTGCTACTGATCCCGAGTTCCGAGGTAATCAGTGGGTTAATACTCATAGATCTAGCAAACGCACCGTCCGACAGGGAGACACATGCACCTCATCAAACGGCCTTGTGTCGCTGAAGCAGCTCTCCCAGATTTCGTTGATGGCGCGTTCGGCTGATGCGGCGTCTGGACATGCTGAATTTGCACCGGCGGAGAGGATCGCACGGCGGCGAATACATGCCTGTGGGCAAGGAAACAGAGCATACATTAGTCGCTATCAGAGTGATGCGCGGACACTATACCTGATGCTGCTTCGAGAATGACAGTATCCCCGGCCCAGCTCACACATGTATCTGCACTCCCCACTAAGACCGTTCGCGCAGATCTATCCACGTATTCATCAGCACCCAATACACGTATACCTCCACGCACACGCGCATGTCACGAACTATGCACCTCACTACTACAAGCATGATGCCGCAAATTCTGCCAATCTACGTTAAACTTGC